>JAEEGI010020652.1_pt1 | contig 13165 bp, 14 predicted proteins | sample 8958751 | NCBI WGS metagenome assembly JAEEGI01 (sample SAMN16246545, study PRJNA631951) | gut metagenome | biome: gut microbiome; feature: rumen; material: KS-attached | host: Bos | place: Iran: Karaj | collected 2018-10
CCGTGTGATGCTCGACAACTTCAGTGTCGAGAACACCCGCAAGGCTGTGGAAATTATCAACGGCAGGGTAGAGACCGAGTCCAGCGGCGGCATTACCATCGACACCCTGCGGGCTTATGGCGAGTGCGGCGTGGACTACATCTCGGTGGGTGCGCTCACTCATTCCATCAAGTCGCTTGACCTGAGCTTTAAGGCTTGTTGATGAACTCGTCCAGGTCATTATCTGATATCGAACCGCTCTCTTTTCACGAGATTGAGAGCGGCTCGCCTATTGTCGTTGCAGGACCCTGTAGCGCCGAGACCGAGCAGCAGACCCTGGAAACGGCACGCGCCCTGAGTGCCAGTGGCGTGAAAATTTATCGCGCCGGCATCTGGAAACCGCGCACGATGCCAGGTGGCTTTGAAGGAGTGGGGGACAAAGGGCTGCAGTGGCTGCAAGCCGTCAAACGCGAAACGGGCATGAGGGTCGCTACCGAGGTGGCTACCGTCGAGCACGTGCATGCCGCCCTGGATGCGGGTATCGACATCCTGTGGGTGGGAGCACGCACCACAGCCAACCCGTTTGCCATTCAGGATATTGCCGACCAGTTGCAGGGCCATGACGAGGTGACCGTGCTGGTCAAGAATCCCGTCAACCCCGACTTGGAATTGTGGCTGGGCGCCCTGCTGCGCTTCAGCAATGCGGGTATCACGCGGCTGGGGGCCGTACATCGCGGTTTCAGCTCGGCAGGAGCACACCTCTACCGCAACGACCCTCAATGGCACATCCCCTTTGAACTGCGGCGCCATGCCCAAAAAATGACCATCCTGTGCGACCCGTCCCACATTGGCGGCAAGCGGGAATACGTCGAGTCGCTTTCACAGCTGGCGATGGACGTGGGCTTTGACGGCCTGATGATTGAGAGCCACTGCGACCCCGACCATGCCTTGAGCGACAGCGCACAGCAAATCACCCCCGATGCGTTGAAGGCGATTCTGCATCGGCTGGTCATTCGTTCGGGCGCACCCATCGAGGACGAGTTGACCCTACTGCGCCAGCAGATTGACGATTGTGACCACGAGCTCCTTGCCGTGCTGGCGCGTCGCATGAGTGTCTCGCGTGAGATAGGACGTTTCAAGAAGGCCCACAACCTGCGTGTGGTGCAGCCGGCCCGCTATCAGGACATGATCAACGCAAGGCTAGAAGAAGCCGCCTCGCACGGGCTGTCACGCCATTTTATCGAACGCGTGATGCAGGCCATACACGAGGAGAGTGTGCAACAACAATTGGATATCAATAGTAAATCATCATGAAGAATGCTGTAATCATCGGAGCCTCGTCGGGCATGGGAATGGAAGTGGCAAAACTGCTGCTTGCCGAGGGATATCGACTGGGCGTTGCCGCCCGTCGTGAGGACCGTCTGCAGGCCTTGAAACAACTGGCCCCTGACAGGGTTGTGATGGCCACCATCGATGTCACGTCCGAGGATGCACCGCAACGTCTGCGCTTGTTGATTGAGGAATTGGGTGGAATGGACCTCTATTTCCATGTTTCAGGCATCGGCAAGCAGAACCGCATGCTCACACCCGACATCGAACTCAATACCGTGAACACCAACGGCATGGGCTTTACCCGCATGGTAGGGGAGGCTTACCGCTATTTTGCCGAGCGTGGCCAGGGACACATTGCCGCCCTGACTAGCATTGCCGGCACCAAAGGCCTTGGCCCGGCTCCTTCCTATTCTGCCACCAAGGCATTCCAGAACGTCTATCTCCAATCATTGGAACAACAGGCCAATGCCCGTGGCATGAAAATCAGGTTTACCGACATCCGTCCTGGATTTGTCGATACCGACCTGCTGGCTGGTGATTTCCATTATCCCATGATGCTCAAACCCGACAAAGTGGCCCGACAAATCGTCAAAGCCATTCGCAACAAACGCCACGTCATGGTTATTGATTGGAAATATGCCATCCTGACGGCCCTGTGGCGCCGCCTGCCCCGCGCCCTGTGGCGTCATCTGAAACTCTAGCTATAATTCTTGTAGAGACGCAAAATCTTGCGTCTCAAGGGCAAGCATTGTGTATTCGCCCGATGGGAGACGCAAAATTTTGCGTCTCTACTTGTCGCGTTCACACGAGAAATAGTCGCATGCAGGGAAAAAGGATAAAAGGATAAAATCAGTCCTTCATCGGTTTGGTTGTCACGCGTCCGGCGGCGTGAAAGTGTGTGGCATAGTAGTTTTGGCGTAGGTCATCGACAGCAACGCCCCTCGACGACGAGGAATGGACAAATTTGTTGTCCTTGAGGTAGATGCCCACATGAGAAACCCGCTCATCGCCGTTGGTGCAGAAGAAAACTAAGTCGCCCTCGCGCAAGTCTTCCAAATCGATGACACGGCAGTTCTCCTCGAGCATCTTGGCCGAATTGCGGTGCACCTTGATGCCATAGACCGTCAAGAAGACTTCCATGACCATTCCCGAACAATCAGTGCCTTCGCCACAGGTGTGGGCGGCATAAACGTATGGCGTTCCCAGCCATCGCTTCAGTTCCTTATACAGCTTCTTGTTGTCGTGACGGTCGAGTTTGATGTCGAGACGAGCCCACTCGTCGCTGACCAGACCGTGCCCGGTTTGCGGTATGGGCTTTTTCTGTTCGGTAACGGTGACGCCACCATCGTCATGGGCCGAACCGCCACGGTTGCGGCGCTCGTGATAGGGGCGGTAGGTGTGCGTGTTTGACTTGGTACTGCGGCACGATACCACTGGCAGCGACAAGAGTATCGCCGCTGCCAGGTAAAGTATCTTTCTGCCTTTCATGCTTTGGGTTATTCTTCAGCTTCGGGCTTCTTCTCTTCTTCTTCTCCTTCTTCCTCCTCCTTTTTGGTGAAGTCGGTGATGCCGGCGCTGGCCAGGATGTTGTACCAAGAGATGATTTTCTTGATGTCGTTGTCGTGAACGCGCTCGCTGTCCCAGTTCTTGAGCACACTGCCCATGAACTCGTGCAGCTCTTCGGCTGTCTTATATTGCTTGGCATCGAAGGCCTTGCTGTCAAACTTCTTGCCGATATTCTCCAGCACTTGGGTCAGGGGCACATCTTCGGTCATGGTGAAAATGGAAATGTCACCCAACGACATCACGCGCTCGCGTGAGTGAACAGGGAAACGGCGGCCAGTGGGAAGTGCCTCCACAACCAGCATGTTCTTACCATAGGAGATGAGTTGATAAAGTCCGGGACGTCCCGAGATAGATAAAATTTTCTTCAGCATAATTACTATTAAAGAGAATGTTGATTATTGTTTGTTATTCATTGTTTATAATGAGTCGCATGACCTGTGGCAACACGGCCGTGACATCGTCGTTGATGATGACCTGCTCACCGTCCACGGGCTCTTCCTCAATGGCTTGGGCAGCCATTCGATTCTGTACCTGCTGGGCAGTGAGGCCACTGCGCACCATCACGCGCTTGACACGGGTGTGGGCCGGAGCCGTCACGTGCCACACCTCATCCACCAGGCGGTCGATGTGAGCGGTGTGAAGCAGAGCCGTCTCGACAAAGGCCATAGTGACTCCGTTTTTCTGTTGGATTTCTGCCCACTGGAGCATATCGCTCGCTGTGGCGGGATGCACGATGCTGTTGAGCCGTGACAGCGCTTCGTCATTACCGAAGACCTTTGCGCTCAGGTATGGCCGGTTCAACGTGCCGTCTTCCCGATAACTCTCAACGCCAAAAGCCTCGGCCACTTGTTGCCGCACCTCGTCACTGGCCGTCATCAAAGCACTAGCGCGGCTGTCACAGTCATAGACTGGATAACCCATGACGCTGACAATCCTTGAGACGATGCTCTTGCCGCTGCCGATGCCCCCCGAGATGGCGATGAGTTTCATGCCGTTAATGCTTCTCGATGATGTATTCAACACTGTCGTGAGAAAACTTCACATCCTGATAGGCCGCTGGCACCTCACCGATCATCACTTTCACCTTGTTGGAGGCCGAGCCTGCTGAAATAGAGTTATAATCTACCACAGCAGTGATGCCGGCGTCATCCTTGATACGGCTGACGGGGGAGCTGAAAGTCACTTCCACGTCGCTCGGGAAGAGCAGCATCTTCACGCCCGCAGGCGCATTGCGCACTGCAATCTTGATCGAGCGGGTCTGCGACTTCAGCTTCTCGACAGGCACCATAATGTCGATGGCGCGAGGTTCGACAACAGCGCCATTGATGGGGGCGATGGTGACTTTGCGCCTGAGGGTGTCGGTCAGGTCGTGCTCCTCGACATGATAGGTATAGACCTCATTGATTTCACTCAAGGTCTTGGCGTCACTGAACACGAGCACCGAGTCCTGGCTTTGAATCAACGCACCATAGAGGGTATAGTCCTGACGAGGCTCCACGATGATGTCGGTCTTGACGGGCACCTTCTTGCCTGGCAGGTCGGTGAATTTGATGTTGATGGACTCGGGCAACACACTCACGATGACCGCATTCTTGTTCAGGACAGGGCCCAAAGCCTTTTTCAAGTGGCTTTGGTCGATCTTGAATATGCTGTTACCGTCGCTGTAGTCGCTGAAACGCAATGTCAGTTTGGGCGACTTGTGGAACAGATAGGTGAAGAAGCGGTAGCCGCGGTCTCGCACGGTCACAGTAAGCGTGTCGGGCACCTTGGCCAGCAAGTGGACGTTGTCGGGCAGGCTCATCTCGACAGGAACTTCCACGTCGAGCTGCACATCCCTGTTAAAGGTCAGGAAACTCCAGAACAAGGCCGAAATGACCACAAAACACAAATAAAGCATAGTCGACCTCGTGCGGGGTGACTTATTGATTTTTTCTTGTGCTTTGTCCCAGATTTTCATGTCTTAACCTTCAGGTTTTTACATTTTAGGCCTTGCCAGCTTCAGCAACATCCTGCATCGACTGGTAGATGGAGTTCTTGTCAATCTTGATGGTCACGTTGCTGTCAATTTCCAGCATCACATAGGTGTCGTTAATCTCGCGGATGCGACCATAGATACCGCCGGCAGTCATCACCTTGTCGCCCTTCTTGAGGCTCTCACGGAAGGCGTCAATCTTCTTCTGTTTCTTGCGCTGCGGAGCAATCATAAAGAAGTAGAAGATGGCGATCAGGGCAATAATCATGATCATACTGCTCCAGCCTGAACCTGCACCAGCGGGCGCACTGTCACCTGCTGCTTGTAGTAGAATCGTATTAAGCATAATAAGTACTATTTTAATGAATTAATGAATTTCAGTTGTGGTTAGCGTTTGAAAATAATACCGTCCTTGAGCAACTGCTTAACGGCGTTGTTGAGGATACCGTTGACAAATTTGCCGCTGGCTGTCGTGCTAAAGTTCTTGGCCAGCTCAATGTACTCGTTGAGTGTGACGGCAGTGGGAATCTTGTCAAACGTGCGCAACTCGGCCAGGGCGGTGCACATGATGATGCGGTCCATGAGCACAACACGGTCCTTGTCCCAGCGGCTCTCCTGCAACAAATCGTCGATGAGGGCGTTGCTCTCGGGCATCAACGTTACAGCAGCTGTGAACAGTTCCTTGCCGAAACTGCTGTCCTCCTCGTCCTTGTACATGGGCAGAATGGCATCGTCGGCACCCTCGCCCAAACGGCGGAAGGTCTTGCACACAAACTGTCCCAACAGGTCCAAGTCGTCCTCGGTCCAGAATAGTGAACGTTGCTCGATGGCGTCCGACATGTTCTCGTCGGGCAGGATGACCTGCTTCATGAGTTGCTGCCACAGCAGGCTGTCGGCAATCATGTTATCCTCGTCATCGGCCATGTAGTCGTTGTAGATGTCGCTCTTGAGGATCTTCTCCAACATCAGGCGCTCAAAGATGGGGTCATCGTTCCAGGTCACGGTGTGCTCTTGGGCAAACTGCTCCAACTGCTCGTTTTGGGCAAGTTCAGCCACCAGACGGTTGTTGACAAACTTCATATTGGGGTTGAGTTCCTCGTCGGTGGGCATGTACTTGTTGCGGGCCTCGTCGAGTCGCATTTCCTGAATATGGGTCAACTCCACGGGCAAGCGCATCAGGTAATGGTACAGCTCGTAAGTCTTGTCAAGGCATTTGTCCAGGTCCTTGAGCGCAGTAGCCAACGTGCACTCAGGACGAGTGAGCATATAAGAGTACAGGTTCTGTACGACTTTTGTTCGGATTAAAACGCGATTTATCATAGTGTCAATATTTGAACTTGCAAAATTAGTGAAAAATGGTGGCGTCGGCAACAAAAAGCGGCCTTAATTCACCTCCTGGTTATCGTTGAGCCGCTGCCTAACGACTTCATAAATCATGATACCGCCGGCCACCGAGACATTCAGCGAGTTGATGTGACCAAACTCGGGAATGAGAACCTGGGTGTCGCACAACTTCATGATTTCAGGTGAAATGCCTTTGTCTTCGGCACCAAGGATGATAGCTACCGGCCCGGTATAGTCTCCTTGGGTGTAGGGCATCTGGCTCTTGTCGCTGGTACCCACGACCTTGAAACCACTGTCACGCAACAACCTGACGGCTTTGACCAGGTTGTGCTCACGGCACACGGGCAGATAGTTGAGCGCTCCTGCCGACGTCTTGACAGCATCGGCGTTGACGCTCACACTCTCGTGGTCGGGAATGACGATAGCGCTCACACCGGCACATTCACAGGTGCGTGCTACAGCGCCGAAGTTGCGCACATCGGTCACGCCGTCGAGTACCACAACAAACGGGTTCTCACCATTGTCAAACAACTGGGGTACCACATCCTCGACGTGATAATAGGTCACAGCAGCCAACATGGCCAGCACGCCCTGATGGTTGCGGCGGGTGATGCGGTCAATCTTTTGAACAGGAACACGCTGCACGGGCACACGCAAGGATCGGGCTCGCTCGCTGATTTCCTTGGCGGTCTCGTCGTTAAGTGTTTTGCTCAACAGGATTTTGTCAACGTCCTTGCCGGCTTCGAGGGCTTCGAGTACGGCATGGATACCATAGATGTATTGGGTCTTGTCAATCATTTGTCTTTATGGTTGTGTTGTATGAGTGATTTTGCATTCTCGATGGCGGCCTGGTTCAGGTCCTTGCCGCTAAGCATACGCGCGATTTCCATAATGTGCTCCTGCTGGTCAAGCGACTCGACACGGGTGAGCGTCTCCACAGCAGTATCAGTCTTGAAAACACGCAGGTGATGGTCACCGTTAGCCGCCACTTGGGGCAGGTGAGTAATGGCGATGACTTGAATCGAACGGGCGATGTCGGCCATCATCTCACCAATCATGTTGGCAATATCGCCACTGACTCCCGTGTCCACCTCATCAAAGATGATGCTGGGCAACTGCATGTGGCGGGCGATAATGGTTTTGATACACAGCATGACTCGCGAAATCTCGCCGCCTGACGCAGTGTCCTTGACAGGCATGGGATGCTGGTTCTTGTTGAATGCCATCATGAAATCCACACTGTCGATGCCACTGCTCGTCAAATCGGTGGCCTTAAACTCCACGTCAAAAGCTATGTTTTTCATTCCCAGTGGCGTGGCCAATTCAAGTAACTCCTTGCCGAAATGTCGTGCGGCATCATGGCGCCGGGCCGACAGCTGAGTGGCCAATTCCATGGCTGCTGCGCGGTTTTCGCTCACTTGGGCTTTGAGCTGCTCGATGATGTCATCGTTATGTTCAATCTCTCCCAGTTGCCTCTCGTAGTCACGCTGGATGTCCAGGAGCTGGTTCACGTCTTGCGCGTTGTGCTTGCGTTCCAGAGCGTAAATGTCATTCAGGCGGCTGTCAACACGTGCCAGCTCGGCAGGGTCGTCGTTCAGCGTGTCGATGATTGAGCCAACGGTCTGGGAGATGTCCTTCAGGTCGATGAGCGCCGTGCGCACCCTGCTCGGGATGCCCTCTATCTCGGTAAGGTTTTGCTCAGCGTCCTCAAGTCGTTGAGCAATAACCGAGAGCCGTTCCAGAATGCTGTTCTCCTCGCCATTCAGGTCGTTTTCAACACCCCACAGGGTCTCCTTGAGCGAGGTAACGTTGCTCAGCTTGTTCTGCAATGCTTCCAGTTGCTGGTCCTCATCGGCTTGCAACCTCATTTCCTGTAGCTGGTCGAGCTGGAAACGGATGTAGTCCTCGTTGCGTCTCAACTGCTGGATGGCATTCTCGGTCTCTTCCAGCTTGGCGATGGCATCGCGGTAGGCTTGGTAAGATTGATGATATTGTTCCAGCAGGGAACCGTTCTGAGCGATATTGTCAAGAATGGATAGCTGGAAGGCGGGCCTTGACAACAGCATGTTGCTGTGTTGGGAATGAATGTCGAGCAAGCGGGTGCTCAATTCCCGCAGCACGGTAAGGGCGACAGGACTGTCGTTGATGAATGCCCGGGACCGTCCCGTGGGCGACAATTCCCGTCTCACCAGGCACTCGTGCTCGTCCCAGTCAATGTCGTTGTCTTTGAAGAAACGCTCCAATCCGTATCCGCTAATGTCAAATGTCGCCTCGACGATCGTTTTAGCTGAGGTGTCGCGGATGGCCTTTACATCGGCGCGCTCGCCCAGGATGAGAGACAGGGCTCCCAGGATAATGGATTTGCCGGCGCCTGTCTCACCGGTGATGATAGTCAAGCCATCGGCAAACCCGATATCGAGTTTGTCGATGAGTGCATAATTAGCGATGTGCAGCTGTTTAATCATTACACATCTTGTGGTTTAGTGGTCTCGCTCTGTTTTCTTGATTTCTTCCAGACGGGTATTCTCGCTTGGATATACCTGGTACAGCATCTCGTACACTTCTTCCTTTTCGGTCGTGTTGGCCTTGCTGTAAATGTTAATCAACTCGTCGAGTTTGGCATCCTTGAACATCGTCAGACAAACTGACATCGGAGCCACTTGATAAATCTTGCCCAGGTTCTCCAAGGTGTGCGTGATGGTGGCACGTCCCTTGTCCACAGTGACCACCATCTGGTCCAGACCCATGCGGTGATAGTCGTAGAGCAGCTGGCGGATAGGGGCCGTCTGGGTATCGGTGAAAGCGCTAAGGACGGCGTTTCGGTTGGTGTTGTCCTCAAAGGCTTTCCATCCGCTCTCGCCGGTGCTTTGGGCCATACGTACCACTTGTGCAGCCTTTTCATAGTAAGGGGTGCCGCCATTGAGCTCAAACGAGTCAAAGTCCAGGGCAATTATCATATAAGCCCAGAAGTTGAGAATGGCAGTCAGGTTGTTTTCCATCTGCATCTCATCAAACACGAGTTGTTGCCCGGTTTCGAAAATGAAGTCCACCTTGGTGTCCCTGAAGTTGATAAGGGCGGTGGTGTAAGTGCTGTTGTACACAGGCCGCTGCGACTGGATTTGCAGGTCGCCCTTCATCAACCCTGAGTTTTCGTCCCATGAACTCAGTGTAAACAAGAGCTTGCAAATGATCTTCTCGTTTGGACTAAAGATAGCGTTGGCCCACTGGGTCGTGTTCATGTATTCGGTGACTTTCTCTTTGAGCTCATTGAAAATGTCTTTGCTGCCGCTTGTGATTTTCTCGCTGTTGACTTCGACTTGGCAGTTGAGCGCGGCCGCATCGTCATCGGCAACGGCAAACAGGGCACACGACATGGCTGCCAATAACAGCATCAGTGTTTTTTTCATTTTTCTGACAGATACTTGTGTAAAACATCAACAATATCGTGGGCGACATCACGCTTGGACTTGCACTCGCCCTCAATCATCTCACCTTTATCGGTAAATATAGTCACCTTATTGGTATCGACCTGGAAACCGGCATTCTTGTCACGCAACGAGTTCATAACGATGAAATTCAGGTTTTTACGTTCAAGTTTTCCTTGTGCGTTGGCGTGTTCGTTGTCGGTTTCAAGGGCAAATCCTACAGTAACTTGGTCGTCGCGCTTGGCTTGGCCGACGGCACGGGCAATATCGGGATTGGGGGTCAGCTCAATGACGGGATTCTGGTTTTTCTCGCGCTTGATCTTGCTGTCGGCGACGTTAGCCACCCGGTAATCGGCCACCGCGGCGCACAGGATGACGGCATCACTCTCGGGCAGAGCAGCCATCACGGCGTCGTGCATCTCCACGGCTGTGGTCACGTCGATGCGGGCAATGTTTTCATTGGGCGTTTTTAGTGACACCGGGCCAGCTACCAGGGTAACAAGGGCGCCACGGCGGGCACATTCCTCGGCCAGTGCAAATCCCATCTTTCCTGACGAGAAATTGCTGATGAAGCGCACAGGGTCGATTTTCTCGATGGTAGGGCCAGCGGTAATGAGCACCCGCTTGCCTTCCAGGTCCTCATTGGCGGCAAAGTACAGGTCTAGGGCCTTGACGATATTCTCGGGCTCTTCCATGCGTCCCTTGCCGATGAGGTGGCTCGCGAGCTCTCCCTCGGCGGGCTCAATAATGTGGTTGCCGTAGCTGCGCAGCAACTCCAGGTTGCGCACCGTGCTCGGGTGCCGCATCATGTCAAGGTCCATCGCAGGGGCGACAAACACTGGCGCCTTGGCCGACAGGTAGGTGGTTACTAACATGTTGTCGGCAACACCGTTGGCCATTTTGCCTATCGTCGATGCCGTGGCAGGAGCGATAATGAGCGCATCGGCCCATAGTCCCAGATCCACGTGGCTGTTCCATTGTCCTGTGTTGGCCGTGAAAAACTCACTGATGACCGGCTTGCCGCTCAAGGTCGAGAGCGTTAACGGTTGGATGAACTGCTTGGCGTTAGGGGTCATAATGACCTGCACCTCGGCTCCTGCTTTAACCAGCAACCGTGTGAGCGTGGCACACTTGTAGGCGGCGATGCCCCCTGTGATGCCCAGGATAATGTGCTTGCCTTTCAACATGATGCGTTGCGTTTGTTTAGTCTTGCGTTATTTTTTCTTGTATTGGATGTACAATCGGGTGATGACCTGCTTGGTGTTCTCGGCAAAGTCGCTCTTCATCATCCAGTCATAGTAACCCAGGTCGAGTTTGGTGAATACCTCCTCAACCGTTTTGCCACGGTGTTTGCCAAAGTTGAATACGGGTTGCTTTTGATCGTTGAGGATGATGCGGCCTGCAAGGTCCACGTTGCGGTTGTGGCTCGAGTACTGCGACAGGTAATCGACATCGTTCTGCAGCGGCTCGGCATCGTTGGCATAGTGGTCGAGCTGGGCCTTGAGCACCTCAAGGGTGGTCTTGGCGTCGTCGGCAGCCGAGTGGTGGTTTTCCATCGGGTGGCCGCAGTAGAAGATGCAAGCGGCTTCCAGGTCGCGTTTCTCACGCTTGTGGTAGATGGTCTGCACGTCGATGAACTTGTGCTGGCTGGGATCAAATTCAACTCCTGCCTTGCTCATCTCTTGGGCCAGCAGGGGGATGTCGAAGTGATTGCTGTTAAAGCCGGCAATGTCACTGCCCTCAAACACGTGGGCGATGTCATGGGCACGCTGCTTGAAGGTGGGCTCGTCCTTGATGTCCTCGTTGGTGATGCCGTGCACGTCAATGGCCTGCTGCGGTATCACCTTCTCGGGATTGAAACGGAAAGTGTTGCTCTCTTCCTGACCGTTGGGATAAACTTTGACATAGGACAACTCGATGATGCGGTCCTCGGTAATGTTGAGGCCGGTCGATTCGATGTCAAAGACCACAAGGGGGCGTTTCAGGTTCAGTTCCATGCTGCCTTATCTTTAGATCATCATGGGCATCTGGAGCACGATGAGGTCTTCACCGGCCTTCTGCTCACTGGGGACAAACACACCTGCACGTGCGGGGTCGAGCAACCTGAGGAAGACGCCCTCACAGTCGATATTGTTTACCACGTCGATCACGTCGGCACTCTTGAAACCTATGTTCATGGGCTCGCCGTTGTATTCACAGGCGATGGTCTCCTCGGCAGCGGTCGAGTGATCCACGTCCTGGGCGGTGAGCACTACATGGTCGGCGCTCAAGTCCAGACGGACCAAACCACCTACGTTGGCAAATACGGCCACACGGCGCACGGCGTTCAGCAGGGTCTGGCGGTCAACAGCCATGGTGTAGGGGTTGTCCTCGGGGATAACCGAGTTGTAGTTGGGATAGCGGCCGTTGATAAATCGGCATGACAGTTGGAAGTCCTTGTTCTCAAAGGTGGCACTGTTCTCGTCGATGGTGATGTTGACATTCTCATCGCTGTTGCGATCCAAGACGCTGGCCAGGATGCTGGCAGGCTTGGCAGGCAGGATGAAATTGCGCTCAAAGTCGGGCTTCACGTTGGTCTGGCGATAGCGCACCAGCTTGTGCGAGTCACTGGCCACGTACACGATCATGTCGGGCTTGATGTCCCAGAAGATGCCGGTGAACTGGGGGTGCATGTCGTCCTTGCCCACGGCGAACAGGGTGTGGCCAATGCCGGCAGCGATGTTCTTGGCCGGCAGTGCAAACTGTTTCACGTCATTGGCGTTGGCAGCCTTCTCGGGGAACTCGTCGCCGTTGAGCGCCATTGCGTCGTAATAACCGTTCAGGTAGGTTACTTTCACGGCCAGCGTTTCATCGTTGATCTCAAAGGTCAGTGCCGTGTCGGGCAACTCCTTCAGAGAATTGATGGTGCGCTTGACGTCGATGGCAAACTTGCCCGAGCCTTCCACGTTCTGCACCTCGATGTTGGTCGTCAGGCGGGTCTCCATGTCGCTTCCGGTTACCACCAGACGGTCACTTTGCAGCTCGAACAGGAAATTGTCAAGGATAGCAAAGGCGTTGTTGCTGCTCACCACTTTGCTCACTGCATTCAGACGGCTGAGCAATAATTTACTTTGAACGTTGAATTTCATATAGTTATGTCTCTTTATAGTGTGATTAATTTTTTGATGTTTCTTTTAACCTACAAAGATAGCTTTTTTTCTTTAATGCAGGAAGCCTTGTTAATAAAAAAACGAAAAAAAGCGCCATCGATTGCCTCGATAACGCTTTTTAATAATTTATAGTTTGTTCTGCGTTTTAGTTGTTAGTCGCAAACCTAACGCCTAAAACCTAATGCTCGATGCTTAGTCCAGCTTGTGGATGATGAGACCTGAGCGCAGCTTGGGCTCAAACCAAGTGGCCTTGGGAGGCATGATCTTGCCGCTGTCGGCAATGTCGATGATCTGCTTCATGGTCACGGGATAAAGTGCCAGAGCCATCTTCATCTCGCCACTGTCAACACGACGTTTCAGCTCGCCCAGACCACGGATGCCGCCAACGAAGTCGATGC
>JAEEGI010020656.1_pt1 | contig 13165 bp, 10 predicted proteins | sample 8958751 | NCBI WGS metagenome assembly JAEEGI01 (sample SAMN16246545, study PRJNA631951) | gut metagenome | biome: gut microbiome; feature: rumen; material: KS-attached | host: Bos | place: Iran: Karaj | collected 2018-10
CTCCAACCCCTACACCTACTCCTTTTCCGGAACCTTCTGTAGAGAATAGTTCATATCGTTTTTCTGCCGGGGGTAAATCCTTTGCCGGAAGTGTTATAAAAATAACCGGAACTGACGGACCGGATTATGTGAAACTTACCGATCTGGCATCTTTCCTTGGATCACAGATAAATAGAGATGCGTCAGGCAAAATATTTACTCTTGGCGCCGGAGATGAAAAGCTTGTTTTTTATCCCGGAGAACTTGCATTCACCGCTGGGAGCAGAACTGTATCTCTTTCATCTGCTCCCATTTTATGCAAAAACGGGAATGACCTTTATGTCCCTGTAGAAGATGTGCTTTCAGCTCTTTATCCGGCTAAATCCCTGAACTCCGTAACAGGAGTATTTGACTTCTCTGATTTTGATCCGAACTTTGTCGTTCAGGAAGGAAGACAGATTCCGATCATCTCCTATTATAATGTTGGAGCTGGTGAAGGCCCGGACTTCCGGCTGCTGCATCATGACAGCATTATCCCGGAGGAATTCAGCGCCCAGATGAAGTATATACATGACAATGGATTTACCACGATGACTTTTGAAGATCTTGCGAATTTGAAAGATGTGGATAAACCAGTCATGCTGACATTTGATGGCTGCTTTGAAGACGTATATAATATAGCATGGCCTGTTATGAAGCAGTATAATATCAAGGCAACGATTTTCGTATGGCCAGACTATATCGGACAGAGCAGCAGGCTAACGGAACATCAGCTGAAGGAGTTGGCTGCATCTGATCTGATTTCTGTACAGGCAGCTATGGAAAGCTATACAATGCTGGATTATCTCAGTAAGGATGAGCTCTCAGCTATAGTGAGCAAGGCAAAAAGCTATGTGAATACTCTGACAGGCAGAGATCCACTGGCATTTGCCTACTCAGTTGGTTCAATTAACACAATGGCAAAGGAATACTGTGCATCCCAGTTTCGTTTCTGTGTAAGACGCTCGTCAGAAAGACCGTATGATACTTCCAAGGATGACGGTTCAATTATATACCGTTATACTATAGTACGCGAGACTCCGCTGGAAGTTTTCTCGCTTTGGCTGAGTAAAGCAAAATAATTTGAAATATTTAAAAAAGGAACTGTAGCAATCTCTCTTTTGCTACAGCTCCTTTTCGTTTTCTGCTATGCGATTTTAAGGGATTCCCAGAGAGTATTGACGTAATCAAGCATCTCAGGTTTTAAATTGCGGTAGGCGTACTCGTTATATAGGGAATTGAATTCATCAACACCAGGATACAGAATTTCCATAGCATCTTCCCCAATTTCCTCAATATAATCCGCATTGGTATAGACAAGCGAGTTGGGAGACGGGTACCAGGTGTATTCGGCGTTAGCTATTGCCGGCTCCTCAGAAAGCATAAAGTTAATAAAACATTCTGCCAGATCTTTATTCTGACAACAGGAAGGGATACACATAGCATCGACAAAGTAATTGGTACGCTCCGGATAATAGAAGCGAAGGTCAACGGTATCTGCCTGCGCATCCAGCATGGTGAAGTAGTCACCTGCATAATAGGCGCCAATAGCAGCTTCTCCACTCTCCATCATGTTATAGATTTCATCCATGACATAGCTCTTGACAAGAGGAGACTGTTTTTTCAGTTCAGACAGAGCAGCATCCCAGGTTGCTTTATCTTCAGAATTTACATCAAAGCCGAGCTTGTATTGAGCGGTGGCAAAAGCATCACGACTGTTGTTAAACTGCAGGATGTTTCCGGCATACTTTTCGTTCCACATCAGATCCCAGTTACCGGCATCTGCTTCGTCCACAACATTAGCATTGTATATTATGCCGACCATACTGTATGTGTAAGGTACAGTATAGCTGTTGTCAGGATCATAGTACAAGTTACGGAAGCTGTCATTAATATACTGATAATTAGGGATATTATCAAAATTCAGAGGCAGCAGCATTTTTTCGGAAATCATACGCGCTACCATATAGTCACTGGGAACAACAACATCATAGCTCACAGCACCACTTGAAAGCTTGGCATACATATCCTCGTTACTGGCAAAGGTGGAGTAGTTGACTTTTACTTTTTGTTTATAAGTTTCTTCATACCAACTTTCAAAAGCTTTGACTGTGTCAAGAGAATCCTCGGAGCCGTCAGAAATGTATTCACCCCAGTTATATACATTCAGAGTAAGAGTTTTGGATGACGAACCACAACCATTGAGCAAAAGAGCGAATATGCTTAAGGCAAGCAGCAGGGAAATAAATTTTTTCATGAAATAGATCCTCCTCAGGTTTTGGATTTGTCCTGATCAGTATCGATCAGGTTGGAAATCAGAAGCAGTGCAAGAATCACAAAGAAGATAATTGTCGCAAGTGCATACATTTTTGGCGTGACAGTTTTCTTCGTCATGTTATAGATGCGGATCGGCAGTGTTTGGAAACTGTTGCCGGTTGTAAAATAGCTGATTACAAAGTCATCGAGGGAGAGCGTAAAAGCCATCAGCAGACCAGTCATGATACCGGGAAAGATTTCCGGCAGTGTAGCTTTGAAAAAAGCACGTGTCGGTGTACAGCCTAAATCCATTGCTGCTTCGGGCAGTGAACGGTCCATCTGCCGTAGCTTTGGCAGAACCTGAAGAATGACATAAGGCAGACAGAATGTAATGTGTGCAATCAGCATAGTAGTGAAGTTTAGGCTCGTTGCTGCGCCAAAGAGTCGCCCGACAAAAACAAACATCAGCATCAGGGAAATACCGGTAATAATATCCGGGTTGATCATGGGGATATTGGTAACAGTGTCAAGAGACGCACGAAGGAACTTGCTGCGGAGTCTGTCTATTCCTACGGCTGCAGCTGTACCCATCACAGTGGAAATCAGGGATGCGCTTAATGCGAGAATCAGAGTATTGCGTACCGAACGAAGTGTTTCGGTGTCTTTAAACAATTCTCTGTACCAGTTGAGCGAGAAGCCGGAAAAAACAGACAGACTTTTGCTAACGTTAAAAGAAAAAACCAACAGGATAGCGATAGGTGCGAACAGGAAAATCATGATCAGTGCAGTATAAATCTTGGATGCGGTCTTCATTCTTCCTTTCCCTCCTCAGACAGCTGAGCGCTTGTTGGCCGCATGCTGCAGTACTGCCATGCAGATCAGCAGGATAACCATTAGGATCAACGCAATTGCAGCTGCAAAGTGCAGATTATTTGCGGTATACTGTCCTTCAATGGCATCACCGATAAGATAGAACTTTCCGTTACCGAGCTTCTGAGAAATATAGAATGTGCTGATTGAAGGAACAAGCACCATGTTGATGCCGGAAATAACACCAGGAAGACTTAACGGAAAGATTACGCGCCTTAGAACACCATATCCGTTACATCCGAGGTCTCTCGCTGCTTCTATCAGCTTGATATCCAGTTTTGCCATTACTGAATAGATAGGAAGAATCATATATGGGAAGTAATCATAGACCATTCCAATTATAACAGCGCTTTCTGTCCCAATAATGTGAACCGGTGTGATATGAAGCTTTACCAGCAAACCGTTCAGAATGCCGGTATCCTGTAGAATGGTCATCCAGGCATAGGTTCTGATCAGAAAATTCATCCACATCGGAATCATAATCAACGTAATCAGAACAGACTGAACTCTAGCACTGGCCCGTGAGATGATATAAGCCATTGGATAACCGAGCAGGAAGCAGAAGATTGTTGAAATAATGGCAAGCTTGAGTGAGCGCATAAATATAACAACGTAGGTTCGAACTTCTGTGTTGCCGACAGTGGAGGTCGCTGTGAAGAAGCGGGTTAAATTGTTCATCGTGAAATGATATTGGTTATCTGTCAGTGCGTAGTAGGCAACGAAAATCAGCGGTACTACAATGAACAACACAGCCCAGATCGAGTAAGGTGTCAGGCAGAAAAACTCCGTCATTTTTTTGCGGACATACGGCTTTCTGTTCATTCTGAACGCTCGCTTTCCTCTTCTTCCGGAAGGACTTCGAGTTCGTCAAACTCATTGGAGAAAGAAGAATAGTCTCCATAAAGACCGGAGAACTTCGACTTGTGCATAACGTGGATGGCATCTGGTTCGAGATAGATACCGATGCGTTCATCAACATCAACGAAGTCTGTCGTCTGTATCATCCATTTGAAACCACCAATGTCCACAATGATTTCGTAATGTACACCAAGAAAGGTTACCGAGGTGACGACACCTTTCAGCATGCCTTTTTCTTCCGGAACAATATCCACATCTTCCGGACGGATTACCACGTCAACAGGTTCACGTGGACTGAATCCGGCATCCAGGCAGGGGAAGCGCTGGCCGGAAAAGGCAACCAGCCTGTCAGCCAGCATAATGCCGTCAAGGATGTTACTTTCTCCAATAAAGTCTGCTACAAATGCATTTTCCGGCTCATTATATATATCTACAGGTGTGCCTATTTGCTGGATGCGGCCTTCCGACATAACAACCACTGTGTCGGACATGGACAACGCTTCCTCTTGGTCGTGAGTGACGAACACAAAGGTAATCCCAGTTGCCTTCTGGAGATTCTTAAGTTCCTGCTGCATGTCCTTGCGTAGCTTCAGGTCAAGTGCAGCAAGCGGCTCATCAAGCAGAAGAACTTTCGGCCTGTTGATAATAGCTCTTGCAATTGCAACACGCTGCTGTTGCCCTCCGGAAAGGCTGGTAACGCTTCTCCTCTCAAAACCCTTCAGCGCAACCAATTCGAGTACTTCATGAACCTTCCGGTCTATTTCAGATTTTGACTCTTTCTTTTCGCGAAGTGGAAAAGCAATGTTTTCATAAACATTCAGATGAGGGAACAATGCATATCGCTGAAATACAGTATTGACGTTACGCTTATGTGCGGGAAGATCGTTAATGCGTTCTCCCATAAAGAACACATCCCCGCAATCGGGTGTTTCAAAGCCGCCTATAATGCGCAGTGTAGTCGTTTTGCCGCATCCTGAAGGACCAAGTAATGTAATGAATTCGTTGTCATAAATATCAAGGTTAATATTGTCAAGTACAGTTTCCCCGTCAAATGCTTTGCGGATATTCTTCAGTTCAATAATTTTTTTCATTACTCAGGCCTCCACAACGTAAAATAAAAAAGCAGTGCACGGCATGCACTGCTTGAAGATGCCCTTTTCATAAGCGCATAAAAGACAAAACACTGCGCGGGCCAGATTGGTTTCAGAGTCTATATAGCAAAGAAATACTTTTACTACTCTTATTGACCATTTCACAAGTTTGCATGCTGTTATGCATCGGTTTATAGTTACCAACTTATAAAACTTGAGCTTTTAACTCAATCAATAAGGCAACAGCAGTTGCCGCTGCGCCTGCGGCGCAGGATATTATCTTGCTTCGGATAAACTCTTATTCCTATCCAATTGAGACAGTTTATTTTAACAGGTAAAAGGCTTCCTGTCAATAACTTTTATCAATTAAACCGTAGACATTATGCCCAAAAAAGTGTAAAATAAGCGTATGATGAAACATCCGGCTTTAACAAGAGTATTTGCGGTTGTGCTTTGTATCTTTGCAGCTCTGCTACTTCTTTCAGCGGCAGATGGAATTCGGAATGCTGTAAAAGACAAGGCTGCGGCAGCACGCTCTTATAGCCTGTTATCCTCACGTCTGGATGAATATGAAACACTGGAAACGAAGCTTGTTGAAGCTGGCGGTTCTGAAAGAACACAGAAGGAACTGGAAAAACTCACAAGCCAGTATGAGAAAGAAAAGACAGCCCACCAGATGGCTCTGGCAGCCTACACTGCCACGAAGGGCGGACTGAAGGAAGGGCAGAAAATGATGGATCAGGCTGATCAGATGATGTCTGCAACCAATATTGTTGCTTCAATTGAATCAGCTATATCTGGCCTTACAAGCCAGCTGATTGATCTGGAAGATTCAGCTTTAAATGCTTACGCGCAATACGATTCAGCATCGCAGGAAGCGTTGCCGTTTGAGATGGCTTATTATGAGGCTGTGGTTTCCGCTTCGCTTTATCCAGATGACCTTAATCTGGCTGCTGCTGTCATGGATGCCTATATGGCTATGCAGCCATATGAGATTCAAAAGGAGCTTGCCCAGCAGCAGATTGAAGCACTGGTTAAAGAAATGAACACATCTGCCGTTGAAGTTAGCAACAGCGGGGATATGCTTTCGTCAGTCGGCACACTTGCTTCTGCATATGATGCTATGAATGCCGGGAAAGCAGAGCTTGAAAAAATGGAGCTTCAGATTTTACGTGACAGCGTGGATCTTACTTTAAGAAAAGCAGAGCTGGAAAAACTGGAAACTGAGATTACTGCGCTGGAAGGACAACTATCTGGTATACGTGCAGATGAACGCAGACAAATATCTCTGCGGGTCAGTTTGACGGCGGACGATCGTATTAGAGAAGCTTATGAAAGAAGCGGAAATATCATTTCAGCCGGAAGAAAAGAAGTTGTACGAAGAGAGAAAGAATCCAATAGGAATTATTTCCTGGGTCTTGCTGAAAATATACTGATTATTTTGGCTGTGGCTGCCGCTTTTACCGGATTACCAGCAGCTTATGAGAGAAATAAAAGCCGTACGATGCTGGTGCTGCCAGTTTTTCTCTATGCGTTTTTCTGCATAGTTGTAGAATTCATGAGTGTTATACTGCAGAGGGAGCAGCATTATCTGGCTCTATTTGCTGCCATTTTCGGGATTATACAACTGATCATTATTCTCCCAAAGGTTAAGGAAAAGTAAACAATCATTTACAAGCGCCGCCTAATAAAGGCGGTGTTTGTTTGTACAATTATTTGTAGTTAGCTTAAAGGCAGTACAGCAACGTCTCAAAATGGCCATGTTGGAAGCCAACCGAGCAGCTGCGAAGCCAGCCTGCTATCTACTCTGATACCACTGAGAGCGGGATAAAACAAAACAAACAAAGCTCCTGAAAGTGCGGCAAAGGCAAGCGGATAAGCCTTACCGCGCTTTGGTTCATTTTCCATAAGACGGAAAACGTATGCAAGTGCGAGCACAAGAAATACACTGCACGGAAAATAATGGTATTCAAATGTAAGCCTTGAAACAAACATCCAAGGTACCAGCTGAGCAAAATATCCGGTGAGAATAAACAGTGCTACTTTTTCACGCAGCGCAAATGCCCTGAAAAAGAGAACAAACAAAGCCAGCAATCCGCCCCAACACAACGAAGGATTAAGAAATGCTCCAAAGGAAGAACGTGTTCCGTCGTCATAATACTGCAAATAATAGAGTATTGGCCGTATATTCAGCACCCACTGATACCATACCGAAGAGTAAGGATGCTCAGCAACCAGCTTTGAATGGTAAGAGAACATATAATTCTGATTGGCCAGTAGAATATCCAATACTTCACGATTGAAGAAACCTCGAATACCCTTAGACCATGCATACGGAAGATAGGAAAGGTAATAAATTAAGCAGGGAAGAGCGACAAAGAAGAATATACAAAAGATAGAATTATTCAGAAATGCCTGAAAGCCCTTTTTCCTGTTGATGATCCAGTAAACAGTCCAAATTACTGCCAACCCTGAACCCGCATAAAGGCAAGTCCATTTGGAAGCAGCTCCAAGCCCAAAAAAAAGGCCGCTGAGCGCCAAAGCCGAAAGATTTCCTTCTGAAATAAAAAGATACATAAACAGGTACATCAGAAGAATAAAAAAGACAGCATAGGTGTCAATTGTGGCAATGCGTGTCTGTACATAATGCATGAAATCTGTGGCAAAAACAATGGAAGCACAGACAGCACAGCGACGACTTCCGAAAAGTTTTTTTATGAATATATACATTACAGGCAGCATCAGGACACCGAATAGTGTCCCGGAAAAACGCCAGCCAAAAGGTGTCATACCGAAAAGAAGGATTCCAACTGAGATAATAAGCTTGCCAAGAGGCGGATGAGAGATCTCATATGGATAAACATTGTGCAGATGTTCCCAGGCAGTACGCGCATGGTAGATTTCATCAAAATAGCTGGAATTCATAAAGTCATATGTACGGCAAATATATTTCTGCTCATCAGTTAGCTCCGGTATGGAACACGTTGTGTGAATTAAAATACCGTTATCATCAAAAAAAGCTGTTTCACCAAGCCAGGCATCTCCAGTACCTTCAATCCGTACAGCAAGTACCGGGGCAGAAACGGACAGATCATATCTCACCCAGCGCAGCACGTCACCAGCATTCTGAGTAAAACTGAATGCTGCCGTGTAATCTATGCCATTTTCTGAATAAGAGAAAGTATATTCTCCATAGCCGACACCGGTAAAAAAATCTGTTTCTACAGGAACGGAAGGCTTGTCAAAAGTAAATACGGCAGATTTTCCACCAAGGTTATAAAAGCTTTCAACGGAAGTTTTGTTACCAAGGCCATAAAAATCCACAAAACCGAAAAAGATAGTGATACAAAATATCAATATCAGATCTTTACGGTCAATTGTGTTTTTTCCTGATCTGTTGAATTCATTTTCAGATTGTGTGGAAGGAAAGGAGATTCTGGCAGAGATAAGGTCAGGCAACCCGAGATAAAACAGCAGCAGAAACAAAGCTGTTGCTGCGGGCAGTATCAGTTTGCTCATTTAGGAAAGAACTTGATGCAGTTCGCGAACATCAGCAAGAATATAATCCGGCTGTCGTTCGGCAATATGTACCATTTTTTCCGTCGTTTCACCGGACATAACCAGAACGGAAACTGAACCGGCATTCTGCGCAACAGCAATATCTGTATACAGTCTGTCGCCTACAGCGCATATCTTGTCATTCGGAATGCTCGTCATAGCAGAAATCACATCTATCATGTTGCGGTTGGGCTTGCCAATATAAGTGGGTTTTACACCAGAAGAAGCCGTAAGAAGTGCACAGATACTGCCGCAGTCCGGAAGAACTTCATCATTTGGCATGGGACATACCCAGTCCGGATTGGCTGCGATAAACAAGGAACCCCTTCGCAGAAAGTGACAGGCTTTGTTGAGCTTCTCGTATACCAACTCCGTATCAAAACCAACAACCACGATATCAGCGTTTTCTTCGGTGAGAGGGATGCCATAGCTTTCCAGTTCCCGGCGAAAAGCTTTTGTTCCAACAAGATAAACAGTTTTCCCCGGATGATTCTGGTTCAGGTAGAGAGCGGTTGCCATACCCGATGTAAATACGTTTTCCTCCTTACAGGGAAAACCAAAATGCTGAAGCCTGGTTATATAGTCTCTGCCTGCACGGGAAGAATTATTCGTCAGATAGATATAACGTTTCCCAAGTCGGGGAAGATCTTCCATTAGCTCAATGGCGCCAGGGAAAATCTCATCACCTAGATAAAGAGTCCCGTCCATATCGAACAGGAACAGCTCACAATTTTTTAGTTTTGTATAGTCCATAAAGATAAACCCTTCCTTTTGCTTGATGAATTAATTGAAAACTCTTTTACGAGCAAATACCAGGCAGAAAAGAAACTGACCCGGAAGTGCACTACAAAACTTCTTACAATAAATAGACTTTTAGTTCCTCAATATCCAGCATCCGGATATCCAATCCCTCTTTTTTTGCATAGAGCAATGTACTCATGGTTCCGCCAGGACGCCCGTCATAACAGGCAAGGAGAGCAGAGGATTGATTTACCATATATGTATTTCTTTGCTGCATACATCCGTTAGTATAGTGTTCCTGAAAGATCTTGACGGAGTTGCAGCGGGAGAGCAGCTCGGCATATGTTTCCTTCTGCTTTTTGTTCCAGCGATTTGCCTGGTCAGCACAGGGAATAGCCGCTTCAAGTGAAATGTCCGGATAGCGTTCACGCAGTGCGAGTACCGCTTCTGCAAAATATGTATCGCAGCCAATAGCCATCCCACATATGAATTGTCGGTAGCCGAGTGAATACAATTCTTCAATTTGTGCAGCAATCCACCGTTTCACGGCAATACAACGCTTGTCGCTTTCCCGCATTCCCCATGGAAGTTTCATAGGCCGGTGTCCACTGAAGCAGCAGGTCGCCTCACGAGAAACCATCATCTGCCTCCTGTAAGTAGTTTTAAATTTTAATTATTTTTTATTATATTGTATAGTACAATTGTACAGTTGTCAAAAGTGTTTTTAATTCGTGAACTGAAATCTATTCACAATTGTTTTGAAGCATTATGAGAATCTCTCTAACCTCAACAACAGCTTTCGGTGTTCCCGCAAGTATTGAGCATTGCTCATGCAAAGAAATATCGGAACCGTCAATCTGTGCTATGCATCCGCCTGCCTCCTCCAGGATGACAGCTCCTGCAGCATAGTCATACGGCTGAAGCGTCATTTCTATATAGATGCCGTTGGCTCCTGTCGCAATTCTGCAGATATCGAGTGCAGCAGAACCACCGCTTCGGATAGCCAGACAACGTTGATAAAGTTCTTTCACTGTACGAAAGAGAATACCTGTATCGCCTCCGTTATAGCGGGCGCAGCCAAAAGAAACAATGCTGTTTTCCAGCAGATTATTTTGGATAATCAAACGTGAGCCATTCAAAAATGACCCGTAACCGCGTATAGCGGAAAACATTTCATTTACATAGGGGTTAAAGACAAAGCCTGCTATCATGGTTCCATCATATGCTGCTCCAACGGACACACAGCTAAAGTTATAGCGGCAGATATAATTAGTAGTACCGTCAATGGGATCAATGAAAAAACAGAGGCCCTGTTTGCTCCTACGGTCGTTATTGTCTGTGTTCTCTTCACCGAAGAAACCACAACCTGGAAACATTTCTGTCAGGGAAGCAATCAGAATCTTTTGAATCTCTACGTCAAAATCTGTCACGAAATTTGCGGCGCCTTCTTTATGATGGATCATGGAAGTGGAAGGGGTATTCTTTAAAATGATCTCCCCGCAGGAACGGATAAGCTTCTTAATTTCATCTTGCTTTTCCCATAATTCTTTTGCTGCAGTTTGCATAAAACCTCTTTTCTGATTGTATATAGGTTAAATTTTTCTTATGCCGTTATTTCAGTGAATATCGTTGTTTCCGGTAAATGGTATTTTAGCATAGTGCTGAAAACATGTAAATAAAGAATAGATCGAAAGATATGCAGGATAAAGACATGAGAGATTTCGGATGTATAGTTTATATTTAAATTGTTGATGCTTTTTTGAAAGAAGCGTGATATAATTTGGTTAGAAATAATGATGAGAGGTATTGTCATGAAAAAGAGATATAATATAGTTTTTATAAGCCTTTTGCTGAGCGTCCTCATATTAAACGCATGCGGTTTGGGATCATCAAAACATGATATTCCGGTTTCGACAACTTCACCTGCTGAAGCACCGATTCCTACCCTGATTCCCACTCCTGTACCGACACCTGTGCCTACTCCTGTACCGACACCTGTGCCTACTCCTGTACCGACACCAGCCCCAACACCGGTTCCTACACCAGCACCTACACTGGCCCCGACGCCTGCACCTACTCAGGCACCTTTCTATACAGCAACTCCTACGGCAGCACCATCCAGGCTTCCATTGGTTACAAAGAGCCCAACCGATGAAAAAGTCGTTGTAAATGGTAAATGCCAGTTCGTGGCAAAGTATGAGAACGCCAAGTATGCCGAATGGCACTTTGTAAGCCCTGACGGCACAAAAGATCTGGATTATCTCCAGGCTTCAAAAGAATTTCCATCAATGAAGATCATTAATGGGTATGCAAAAGATATGACTCTGGAAAATATACCTTCCACAGTGAGCGGATGGAAAGTTTACTGCCGCTTCAGTAATGACGCAGGATATACGGATACCCAGACCGCCACAATTACCGTTACAGGTAATACTGCTGACGGTGTTCCAACAGTGACCAAGAATCCTACAGCAGAGACAGTAGAAGCAGGCGGATCAGCCATCTTTGTTGCCAAGCAGGAAGGTGCTTTCTGGGCACTATGGCATTTTGTAAGCCCGGCAGGTGAGCGTGATCTTATATATACCGATGTTACCAGAGAGTTCCCGTCTCTGATGATCACCGGCGGTGATCAGGGGACGCTGAGATTATCCAATATCCCCATTGAGTTGAACGGATGGAAAGTCTACTGCGTATACAGCAACGGTGCAGGCTCTGTCAACACCGCTTCAGCACTTATCACGGTTAATCAGAAATCAGGCAGTGCAGTCAGCACAGATTCAGCAGGGGCACAGATCGTTATTCCATCTGCCAATAGTGCAGACCAGGGCTTTAACGGACGTTGGGCGGAAGAAATAGCCGGCAGATGCGTCATTATTATGACATATGCCGGAGAAGGCAGATCAAAGGTTGATATCACATGGTCCAGCAGTGCTTTTGAGCGTGCGGTTTGGAGTATGACGGCAGATGTTACCGGCTATGATACAATGACTTATATAGATGGTGAATATCATGTGGAGACCTATACGGATGATACAAACTTTACAATCTCTGAACAGAAGTATAACGGCAGCGGAAGTTTTTATATAAATCCTGCCGGCAAACTGGAGTGGAATGATAATCTGACAGGACAAAGTGCTGTCCTCGTCAGAATTCCATAGTACAATAATATACTTCATATGAAAAAACATAAGGGACATTTCTTTCAGAATTGTCCCTTATGTTTTTAACGAAAGACCGGCAAATATGCCGGCTCTTCGTTTCTGCCGTCATTTGATAATATTATTTTCAACAGAATACAATGATTGCTTTAACGATAGCAGCAGCTATCATACCGATCCCTGTTTCTGTTACAAGGCACGGAAGAATTTCTGATTCTTTATTAACTCTTGCTTTTACCTGTTCATAATCCAGTATCTTACTAATCTTCTTTTCTGATTTCAAATTATCCGAAATATGAACTTCAAATCTGACTGCATCATAATATGACGGATAGAATTGGAAAAATTGAAATAGGCAGATCCTCTAGATTTCACTCAAAAAAAGTTTTATAGACGGGAGCATTCTCTCAGCTTCTATACGGCCTGATTGATAAACCCTTTCCAGCTTTTCAGGATTGTTTTCTGTCCGGCTAATGCCGAGTGCTTCCGGAGGTCTTATTATAATTGAAGTGCCTTTTAGTTCTCTTTCGTTAATTTCTTCCAACTGATGGTTATACATATTATGTCGCTCAGCCATCGCTTTTACAACAGCAGGGTATTTATGAAGCATCATTT
>JAEEGI010020658.1_pt1 | contig 13164 bp, 10 predicted proteins | sample 8958751 | NCBI WGS metagenome assembly JAEEGI01 (sample SAMN16246545, study PRJNA631951) | gut metagenome | biome: gut microbiome; feature: rumen; material: KS-attached | host: Bos | place: Iran: Karaj | collected 2018-10
GGGGTTGAAAGAATAAAAAATACTATCATGTCTCAGCGCAGTGATGCCTCTTTTAGAGAGCATGCTGACAGGGTTATTGATAATAGTGGTGATAAGGAGCAGACATTGCTACAGCTTCGCCATATATTAGGATAGAAAATTCCGAGGAGAGCAGTTTATGGAGACGAAGGATATTGTATTTGGGCTTGATATTGGTACTAGAAATGTTATTGGAACAGTAGGTTATCTTGAAGGGGACGAATTTCACGTTATCGCGCAGGATTTAAGGGAGCATGATACTCGAGCTATGCTTGATGGTCAGATTCATGATATCGGCCGTGTTGGTGCTACCTGCGATGATGTTAAAAAGGAGCTTGAGGCCAAAACAGGTCTTAATCTTACAGAAGTATGTATAGCTGCCGCTGGTCGTGTACTTCGTACAGTCACCACTCATGTGGAAATGGAATACCCAGAGGAAACAGTCGTTACTGGTGAGGATTTACATACACTGGATATGATGGGTATCGAACAGGCGGGCAAGGAGCTTAAAGGCGACGAAGATAAAAAATACAAATTCTTCTGCGTTGGCTATTCTACTGTTAAGTACTATCTAAATGGCGATGTTTTTACATCTCTTGAGGATCACAAGGCTGATATGATAGGAGAGGACATCATCGTAACATTCCTTCCAGAGGATGTTGTTGATGGACTTTATTCGGCAGTTGGAAAGGCCGACCTTTCTGTGGCTAATCTTACATTGGAGCCTATCGCAGCTATCAATGTAGCCATCCCTCAGAATTTCAGAATGCTTAATATAGCACTTATAGATGTAGGCGCAGGTACATCCGATATCTGTGTCACAAAGGACGGAAGCATCATCGCTTACGGCATGATACCTATGGCAGGTGATGAGCTTACAGAAGTATTAGTACATGAATTTTTAGTTGATTTCGCCACAGCAGAAACCATCAAACGTGCTTCCACAGAAGGTGGCGACATCACTTACGAAGATATTATGGGAATCAGCCATACCATCAAATCCGAGGATGTATGGAAGCTGACAGACCCAGTTATGGAAAAGATTGCCAAGGAAGTTTCATCAAAGATTCAGGAGCTTAACGGTGGCAAATCAGTATCTGCAGCATTTGTTGTAGGTGGAGGCGGCAAAATCCACGGCTTTACAGAAGCACTTGCCAAGGATTTAAAGATAGTGCCAGAGCGTGTAGCCCTTCGTGGAGAAGAGGTTATGAAGAACATCATCTTCGAGGAAGAGGATGTTAAAAAGGATTCACTTCTTGTTACACCTATTGGTATCTGCCTCAATTATTATGAGACAAAGAACAACTTCATCATGATTCACTTCAACGGTGAAATGATGAAATTATACGATAATGGACAGCTTACTATTGTGGATGCAGCTATGCAGGCAGGCTTTTCTGCTGACCAGCTCTTCCCAAGACGTGGACGTGAGGTTAACTTTACAGTTAACGGAGTTTCTAGAATGATTCGCGGTACCGAAGGAGAATCTGCTGTAGTTACTATGAATGGTAGGTCTGTTGGTATCAACACACCTTTAGAATTCAACGCAGATGTTACAGTAGTGCCATCTACAGTTGGCGAAGGCGGAAAAGGTACAATCGCTGATTTATCAGAATTCACTACAGATTATTTGTACTTCACTGTATGTGGTCACAGAGTAAAATGTCCTAAGTTTGTAGAGGTTAACGGTTCCATGGAACCACCTACCTACGTTATCAAGGAAGGGGATGTTATTGAGACACGCCCATTCTATACAGTAGGTCAGCTGGCAGAATTTATGGATGTTACCATAGATGACAGATACGAGATTCTTGTAAACAATCGTCCATCAGGCTACGATTCATTAGTTTATGAGAACTTCGTCATTGATTGGACTACAACTTCCAAGGTAGCTTATGAAGGAGATTATATTGTAGAGGATGGCGAGGGATTGCCAGAGGACTACGAGGCTCCTGCAATAGATGAAGAACCTGTTAAGGATGCAAGAACCAAGATTAAGATTGAGACAGTGGATTTGCCAGTTAAAATTAACGGCAAGAACATGGTACTGTCTGGCAAGAAGGACTACATCTTTGTAGACATCTACAATCTTATCGACTTCGATCCTAACGCAGGAAACGGCAGACCACTTATTATCAGAATCAACGGTGAGAAATGCGGTTATTCTGATGAACTTCATGCTAATGATGAGGTGGAGTGTTTTTGGAGCTAAAAAGGGAGTAGATAGAATTATTTATAGAAAGATTTTAGTTATAATGGATTTTTTTAGTATTGCAAGCGGTAGTAGCGGAAATTGTATTTGTGTAGGTGACGACCATACACATGTTATGATTGACGCGGGAATATCTGGAAAGCGCATTGAAGCTGGTATGAACAAATACGATTACACAACAGCTGATATGAACGGACTTTTAATAACACATGAGCATTCAGACCATGTGTCAGGCGTAGGCGTTATTTCTCGCAAATATCATATTCCAATCTACGCTACCGCTGGCACTATTTCCGCTATACGTTCAATGAAAAGTTTAGGGGCTATCGATGATAGCCTCTTTCATGTGATTAAACCTGATGAGGATTTCACTCTAGGTTCTCTTAAAATTCACCCATTCCATATCAGCCACGATGCGGCTGATCCAGTTGCATATCGTATAGAAAATGATAAATCAAAGGTTGCAGTCTGCACTGACTTAGGGTATTATGACAACAATATAATTGACAACCTTACAGGGCTTGATGCAATGTTGCTTGAAGCAAACCATGATATTCACATGCTAGAGGTGGGAGCATATCCTTATCCACTTAAGCAAAGAATATTAGGAAAATACGGACATTTATCAAATGAAGCCAGTGGTAAACTGCTTAGTCAGGTACTTCATGATAATGTGAAGCACGTTTTCCTAGGCCACCTAAGCCACGAAAACAACTACCCGGATTTGGCTTACGAAACAGTCCGTCTGGAGGTAACAATGGATGAGCGCACCCCATACACAGGTGCCGATTTCAACATCACCGTAGCCTCCCGCAGCGAAGCATCTGAACGCGTGGTACTGTAAGAAAGGAAGGAGAATCAATGGAGAATAAGGTTATTATTACAGTTGTAGGTAAAGATACAGTGGGAATTATCGCCCGTATCTGTACATATTTGGCAGACAATGGGGTTAATGTATTAGACATTACTCAAACAATTGTAAAGGGCTTCTTTAACATGATGATGATTGTGGACATTAACACAGCCACAACAAGCTTCGGTGATCTTCAAAGTGAATTGGAAAAGCTCGGGGACGAAATTGGCGTTCAGGTAAAGGCACAGAAGGAAGAGATTTTCGAAAAGATGCACAGAATATAAATAGGGGGGACCCCGAAGGGGGAGAACCTGTTTATCACAGCGCACCCATTGCCGAAGGCAATTTGCATGGGTGCTGCTTTCCCGGATAAAGGAGGATATATGGTAAATTTACGTGAAGTCATCGAGACAAATAAGATGGTGGAGGAGCAGACACTTGATGTCCGCACAATCACCATTGGTATCAGCTTATTAGAATGCATTGATGCAGATTTAAAGCTATTAAATGAAAAGATTTATAACCGTATCACCACAGTTGCCAAGGACCTTGATAAGGTAGCCAAGGAAATTGAAAGAGACTACGGTATTCCTATTGTAAATAGACGTATCTCAGTAACTCCTATAGCTCTTATAGGTGGCGCAGCTTGCAAGACTCCAGAGGATTTTGTTGGTATTGCTCACACACTTGATAAGGCAGCAGAAGCGGTAGGAGCTAATCTTATTGGTGGCTATTCAGCACTAGTTTCAAAGGGTATGACAACTGCAGATGAAATGCTTATTCGCTCTATTCCACAGGCTTTATGTGAGACAGAAAGAGTATGTAGCTCTGTTAACCTTGCTTCAACAAAGACAGGTATCAACATGGATGCTGTTCGTTTGATGGGAGATATTCTTCTTCAGGTTGCAGACCGTTCAAAGGACAGAGATTCAGTAGATTGCATGAAGCTTGTAGTATTCTGCAACGCTCCAGATGACAATCCATTCATGGCAGGTGCTTTCCACGGTGTGACAGAAGCAGATGCAATCATCAACGTTGGCGTTTCTGGTCCGGGTGTTGTTAAAAAAGCTCTTGAATCAGTTAGAGGTGAAAGCTTCGAGGTTCTTTGCGAGACTATTAAGAAAACAGCGTTCAAGGTTACTCGTGTGGGACAGCTTGTAGCACAGGAGGCTTCAAAGCGTCTTAACATTCCTTTTGGTATCATAGATTTATCTTTGGCACCAACTCCAGCAGTTGGAGATTCAGTTGCAGATATCTTATGCGAAATCGGACTTGAATATGCAGGTGCTCCTGGTACAACAGCAGCTCTTGCGATGCTTAATGATCAGGTTAAGAAGGGCGGCGTTATGGCTAGCTCTTACGTAGGTGGTCTTTCAGGGGCATTCATTCCTGTATCAGAGGATCAGGGTATGATTAATTCTGTTGAGGCTGGCGCAATCACTCTTGAAAAGCTTGAGGCTATGACTTGCGTATGCTCAGTAGGTCTTGATATGATTGCCATCCCTGGTGACACTCCTGCTACTACAATCTCAGGTATGATTGCAGACGAGATGGCACTTGGTATGGTTAACCAGAAGACAACAGCTGCACGTCTTATCCCAGTTATCGGTAAGGGCGTTGGTGATACAGTAGAATTTGGTGGATTATTCGGTTATGCACCTATCATGCCTGTTAATAAGTTCTCTTGTGCAGACTTTATCAACAGAGAAGGGCGTATTCCAGCACCTATCCATTCATTCAAGAATTAAAAGTTTAGTTCTTAGAAATTTAATATTTAGTTTATTGTATTTGATAAAAGTAATAGTTACTATTTTATTAGTGACTATTACTTTTTTAATTTAAAGGGTGAAAAATGGATAATACATTGGACTACCTCAAGTGGTACAAGGATTTTTCATTTGAGGAGAAGGAATTAACAGAGATTGATAATTTTATATTGTGCAGACTGGTTTATCTTCTGATGCCGGATGTGGTAATTAATGAGCCTAGAAGCTTTAGGGATGTTGTTGATGAGGTAAGGAAAACAACAGGCATTCATGGCACATTTTACGGTAGGGATTTTGTGGTGGATATGGCAGCCGATTCAAAAAGATTTGGTGACATCTATCTAAGCTGTCATACAGATATTTTGGACGAATCCTTAAGTGCCCAGTTTGCAGCCATGACCTTTGATTTAACGGAAGATTTAAGGTTTGTAGCGTATCGTGGCACAGATGACACCATGGCAGGCTGGAAAGAGGATTTTATGATAAGCTTCACTGAAACTGAAGCTCAAAAGAAGGCGCTATCCTATCTTCGTGACAGTATGGATGGCAAGCATCAGATAATTGTGGCAGGCCACAGCAAGGGAGCAAATCTGGCTCTTTATGCATCTACCCACATAGAAGAAGAATATCAGCCTTGGATAAAATATGTATATATGAATGATGGTCCTGGACTTTGCCCAGAGGTGTGCGACAAGGCCTGTGTTCAGAAAATAGCGGACAAATCACTTCGCTTCATCCCAGAGTATTCAATATTTGGAAAGCTTTTTGAGGAAAAGGATATTCCTGTTAAGATTTTAAAAAGCACCGAGGAAGGCGTTATGCAGCATGATTGCCTTACATGGGCGGTGGACCATGGAAAACCTGTGGTTTCAGAAACCAATCATCCAGGCAGTGTGTTTATCAATCAGGTGTTAGACCAGTGGATTGAAAGCGTTAACGATGAAAAGCGTACCACCTTCGTCAACAATCTTTTTAATTCTATCGATAAGGCTGGAATTAAAACCACTACTCAGGTAGTACAAAAGGGCCCATTTGCTGTTGAAAAGATTCTGGTGGAGCTATTATCATTGGATAAGAGCACTGTAAGAACATTTATGAAACTGCCGATTACAGCAGCCCTTGATAAAGCACCAGACGGCAAGAAGGCCAAAAAGGTAAAGGAAGGCATAAAGGCAAAGGAATGGATTCCTTATGCCATAATGATACTAACAAGCATTCTGTTATTTATCGTGCCAGAATATATTTTGCAGGCAGCTATCAGTCTGATCCTTTTAGCAGTAATTCTATTTGAAATAGGCGTAACCATCAGACATTTGATAAAGGCTAAATGGAATCTTCAGGAGGAATCTGCCAGAGTCTACATCTGCATCGTTATGATAGGAATATACGCCATGCTTTTAGTAAAGGAGGACGCTCTGTTTTTGATAGGAAGCGTGGTGATTGGAGTATCATTTTTGGCCTGGGCCTATCGTAATGCCATTGCATTCAGGAATCTTTGCGCAGACACTGACAAAAAAGAACGAAGACCTGAAAAGGTTAAGCTTGTGATAGAAATTATATTTTTGATAATTTTAGCAGGGTTCATTCTGATAGCTCCTAAGGATACATTAGCATGGTACATGGTGTTCTTGGGAATAGTCCTGTTTGTTGATGGAATTGTAAACATTGGAATGATTATAAACAGATACCTGAACTCAAAGCGTACTATTTAATTTTACAAAATTGAATATTGGTGATAGAATGTAAATGTAAGTTAATAGATCACTTGACTTGGAGTTAACTCCAAGTGATAAAATCTTTCTTGTATTAATGAAAGATAGTTCGGAGGTATAGAATGAAAGAATATAGACAGCAGTTTTTTAAAGGGGAGAGAGCGCTTTTCGCAGAGGATGGTGCAAAGATCTATGATTCTGTTTTTGATGATGGAGAATCTCCTTTAAAGGAAAGCAAGAATATAGAGGTTTACAATTCACAGTTTAAATGGAAATATCCAATGTGGTATTCAAATAATATCAACGTAACAAACTGCAACTGGTTTGAGATGGCCCGTTCAGGAGTTTGGTACACAAACAACATCACTGTGAAGGATTCTCTTATTACAGCACCTAAGAATTTCCGTAGATGTGATGGTGTAACACTTGATAATGTTGATTTAACAAACGCTGAGGAAACCTTCTGGATGTGTAAAAATATCAAGCTTAACAATGTAACTGCAAAGGGACATTATTTTGCTATGAATTCACAGGGAATCGAAATCGATAACCTAAGATTAGATGGAAACTATTCATTTGATGGTGCCAGCAACATTACTATTCGTAATTCAGTGCTTTTATCAAAGGATGCTTTCTGGAACACAGAAAATGTTACAGTTTACGATTCTTACATCTGCGGCGAATATCTTGGCTGGAATGCAAAGAATCTTACATTTGTTAATTGTACTATCGAAAGTCTTCAGGGACTTTGCTACATCGACAATCTTACAATGAAAAACTGCAAGCTCATCAACACAACACTTGCATTTGAGTATGCTAAGAATATCGATGCTGAAATTACAAACAAGATCGACAGTGTATTTAATCCTGAAAGCGGAACAATCACAGCTGAGGAAATTGAGGAGCTGATTGTTGAAAAGGATATGGTAGACCCATCTAAGACTAAGATAGTTTGTAGCGCTATTGGTAAGACAGAAGAAATCGTAGAATGGAGAAGAGACCGTTAATGGGAAAATATGATTTTGATACACCGGTAAATCGTCGTGGCACAGATTCACTTAAGTGGGATGTGAAGGAAAATGAGCTTCCTATGTGGGTTGCAGATATGGATTTTCAGACTGCACCAGAAATCAGAGAAGCTATTGCAGATAGACTTGCCCACGGCGTTTTTGGTTATTCAGATATAACAGATGAATGGTATCAGGCTTATCAGAACTGGTGGAAGAATAGACATGGCTTTGAAATCGAAAGGGAGTGGCTTATCTTTTCAACAGGCGTAATCCCATCTATTTCATCAATTGTTAGAAAGCTTACCACACCAAACGAAAAGGTCATCATTCAGACACCTGTTTACAATATCTTTTTCAACAGTATTGTAAACAACGGCTGCAGACCACTTGAAAGCCCTCTTATTTACAAGGATGGCAACTATGAAATGGACCTTGCTGATTTGGAAGAAAAGATGGCAGACCCACAGGCTAGCCTTATGATTCTTTGCAATCCTCATAACCCTGTTGGAAGAATTTGGAATAAGAAAGAGCTTGCAAAGGTAGGCGAGCTTGCAAAGAAGTATGGTGTTACAGTTATTTCAGATGAAATCCATTGTGACATCACTATCCCTGGCAAGTCTTATGTGCCTTTTGCTTCAGTTTCAGAAACTTGCAAGGATGTGAGCATCACCTGCATCGCACCTACTAAATGCTTTAATATTGCAGGTATGCAGACATCAGCCGTTGTAGTGCCAAATCCATTCTTGCGTCACAAGGTATGGCGTGGCCTTAACACTGATGAAGTGGCAGAGCCTAATTCCTTTGCTCAGGTTGTTACAGAAGCAGCCTTTAATAAGGGCGGGCAGTGGTTAGATGAAATGCGTGAATACGTATTTACGAATCGAAAAATCGCCGAGGATTTCATTGAAAAGGAAATTCCAAAGCTTAGCATAGTTCATGGTGAGGCTACATATCTTCTTTGGATAGATATTAGTAAACTTGGCAAAGACAGTGCAGATGTGGCTGCAGCTATCCGTGCCAAAACAGGTCTTTATATCACCGAAGGTATCGAATACGGCGAAGCCGGTCGTTATTTCCTACGCATGAACGTAGCCTGCACCCGCGCGACACTTGAGGACGGGCTTAATCGACTAAAAAATGGAATCTAATTTTACATAGATTTTACATAAAAATGTCCATACATTTTACTTTCAAATACTATTTTTACAAATGTAAAGAATAGGTATGAGAAAGGAAAGTGTATGGACATTTTTAGTATTTTAAACATGGTTGGCGGGTTATCTTTATTCTTGTATGGAATGCATATTATGGGAGATGGTCTTTCCAAGATGGCTGGCGGAAAGCTGGAAGGCATTTTAGAAAAGCTGACAACCAAAAGAATATTAGCGGTACTTTTAGGCGCCGGTGTTACAGCGGTAATTCAATCATCATCTGCAACAACTGTAATGGTGGTAGGTTTTGTAAATTCAGAAATAATGAAATTATCCCAGGCTGTGGGAATTATCATGGGTGCCAATATCGGAACCACAATCACGTCCTGGATGTTATCGCTTACTGGAATAGAGGGTAGTACAATTTGGCTTAAGCTATTAAAGCCATCATCCTTTTCACCAGTGCTTGCAGCCATCGGTATTATCTTTGTACTAGGAGCCAAGGCAGAATCGAAAAAGAAGGATGTGGGAAGCATATTACTGGGGTTTGCAATTCTGATGTTTGGAATGGAAACCATGAGCGGCGCCGTATCAGGGCTTGCTGACGAACCCTCCTTTGTAGGACTTATGACAGCCTTTAGTAATCCAATTCTTGGTATGGCAGTTGGTGCAATTCTTACAGCTATTATTCAAAGCTCATCCGCATCAGTTGGTATCCTTCAGGCTCTATGTGCAACAGGGGCAGTCCATTATGCGGTAGCACTGCCCATAATAATGGGTCAGAATATCGGAACCTGTGTTACCTCAATTATTTCATCCATTGGAGCAAGCAAGAATGCTAAAAGAGCAGCGATGATTCATTTGTATTTCAACCTTATTGGAACCTGTATTTTCATGGTGGTATTCTACGGTCTACATTCCTTTGTTGATTTCGCATTCTTGAATGAATCAGCAAATGCTGCAGGAATCGCACTTATACACAGTATGTTTAACATAGGCGCAACCATCCTACTGTTTCCATTCGCTGATTATCTGGTTAAGCTTGCAACAATCACAATTCCAGATGGTAAAGAGGTGGAAGCTGCTACAAATGTAGTTGCTATTGATGAAAGATTCCTTGGCAGTCCAGCATTTGCCATGGAGCTTTGTAGAAAAAAAGTAAGAGAAATGGCCGAGCTTTCAAAGGATTCCATGGGATTAGCATTAGAAGTTCTTCAAAACTATGATTCTAAAAAGGCAAAAGAGGTCAAAAGATTAGAAGGTGTTGTGGATAATTACGAAGATGTTTTGGGCTCATATTTAGTAAAGCTTGCTGGTGGTAATATTTCTACAGCCGATAGCCAGAGCATGTCTTTAATCCTTCATAGCATCAGTGATTTTGAAAGAATATCAGACCACGCTACCAACATTGTAAAAACTGCGAAGGAGATGCATAAGAAGGATTTGTCCTTTAGCAAAAAGGCGAAAAAGGAAATCGAAACATTAAGTATGGCAATAAATGACATCTGCAAGCTTACAGTACAAAGCTTTTCAGATAACGATATTGAAATGGCATCTCATGTAGAGCCTTTAGAAGAAGTAATCGACACATTAACAAAACAAATCAAAGAAAATCACATCAAAAGACTCAAAAAAGGAAAATGTACAATTGAGATGGGCGCCATTTTAGAAACCATCCTGACAGACCTTGAAAGAGCATCCGACCATTGCTCCAACATCGCAGTGGAGATGATAACCATCTACGATAATGACTACAGCACTCATGAGTATTTTAAGAGCTTTACATCCGAAGAAAGAGAATCCTTCGACAAGGAATATAAAAAATTGCTACAGCAGTACCCAATCGGGAAGCAGAATGCTATGATGTAAATGTCTAAATAAATAAAAACTATAGGGTATGAAAATATATGGAAAAGAAGATTAATTTACGAATCGTTGGTATTGCAATTATCGCCGTATTTGCAACTGTTATTGGAACAACAGTTATATACTATAGTCTGTTTCAAAAGCAGGTTAAGGCAGACTTGTCAATAAGTGCGAAACTCTTAAAGGACATACATTATTTTGAGTCAGTCAATATTGGTAGTGACAAGATTGATTTATCTACAGACATTGATGAATTGCGTGTAACCTGGATAGCAAAAGATGGAACAGTTTTGTATGATAATGACACCTCGGCAGAGCTATTGAAGAATCATAATGATAGACCCGAAATCCAGGATGCATTTAATAAAGGTGTTGGGGAAGCAGTTAGAAAATCTGACACAATGCATAAAAACACTTTTTATTATGCTGTCCGCTTGGATAATGGAACAGTTCTAAGAGTAGCTACCAATGCTCAAAGCTTACGGTCTGTTTTTCTTTCTGTGGCACCGTTTATTGGCATGATTTTTCTTATCATTATTTCTGTTTGCGTGGTGATTTCCCATCTACTTACAAAACAGTTGATTAAGCCAATTGAAGTGATGATTTCAAATTTGGAAAATTCAGATTATGAATCTCCATACAAAGAACTAGAGCCTCTCTGTGAAATGCTAAAATCACAGCATACAGATATTTTAGGGGCTGCCAAAGCCAGACAGGAGTTCACGGCAAATGTATCCCATGAGCTTAAGACACCTCTTACAGCTATCGCAGGATATGCAGAGCTTTTAGAGGAGGGAATAGTCGAAAAAGATAATCAGAATCATTTCTATAAAGAAATTCGAAAAAATGCTGACAGATTGCTTGCAATAATTAACGATATTATCCAGCTATCGGAATTAGATAGAGATGAGCATGGAATTTCATTTGAAAGGATTGATTTGTATGAAATGGCTGTTGAATGTATTAATGACCTTTCGATTAATGCCAAGCTTGAGAATATTAGCTTAACTGTAGAGGGAGAGACCAAATTCATTCATGGTAACAAAGACCTTATTAAGGAGCTTGTTGAAAATCTCGTACAGAACGCAATTAGATACAACAATCCAGGTGGAAAAGTTACCGTATTAGTCAAGACTATAGATAATTCTACATGCCTGATTGTAAAAGATAATGGAATTGGCATTCCAGCAGTTGATCAGAAAAGAGTTTTTGAGAGATTTTACAGAGTTGATAAAAGCAGATCCAAAGCAACCGGCGGAACAGGTCTGGGTCTTGCTATAGTTAAACATATCGTGGAAATACATGATGCCAAAATCGAACTTGATAGCGCCCCTGGAGTAGGCACCACTATAACAGTTATTTTCTAGAACAAATAAGTTACTATTCACACAATCAAAGAATTCTATTACAAATAAATTTAGGGGTTGCAATTTTTCCACAGTTGTAGCATTATAGTGAAGGAAATTTTATATAGAAACGGGAGCTTGTAAACAGGCTGAGAGGAAGGTGTGACCTTCGACCGAGAACCTGATTTGGATAATGCCAACGTAGGGACGCCGATTAATTATGATATTACGCGGAAGCTATTTGAGAAATCAGGTAGCTTCCGCTTTTTGTTTTATCGGGAATTAGGAGGAATAATGGATTTTAATAGCGAGCTTTATTTTATTACGGACAGTACACCTTATGAATTGGATGAGTTTCTATTCCGTGTAGAAGAGGCGCTAAGGGGTGGCGTTACCTTGATGCAGCTTAGGGAAAAGAATAGAACTACCAGGGAGTATATTGAGCTAGCCACAAAAGTGCATGAAATCAGCAGGAAATATAATGTGCCGCTGATTATTGATGACAGAGTGGATGTAATGTTAGCTGTTGATGCAGAGGGTGTGCATCTTGGAGCAGAGGACATGGAATGGTCCACAGCAAGAAAAATAATTGGTGACAATAAGATATTGGGGGCTACCGCCAAAAAGGTAGATGTGGCAAAGGCAGCCTATGAAGCAGGGGCTGATTACTTAGGAGTTGGGGCAATCTATCCAACAACCACAAAGGTAAAGACGATTATTACATCAGTTGAAACCTTGAATGATATCGTAAATGCGGTACCAATTCCAGTTAATGCTATTGGTGGATTAAATCCTTCTAACATGGATGTATTAAAGGGAGTAAATATCGCAGGCGTATGCGCAGTGTCAGCTATCATGAAGGCTGATTCGCCAAAGCTTGCGGCAGAAAATATGCTTAAGAAGTTTAGGGAGATTAAAGGATGAAGGTAGTTTTATCAATTGCTGGAAGTGACAGCAGTGGGGGCGCAGGAATTCAGGCGGATTTGAAAACAATGACAAGCTTGGGTGTGTATGGCATGACTGCGATTACCGCTTTAACAGCTCAAAATACAATGGGTGTTGATGCAGTGGTAGAAACAAGCCTTGATATGCTGGAGGCACAGATAGATTCCTGCCTGTCTGATATAAAGGCAGACGGTATCAAAATCGGCATGCTTCCATCAGCAGAGCAGGTGCTGGTGGTGGCAAGAAAGCGGAAGGAATATGATGCAAAAAACGTGGTAGGAGATC
>JAEEGI010020663.1_pt1 | contig 13162 bp, 8 predicted proteins | sample 8958751 | NCBI WGS metagenome assembly JAEEGI01 (sample SAMN16246545, study PRJNA631951) | gut metagenome | biome: gut microbiome; feature: rumen; material: KS-attached | host: Bos | place: Iran: Karaj | collected 2018-10
TCCACATCCCATGTCCGTTACCACGAAGTTGATAGTTACCAAGCTTTGTTAGAGGTAATGAGAACGATGGATTGACACCTACCCTAAAACTCCGTGAGACCCATATCTAAACTTTTTTATACCCACCTCAGAAAAAGTTTAGATATGGGTGTAAACTATTTTAGAGGTAGGGGCTGTGTTTTTTTGTTTTTATGAACACGCCAAATGCTGCTTCGGCGACTTCTCACCTATGAAACGCTGACTCGACTGGGACTACTAGATATTGAGTATCAGCGAATAAAACTATCACCCATTACCCTTCACATTCTTGAACACAAACAACACGGATTGCCCGGATGCAACCATACAAAAAGTAGAGCCACAATAGTGACTCTACTTATTTTTATCCCTGAAAATCAGACAAATCCGCGTTCGCAATCTTATGCCAGCTCAAACTGCTCCAGGAACTTCAAGTCGTTCTCAAAGAACAGTCTAAGGTCGTTGATGCCGTATTTCAGCATGGCGATGCGTTCCACGCCCATGCCGAAGGCGAAGCCAGTGTATTTCTCCGGGTCGATGCCGCTGGCAATGAGGATGTTGGGGTCGCACATGCCACAGCCCAAGATCTCAACCCAACCCGTGTGCTTGCAGATGTTGCAGCCCTTGCCGCCACAGATGTTGCACGAGATGTCCATCTCTGCCGAGGTCTCGGTGAAGGGGAAATAGGACGGGCGGAATCGCACTTTGGTGCCCTCGCCGAAGAACTCTTGCACGAAATGGTACAAGGTCTGCTTCAGGTCGGCAAATGAGACGCCTTCGTCGATGTAAAGACCTTCGATCTGATGGAAGATACAGTGGGCGCGGGCCGAGATGGCCTCGTTGCGGAACACGCGACCAGGGGCGATGATGCGGATGGGCGGCTGATGGGTCTCCATCACGCGGACCTGCACGCTCGAGGTGTGGGTACGCAGCAGCACATCCGAGGCCTTGTTGACATTGGGCTCCTTGCTGATGAAGAAAGTGTCCTGCATGTCGCGGGCGGGATGGTCGAGTGGGAAGTTCAAGGCCGAGAACACATGGTAGTCGTCCTCAATCTCTGGACCTTCAGCAATGGTGAAGCCGAGGTGCGAGAAGATCTCGTTGATGTCGCGACGCACGATGGACAACGGGTGACGGGCGCCTTTCATGTCGGCGGCAGGCATACTCATGTCGAAGCCGGCATCGTTGCTATGCTGGTTCTCAAACTTTTGCAGCTGTTCTTCCACCTTGTCTTGCACCACATTCTTCAGCTCGTTGAGCTTCATGCCCATCTCCTTGCGGAGCTCGGGGGCCACGGTCTTGAAGTCGGCGAACAAAGCGGGGATAACACCTTTCTTGCTCAAATAAGTGATGCGGAAATTCTCCAAAGCCTCCTTGCTTTCAGCCTGGAAGTCACGCACTTGGGATAATATTTCTTCGATTTTTTCTTTCATTGGTTTATTAGCTTTAAGCTTTAAGCCGTAAGCAGTAAGCAGTAGCAGATCAAATGCTTACTGCTTATGGCTTATGGCTTACAGCTCTTTATTTTTCAATCGTAACAGAAATGATAGTCACAGGCTCGACGGGTACATCCATTTGGCCTGTCTTCACGGCAGCAATCTTGTCGACAATGTCCAGACCTTCGGTCACTTCGCCAAAAACGGTGTAGTCGCCATCAAGATGGGGTGTGCCACCCACGGTCTTGTAGGCTTGGCGTTGTTTAGCTGACAATACCTTGCCATAACGGCTTTCGAACATGTCTAACCATTTGTCGTCGTAAACTCGACCTTGAACGATATAGAACTGCGAACCGCTGGAGGCCTTCTTGGGGTTCACCTGGTCACCTTGACGGGCAGCAGCAAGGGCACCTTTTTTATGAAAATGGTTGTCCTTGAACTCAGCAGGAACAGTATAGCCTGGATCGAGGCGACCGTCTTTATTCTGTCCACCTTGAATCATAAACTGATTGATGACACGGTGGAAAGGCGAGCCGTTGTACCAGCCTTCGTTCACCAGCTTGATGAAGTTGTCGCGGTGCTGCGGCGTGTCATTATACAATTTGGCTTTAATCGTTCCCATGCTCGTCTTGATGACGACGACGGTTTCTTTTTCCGTGGTTTTTTGTGCCTGGCAGGTCAATCCGACCAGTACCAATGCGGCAATAAGCAATTTTTTCATATTCCAAAGATTTGATAATTCAAGATTTAAAATTCAAAGATTCAAAGATTCAAAGATTTAAAGATTCTAAATTCTGCATTCTGCATTTCTCATTCATTCACAATCGAATACGTCACCTCAAGGCGCATCTTCTCCATTTCGTTGGAGTCGGGGCCATTGACAACCAAACGACTGGCATTGTAGGCCGCTCCATTGATGCCCAAACAAAGACCTATGTTGTCTTTCTCTTCCATAATTATGCTCTGCAAATACTCGGTGATACGGAAGGTAACCGCCTGATTGCTTGCGCTATAGGTTCCGCCAAAATACCCTGAGCCTTCGTAATAGTCAGGCAAGAGGTAAGTGGTGCTGTCAGCTTTGAAACCCAACAGAATAAAGTTAGTCGGTGCCTTGAAAACCGAGTCCGTCATCATCGAAGAGGCTGGCAGAATAAGCTTCGCCTCGTTGACCACAAGGTGACAACCTTCCAACGAGTCGGTCCAATGGTTGAGGTTAGGGAACTTCACCCAAGCCCTCACGCCACCCATCGTTTGCAGATAGATGGACGATTGACCCAATGCCTCCTGCTCATCAATCAGTTGGCTGACAAACTCGGGACTACCTTGCGAGTAGTCGTGGTCGAAATGATTGAAATAGGCATCCGAAGAAGTCACATAGAAATTATAGCGCATGGGCTTGTCAGGTGTGGCCGCATCGTGATAATAGAGCTGCAATAGGGAATAGGTATTGTTGGTCAGATTGATGTAGGAAATGGCACCGTTCATACTCACCGGTTCGCAGGTTAGGTATAGACCTTTGAAATGTTGCTTGAAAAGGTCGGGGCGCGAGTAAGCCGTGGTGTCGAGCGTCATCAAATAATTGCCCAGTTCTTGGCTTAGAGGGACGCGGATAACGGGCTGGGTAACGGTATCGGTACCAATGATGTGGACCTTAGTCCTAGGATGTGGACAGAAATGATGGCTATTGGCATGATCGATGTTCTCTGTCGCCACGGAGGAATAACTGTAATAGGTCGAATCCACCATTAAGGAGTCGGACAAAACATAGGCATGTACTGTCTGCATCAACGTCGTGTCACCATAATAACCGGAAATGCAAAGCTGCAAGACCAAAGAATCCATCACCGGATTGTTGCCAAAGCTTTGACCGGCCACTGACGGACGAAACTGGGTATAGAATCCAGCTTCCGTTTGACCAAAAACAGGGTCTTTTGTAGCACCCAGCAAGGCACTGGTGGCATGGCTTGTGGCAATGGAATCGAAATAGGAGTGGCAAACGATTTTGGTTGTGTCGGTATGATAAACTCCAATATAGTTGTTGTCGGAAATGAGGTTATTACCAATGGTTTCAGGCGATTTCTTGCACGAAGCAAAAGCCAATGCCAGTGTACCAATCATTAACGCCAAGTAGGTCAAAGCGGTTGTATGATGTGTTTTCATCAGGTCGAAAATTAATTGAGGTTATTCGTGTGAGATAACTCAAAAACGCTACCCTTATTGTTTCTGAAGGAGAAGGTCGTAAAATTCGTTGCAGGCTTGGGCATAATGCACTTGTTCCTGATAGGAAAGGACGGGCTTTTTGATGGTTTGCAGATAGGCCTCTATCTCAGGATGCAGGTGGTCGGTGCTGACCACTATGCCGTCGGAATAATCGATGGCGGCTTTGGTCAGGTTGACATAGTTGGCCTCCTTGAAATACTTAAGGTCTTTGGCCGTCATACCAGGCAGTTTCATCATCTTGTCGAACCCAGGCTTGAAATTCTCCTTAAATTCATCGTCATAAATGGTATAGACAATCTTCGTCTCATTGAAGAGCGGGTTGTCGCGGACGTTCATGGCACGTTTGATGTAAACAGGCATCAAAGCTGAAATCCAGCCATGACAATGGATGATGTCGGGCGACCAGTTGAGTTTCTTTACTGTCTCAATGACGCCACGGGTAAAGAATACGCAGCGATAGTCGTTGTCGTCGCAAAACACGCCCTTTTCGTCATACATCAAGTATTTCTTCTTCGTGAAGAAGTCGTCGTTGTCGATGAAATAAATCTGCATTCTCGCCTTCTGGATGGAGGCCACCTTAATGATAAGCGGGTGGTCCGTATCGTTGATGATGAGGTTCATACCAGAGAGACGGATGACCTCATGGAGCTGGTTGCGCCTTTCGTTGATAACACCGTAACGAGGCATGAAGATGCGGATTTCCTTACCGCTTTCTTGAGTGGCTTGAGGTAGGTAACGACCAACGAGGCTCATCTGCGTTTCTGGCAGATAAGGTGCAATTTCCTGATGGACGAACAATACTCTTGTCTTGCTAGTCATGGGCTATTGTTTTGCTTAGAAACTACAAAATTACGCATTTTTTTTGGAATAACGCAAGAAAAAATTCAAATTTGTTGATTTTCAATTTCTTGACTATGACTTGTGACAATGACTATGACCGCTCTATCTCAATAGGAAAGCGGTCATTGTCATAGTCATTAGTCATAGTCCCAGCAATTAAACAATTGACTACGTCGAATTATCATTTCAACAATTCAACACCCAACAATCAACAATAATCCATATCTTTGCAAACTCAAACCGCATAACACCGCAGCCTGCCATGGAATACGAACACTTTGAAAATCAAGAGCATGAATGGGAATCAAACCTCAAAGTCACCGAAGGAGTGGAAGGTCCCATCCAAGTCAACCCGAACGCTTTGGAGCGCATGAAGCGCAATCAACAGCAGCTGATGCCGCTGGAATGGTATGTCGACGGCATCCTCAAAGGCGACCGCGTGACATTGAGCAAGGCTATCACCTTGGTAGAGAGTGCCCTGCCCAAGCATCAAGAGTTGGCACAACAAATCATAGCGGCTTGTCTGCCTCATGCGGGAAAGGCCTTGCGTTTGGGCATCACAGGCGTGCCAGGCGCGGGCAAAAGTACCTTCATCGAGGCTTTGGGCGTGCATCTCTGCAACAAAGGGCAGAAACTGGCGGTTTTGGCCATCGACCCTTCGAGCCAACGTTCCAAGGGCAGCATTTTGGGTGACAAGACCCGCATGGAAACGCTTTCGGTACATCCCAATGCTTATATTCGTCCCTCAGCCTCAGCTGGCACTTTGGGCGGTGTGGCTCGCAAGACTCGAGAAACAATCATCCTTTGTGAAGCAGCAGGTTATGATACCATTTTCGTGGAAACTGTGGGCGTAGGTCAATCCGAGACGGCAGTGCATTCCATGGTGGATTTCTTCCTCCTCATATTAATCAGCGGTGCCGGCGACGAGCTGCAAGGCATCAAGCGCGGCATCATGGAGATGGCTGACGGCATTGCGGTGAACAAGGCCGACGGTGACAATGTGATGCGCGCCAACCGAGCCGCCGCCGAATGTCGCAATGCGTTGCACCTCTTCCCCTTGCCCGAATCGGGACAAGAGACCAAAGTGCTGACCTGTTCCGCCTTGACGGGCTTCCAAATCGACGAGGTATGGCAGATGGTCGCCGACCATGTGCAGGCCATCCGCGACAACGGCTATCTTTATAAGAAACGCGCCCAACAAGACGTGCAGATGATGTACGACTCGATGGACAGTGCCCTGAAAAACGATTTCTATCAAAACCAACTCGTTTCCGACTTGCTCCCCTTGATCGAAAGCGACGTGCGCGGCCAGCGCATGAGCGCCTATATTGGAGCGCAGAAACTGCTGGATGCTTATTTTAATATGCTGAAGCATTAATCCGTAAACCAGCGGAATCTATCAAAAAAATTGCGATTCCGCTGATTTACGCACATAATCGGATAATTTTTCGGTGTTTTATTCCGAAAATTTCGATAAAATTCGGAATAAACTTGTGGTTACTCCTCGTCGCCATTAATGGCTCGCAACTCCTCAAGGTTGCGGCAGACCTCTTCGCGGACATGCTGTTCGGCCTCGGTCAGCGGGCCATCGCCTAGCTTTTCCAACACACGTTCGTATTCCGCTATCAGTTCAGGGCCTTCCTCGCCGTTCGATTCCATCGTCTTGGCATTGTTGAAGGCAATCATCCAATCTTTTAGTGCCATAATTCTTGCTTTTGTTATTGCAAACCTTAGATTTGCAATATGATTGTCTTTTTTTTCTTAATTTCTATTTATCAAAACATTTTCTTCTAAAGTCCAGATATTTCTGCGTCTTCTTATCTTTGCAACAAGAACAAGATGCACTAAATTTATTATAGAAATTATTCATAGTAACTGTATGGAGATACTCTTTGGCCTCTTTAGATAAATTAGGCAGACAACAGAATATATTCGTTTTCTGTTCCTCTTCATTTATATAATTCTTAAACTTAGGATTATCAATTGTATTTAATACCTCCTTTGTAAAATCCTTTATGTCCTTCTCTGTTATTGTGGTTGAATGAAGATAATCGTTTACATATTTTATAAATTTTTGCTTGTTTGCATTTTGTGATAACACTTTATCAACATGGTTCATCAACCCCTGTAATAAGTTAATGCTATTCTTTGGAGAAATCTTTCTAAATTTTGAAATTTCAGAGTCAAACATATAAGCTTTAATCTTTTGACCCGATGCATTTCTCCATATTTTACAATCTTTATTTGACGTTGTGTTGCAATGGAAGTGGAGTGAGTCCAGATTTAATAGCAGGGGCTGCATGTCAATTGTGGAACCTTCCTTGTATTTTGATGTCTTTAATTTCATTTTTTTAGTGGAACTAATTTCCTTGAGCGCCCTCCTCAAATTATGTTGTTTCTTTTCTGTTTCTCCTTTTTTCACGGAAAGATAAACAGTATAATCATTATTGGATGACGTGAGGCTAAACTCTATAGGTTGGTTAGATTCGTCGATATCGGAAATCTTAATAAAACAATTTGTTACTCCCAAAGGGTCTTTCGCTTTATGGATAGTGCCAATTAAAGGTATAGTCCAGTCATCATTGTCTTCGGCTTCTGTATGTATAAAAATTCCACCTTTTTCTGGATCTGCAGGAGTGGTTACTTCGCATGACCATTGGCCGTTCAGAGTCTTAAGGTCTCCAGACTTTGCTGATATTTTTGGAAGACGTTTAGGGTGATCGTTAGCTTCTAATGTGAAATAGATTTCACCTCCTAGGCAACAATCCTCGTCATCATGTATATGTATTTTCTTAGCAGCTACTTTATATGTCTGTGGGTATGTTACGTCACCAGAAACGTCAACAGAATTGAAGAACAAATAAAGTATTCCTGCGGTATGAGCGATGGAAAGAGGTATTAGGTCTTGAGCTATTTGATAACACGCATACTCTGTAAGGTCGTCGTTTTCACAGCGTTCCGCAGAATGGGTATAAGAATCGATATTCAATAAGTCAAAATGCTCCCAGTGGAATGGCTTTCCTCCTTTTCCATCTGCGTCATCGCTGTCATACCTTTTTGTGAGTTCACCTAAACTATGGAAATACTTAAATAAATTCCACTCGGGTACGTAGTAAACGCACCCTTTATCCTTTAATTGCCATTTTTGTGGTAATGCTTCATCAGCTCTTTCATTATCTAATGTTTTCAGATTCTCCTCAATGACTTTGCCAGTAGTTGCTTCATATTTGTCATCATCAACCTTGAAGAAATCAGGGCAGTCGGTATCTATTTTTAGTACTTCCTTTAAGACAGTTTCCAGCCAATTGACACCCATGTGTCCATCATTGTGTACGTGGGCTGGTGTGCCAACATCGGCTAATAGATGGCATACTTTGCCTAAATTATAAAAAGCTCTTTCATATTCCTTGTTCTTATATTGCTCTAAGGCTTTTTTCCAGTATCTCTCGGCTCTATTGGGCGCGGAATAATAACTGTCATACAAATTCTCTCCGTAAAACATTGCAATAAATGCTTCAACAAGGCAAGTGGTAGCTTCATTAGACATTGTTCCTAACTTGATACCTCCAAAATTGCCAAAGGTTTGCAGATAGTTCACTCCCGTTATTTCACTGACAACATCAGAAATGTATTTGTGATTGATAGAGAAACCCTGTTTGCTCTTCTTGTCACGATCGTCTTTCAGTGAGTCATTCCAGAAATGTTCAAGCCAATGTTGGTGTTTTCCTTTTTGCTTTACGAGAATCTTTCCCATAGAACATGCTTCAGCATCAGGGTCGTCTATGTCTGACAATAATTTAGTGTTGTCTTCATCAATTGCGCCAAGACATAATACATCAAAATAGTTCTTGGCATTGTCATAAACTTCTGGGTTATCGCTGTTTTCGTCCAGTTTTAATTCCGTCCTTACTTTTTTCCAAGCATCTTGGTCTATGCTTGTGTAAAGAATTTCAAGAACCCAAGGCTCTATCACGTTTTTTATAGCCCTAACAATAACACCATGTACTTTACTGTTCATAATAATTTCAATTTTTTAATATCTAATGTGAGGTTAAATCCCCGCAATTTATTGCGGCTACTTTAGTTTGTATAAACTTCAATTTGATTTGAGAACTTGTTGATAATTTGCCTGTTAGTATCCTTGTGATTCTATTGTTGTGTTTAAGAAATTTCATTTCGTTGGTATATATTGAACCTCTGGAATTCAAGTCCAGAGTGGTTCAGTTTAATAAAAGAAATCGAAAAACTGGAGGCAAAATTATGAACATTTTATTAATTCTCCAAATTTTTCTCCTTTTTGATACATATATTAATGAAAGGATAGTTCATTTTAAAGCAGCAAGGTTAATACCTGCTGTGTATATTATTCTTTGCTTTCTATGTGTATCTGACAGTTTTGAATTGTTTTCAAACAATTTGCATGAGAGGGCATGCCAAAATTTTGACACACCCTCTTATTGTCGGTTAATTTGATTCCCTTAATCATTCTTTCAGTGCAGGCTGCATCAGGTCGTAGAATTGTTGTGCGGCATAAGCGAGGTCTTCCTCATAGTCGCTGGCAGGATATATCAAGTTAACCACAGTATTGTAAATATCAGGCCTAATAGGTTTGCCAAGTTGGCCGAGTTCAGTAGGCTCAATATGTTCGATAGATTTGTCGAGTTTGACAGGTTTGCCCGGGATAGGTTTGCCTGGTAATGTGAGACCCGGAATCTTCCCCAAACTGGCAAGAATGTCTTTTCGCATTTTTACAAGTTCTTGTCTGTCTAATTTGACGATGCTGGTCGGGAGAATCTTGGGTGACTTTATGTAGTTGTTGATATGCTCTATTTTGTCGCTCGATGCATACAATTGAACTCTACCCAACGACTTGATACCCTCTTTTAAAAATGAACTACTTACTCTGGCATCAAGCTCATCCAGTTGACCTTTGATGGCTTCGGGAAGCACTATTTCAACTTCCGTTGAGTCCTTGTTGATCTTGTCGAATATTGTTGACATGGCTGTTCCCAAAGAAGGCTTGTTGGCAATGAATTGCGGGATGTACCTTCCGAATTGATTGACGAGATGCTCCAAATCTTGGAATTTCCCAACGTATTTGTCATGGAGGAGAGCTTGGAGAGCCTCATGTTTTATCTCTTGTTCTAACACATCTTTCCCCAATCCCAATATCCAAGAGATATTGCAAGAACCTATGCCAATGATTTGAAACCGTTTCCATACGGGATCTTTCTCATAAGCAGATACTGCATCTTTTGGCACTATCAGCATCGTATTCTTGTTGAGTTTGGATGAAACGAAGGCGTTAGCAACCACACTTGGCGGAGTTTTGGCTTTGACAAAAATTATCTTGAAATCTGTGCAACCAGCAAAAGCATTCGACGAAACCTTGCTGTCCTCAATGTAAATCGAAAGACATTTGAGGCTCTCCTTGAAGGCACCTGAAGCGATGGAAGTAACTCGGAATTCCCTGTTGTTATATGTGATATATTTCTTGATAATTAAACAAGAAAGCATTTGTATCGTGTATATATTTTGGGGAAAATTGTTATTAGAGCTAAGGAAATTTAAGAAAATAGTTTTACCAAAGGCTTGTTTAAAAAGATTGCGACCATTGTCATCAAGTGTCTCAACATTAATTGTTCCGACCACATGGTTGTTGGTATTCAACACCCATAAGGAATTGCATCCGACAGCCTTAGCAGTATCAGAAGTCTCGACTTCGTACTTGACCCCGTCAATGGTGATGACCATATTGCAGAAATTAGTGAAGTGTTTCCACCCAGGTGCTTTACGATATTGCTGAAGGTTTTGCGAAGGTACATAGACGGGAATGCTGTTCGGTACTCCATCGAAAGTATTTTCACTACATTGGGGAGGTGTGGTGGCTAAACAATAGATGCATTCGATGGCTGTGCAGTTGAGGAAGGCTTTGGCTCCAAGTGTCTTGCAAGTTGCCTCGAAGGTAATAGTAACAGGTTTTTCGGCATCGGTGAAGGCCGTATTGAAAGCCATTTCCGACACGTCGCCCAGCGTCATGTCATGCTTTAGGTTGCATCGGGAGAAGCTTTCTATCCCTACCTTCTTAAACTGGGTTGGAGAAATGGCTGTCAGTTGTCTACACCCAGCAAAAACTCTGTCGGCAATATTCTCGTCTTTGAAGTTTGGAACATTGAAACTGGAAAGTTTGGAACATCCTTCGAACAAGGACTTTGGTAAAGTTGTCACACGCTCCGAGGAGAAAGAAATGAGAGCTTTGCAGTTCATAAATGCTCCTTCCCCTACAGAATAGAGTTTGTTGCAATTAAGAGCCAGAAGTGAGGAGCAACCTTGGAAAGCATAATCCCCGATATGTTCAGCGGACTGAATGTCCAAATCTTTCAGTTTGGTGCATCCGTCGAAAGCCCAGTTGCCGATGGATGTTGCACTGCTAATGTTGGCGGAAGAGAGTTCGGTAAGAGACCGGAATGCACCATCAGGAATGGTCTTCACCGACTTGAGTTCGATGCTGCTCAGATTGGAGAACAGACTTATCTCGGTGCCTATTTGAGTGAAGTAATTAGCCTTGATGGAAGTAACCGTTGTATTCTTTTTAGATATGTCTATTCCGACGACTTCATATACCAGCCCAAGATCTTTGTGGGTGATTGTCTTGGGAATCTCAACATTCTTGTTGTTGAATTTCACTGCTTTTACCTGATAATAGTTGATGGCTTTGTAGCCTATTCCATCGACTTCGAAAATATAGTTAGGCCTGAGTAAAACCTCAACTTTTTTATTAATGATTGCCGATAAGTGATTAGCGGGAATGATGACACGGTCGGTATTAGATTGAATTTGAGTAACAATGTTTCCGTATCTGATGGCATCAATACAATAGGATAAACCATTTATTTCAACAGACCTATTGTCTATCCTAAACTCCTTGTCGTAACCCACCATAACAGGCGTCTTGCCGTAAGGAAAGAAGGGACAATCGACATCCTCCCCTTCTTGATTGGACTTGTATTGAACAGGTTTGAAATCTGGAATATTGAAAACAACATCGGTAAAATAGTGCTCTCCATCAGGTTTTAGATTAGTACATGTATATAAGGTTAGATTGTAATATTGTTTATTGGGACTAACTACTCCCTCTGCATAATATCCATCCCAATTACCTCCCCAACCGAAATTGAAATGGAAGAGAATATTCTTTTGGTTGAGATCAGAATAGCCATATCCATCACAAAGAAAAATGTGCATGCCTCTTGAATCAAAAGATTTATCCAACAATAAATTTTGTGAATAGAAAAGTACGGGCCTATTTCCGTCAAGGCATTTCTTGACATCATTGGCCCAACCTGTTTTGTAGTGCCAGTTTTCTGAAGATTTTTTGTATCTGAAATAGTTGTGCAATGCTTCAAGTCCCATAATGTATTTTGTGTTCAAGGCACCACCTTCTTTACCCAAGTCGGGATGTGAACCTGCTTTATAAAAATCCATATTGACGGCAGTTGCGCAGTGTCTGACTAAAGCTGCCGACCATTTCTGGCCTTCAGAAATATTTGTCTTGCCATCAATATTGTTTAGGAGTTGTGGGGGCATGTGGAAATACTCGTATTTAGTATGCTCATAGTCGATTTTAATACTGTCGGAAGCATCTTGATATGGTATTACAGTTAGCCCAGGACATTCCGAACCCTCATTGGGTTTATTGTAAGTGAAATCCTTGCAGGGCGAGGCTGAGTCATCATATTGGTGGGTTCCTTTTCCGACCTTCGGCCATTCGTAATACCTTATCACCTGTGCCATTGCGATGGCGGCACATCCACTGGGATACCCTACGGGACAATAATAGTTGTAGGGCGACCCTTGTTTCCATTTCGTTTTGATAAGCGGTTCAACGCCAACTTGTATAATTGGAAGCCCCTTCCCTCTGGTGAATATATCCCGTTTTTTCGCTGCTTGAGAGGACTCAGATGGCGAATTATCGGCTGAGAGTCTCCACAATTCCATCATGTTTTTGAGACCTGGCGGGATATCATTGAGGTGGTTTGCATCATTGTCCGTGAATCCAAGGATGGGATTGTCGACATTTTCGGCAGAGATGAAGGCACATCCTGAACCTTTTTTAGCGAACATGTAGAATTTCGGGTCACCCGCTTCGTCGTTGATTTCCTTGGTAGGGTTTTGTAACGATTCAGCGACAGTCCGTTTGGCATAGGCTACCAATTTGAGCGACAAGTCGTCATCCGTAGTTGTACGGGTTTTGGCCGATTGTTTCTTGGTCGGCTGCGAAAGGTCATCGGGTAAAGAAAGCACACCTCTCGCAATAGATTTTGCGGTTTCGAGATCAATCTTACTCATAATATGTTTTTTTTATGGTTAAAAAGGGATTAGTATTGGATGCAAAGTTAAAAAAAGAAATAATACGATAATAAAAAACAGCTTTTATTCTTCTTTTGAACAAGGATGACGGAATAATTACTATCTTTGCGCAAAATCTTTGAATTTTGAATTTTTAAATCTTTAAATAAACAAATCGTAATGGACCAAAGAATTGCCATGAACCCCAATCGTCTGGTGCAGTACCTTCAGAAGCCTGCAGCAGAATTCACTCGCGCCGACATCATCCGTTATTGCGAGGAAAACCAAATCGAATTCGT
>JAEEGI010020664.1_pt1 | contig 13162 bp, 11 predicted proteins | sample 8958751 | NCBI WGS metagenome assembly JAEEGI01 (sample SAMN16246545, study PRJNA631951) | gut metagenome | biome: gut microbiome; feature: rumen; material: KS-attached | host: Bos | place: Iran: Karaj | collected 2018-10
TCTCGCGTTGTATAATTCGCTGTACATTTTGCTGTATGGTGTTCTGTGCAGCATAGTATAATATGCCCGTCGTCAGCTCCAGCAGCAATGCTGCTGCGATGATGACGGCGAGACTGGTGTTGATCCTTATGAACTTCTTCAACTTTGCCCACCAACCTTTATCGGCAGATTTTCTTTTATTCATGTTTCAGTTAGTACATATTCGAAGGGCAAAGTTACAAAAAAAAGCCCATACTGCAATAGTATAGGCCATTTTTTTGGGTTTTCAGACAAGATTTAAAGGATTTCCAGACAAAATCTGAAACATTCCATCCTTGTCACCTGCCAGCAGGTTGTCTGTCATGCCGTGACCGGATGACAAGTTGCGCCATGTCATCTCATTGATGCCGTTGATGGCCTTACTACGGCTTAAATCCGTGCTGCCAGACGGCGGTGACGCCGTCGCAGAAGTTGTAGAGAATGGCGTCCCGTGACCCGGTGGCCGACAGGCAGGAAGCCGCAGACGATGCGGGTGATGTGGCGGCGCAGGGTGACCTCGCCCTGGCTCACGGTCTTTGCAAAGTATTTTCCATAGGAACTGCTGCTCTTGATGTTGTTCCTGATAAGTTTGATATGTACTGCCATAATTTTTCCTTGATTTTTTACTAAAGTGTCACTTTTCTGTCTAACTGTTTAACCTACTGTGAGTTAACTGAGGTGATGCTTAGTTTGAAAGTATCACCAAGCATCACCAATGTAAAACAAGTTGTTTTACTTTGCTAACCCCCACCCTGAGTGAGGGTTTAGGTAGGGTAAAGCGAGGTAAAACAACTTGTTTTACTTTCTTTCATTCCCTTTTGACGATACGATAGGCTGCACCTTTGTTTGACTTATGGTAGGGGTAACCCATGTCGTTGAGCCTGCGACCCAGTTCCATGTCGGTATTCTTGCGGACGATGAAGGTAGGGAAGCGGTCTTTCAGCTGCTGCATGATATCTTTCTAGAGCGTGGGCTTCGTGTCTTCAGCGTCTCCTCGGGTGGCAGGAAGCTACTTTCATATTCTGATAAAGATTGTTAGTTCGGTTGTCAAAGATACTATATTTTGCCGTCATTTGCAAGACTTTTGCAGAAATAGTTGCCAAAACGCCCCAAAAAGTGATACTTTGAAAACAGCCATCACCTCTACAAACATCTAATAAACAGAGAATTACAAGAAAAGTGACACTTTATGGAAAAATCCGAAAGAAATTTTCGTATGTAGTTGTTAACGCATAAAAAAGCCTGTCATAAACGTAAAAATGGCAGGCTTTTTCTGTGTTATCGGTTGTCGCCAGTGGCCCTGTTGGGAATGTTTGTTATTTCGGATCAGTTATTTGATGGTGACTTCGTAGGAGAAGGCTGGGGTGTCGGCGGACTTGAGGTCATGCCAGAGGATGGTATAGTGATCGGTGATACCGCCTGCCTGAGCTGCCAACTGCATGATATTGGGGTTGTTGTCGAAGTACTGTTTGGACAGGGCAACATAGTTGGCTATCTCGTCGTCGGTGTCCCCGTCGGTGTGGGACTCCTTTTGGGTGAAGAAGACGGCGTTAGTCCAGAAGTAGTCCTTTCCCAAGTGTGCGGCGAGATAGTCTTCGACAGCCTGATTGGCGGGTTCCACGGTCATGGACCATTCCTGTTTGAAATGGGGCGGAGCCGCAATCTCGAGGTCCCATGCCGTCACGATTCCCGGGCCGAAATAGAGTTCGTGGGTCTCGTATTCGGTTAGCCAGTAGGTAACCCATTCGTCAGCGGCGCTCAACGAGCCGTAGAGATGCACAACGTTGTCCTGAGATGGGATACTCCATACCCAGGCATGGTGCAAGGTACAGGTGTTTTTCAGGATGTTTTTCGCCAGGTCGTGGGTGTTGGTGGAGAAGACCTTAAAATGTGTACCTGGACGTGTACCGGTATATGCCCAATGGACTTCACCGTCCTGGGTGATGTTGGCAATGCCCTTGAGGTCGGGGCTGAACTGTGCGACGGACGTGCCCCATGAGAGTCCCATAGAGACGCCTCCCATCGGCCCTGACATGTTGGCACCCATGTTGGCTCCGAGGGAAACGGAGAAACTCTCGGTAACGGTAGCGCCGCCGCTGGTGTTGTTCTCAGGGTCATAGGCCTCCACCTTGACCGCCTGTTTTGAGTCGCTGGACAGGGAATTGGTGATGCCGAGGGAGTGCATATAAGGGCCATAGACTCTATAATTCCAGTAGAAGGAGGGATTCATGTCGGCGTCTTCATACGCTTTTCTCCAAAGGTTCCAGTCGGAAGAGATGCCGGTCCACCTGTCTTCTGCCTCCGGGCCACACTTGAGGTCTTGGTTGTAGGCTGTGACCTCCTCTTTGATGCAATAGTAGTCCTTGCCGCCGTCGTCGAAGGAGTGCGCTTTCCAGATACGATAGGTGATAGAGATGTTATGGTAGGTTGTCCACCACTTGTCATCGTCGTTCAGCAGCTTTACGTCGATGCCTTGATCTAAGGTGATCTCCTGCGCGTCGATGAGGTCCTGAAGCGCCTGTTCGGCATCGTTGTCCACTCGGACGGGACCGGAGAGTTGCAGTGCCTTTTGCCCTAACCACTCCACGGCCTTATCCATACGTTTTCCCACGAGATAGTCGTTGGTCGCTGTCTCGTCCATCTGGAGCGCGAGATAGGTCTTGCCGCGTTTGAACGCCATCAGTGAAAAGGGCTGGTTGGCAGACGGGAGTATGGGAATGTCCACTGCTTTCCCGAGGTATTGTGCAAGGCGGACGATGGCAGGCGCATCAGGGTTGAGGACCACGATGTTTCCTCCGCGGGCAAACAGGGCACGCAGGTGCTCTACTTCCTGAGGTGATAGGGTAAGCAGCTCCTTGGTGCCGATAACCAGTGTATTGAGGGCTTTGTCTGCCAGTCCGGCGCTTGAGAATAGCGTCAGACGACGCTTCAGGGCCTTGTATTCCATGGAGGAGTTGCTGCCCATAAATAAGGTCGGATGGGACAGATGGCTACTGACCATATCTTCAGTGGGCGTCTCTTCCAGATGTTTGGGCACATCGGGCTGGGGCTTGTCGTCCACTGGGTTGTCATCGTTAGTACAAGCGGTAAAAGTGGCTGCCATCATGATAGCTGCCAACAGGGCGAATGACGCCATAAAACTGTTTGTCTTCATGTTGATATTGTTTTTATTTATTTGAAATCGTTGGCAAAGGTAGCAAAAATACAATATAATGCCAAATTCTATATAAAATTTTTTTATGCGCCAGCCCCCTTATGTCAAATTACCTTGAAGTGACGGAGGGCGTTGAGGATGCCGTTGTCGTCGACGGAGGTGGTGACGTAGTCAGCCTGGCTTTTGAGGTCGTCGATGGCGTTGCCCATAGCGATGCCGATGCCTGCCTGTAGAATCATCGAGGTGTCGTTGCCGCCGTCGCCGAAAGCGATGGTGTGAGTAGGGTCGAAGCCCTCGTGGCGGGCTATGGCGAGGATTCCCTTACCCTTGTCAGCACCGTTGGCGGTAATGTCGGTAAATGCGGGATGCCAGCGGCCTGAGACGCAATGCGGCAGGCGGGCCATCAATTGGGGCTCGTAGTCGGCGGAGAAGAAAGCCGTCAGTTGCAGGATGTCCTGCTGGAGCACGACGTCGAGCGGCGAGTCCTGGTCGAGATTCTCTACTGCCAGCATCTGGCGGAAGATGTGGTCTACGTCGCCTTTGGGGTCGAGCACCGCCACGTCCTTGCGCCCCACAATGATGAGACCGTAACCCTTTGCCTTGCTATCTTCCACACACGTCAGCACGTCCTCTCTGGCGATGGGCTGGGTGCTGACCAGTTCGTTGCCGACATAGTTCAGCGCCCCGTTGGTGGTGATGTAGCCGTCGATGAGGTGCTCGATGGCTCCGAGGTTGGTAATGATAATCGGCGGACGGCCTGTGGCGATGTAGACTCGTGAGCCGTTGGCCTTGGCCTGGGTCAGGGCGAGGATGGTAGAAGGCGGAATCTCGTGGGTCTTAAAACTTACCAGCGTCCCGTCGATGTCGAAAAACAATGCGTATCTCTGTGTCATCGTATGATTGTCTTTTTGGCTGCAAAGGTATGAAATAAAGTGAAAAGTGAAGAGTGAAAAGTGAAAAATTTGCTGCCGCAGGCAAAAAAGTTACCGTTCAATGCCCTATTGTTCAATGTTTTTTCGTATATTTGCCCCAGAAATAAACTAAACGTGATGTAATTATGAAAAAGCTCATTTCTTTCGTTTGCTGCTGCATGATGGCAGCCAACGGTTTCGGACAGCAGGCCCTGGGTCAGCGGCCGCAGGTGAAATCGCCCGTAGTGAACAACGACGGCACAGTAACATTCAACTTCTTCGACCCATCGGCACAGCAGGTCAGCGTGGTGGGCGACTTCAATGAAATCAGCGGCCAGACGCTGCCGATGACGAAGCAGGACAACGGCGTGTGGACGGTGACGACGAAGGCACTCAACCCCGAACTCTACTCCTACAGCCTCACGGTGGACGGCCAGCGCTTCGTGGACCCCGCCAACAGCTACGTGAACCGCGACATCTCGACCTTGAGCAACATCTTCATCGTGACGAAGTCGAACGACGACAAGGGCCACCTCTATCAGGTGAACGATGTGCCCCACGGCACGCTCAGCCGCGTATGGTACGACAGTCCGACGTTGGGCCAGCAGCGCCGCATGACCGTCTATTTGCCTGCCGCCTACGACGGCAAGCGGAGCTTCCCCGTGATGTATCTGCTGCACGGATTCGGCGGCGACGAGACAGCGTGGGGTGACTTAGGGCGTACATCGCAGATTATGGACAACCTGATAGCCGAGGGACGTTGTGTGCCGATGATCGTGGTGATGCCCAACGGCAACCCCACCTGTAATGCGGCTCCTGGATGGTGGCACGAAGGCATGTATGTGCCCGACGGCAATGCCTTCAGGGAACGCGGCGCCAAGGCTACGATGGAGGAAAGCTTCATGGATATTGTCCGCTTCGTCGACAGTCACTACAAGACCATCCGCAAGCGTTCGGCCCGTGCCGTGACAGGACTTTCGATGGGTGGTGGCCATACATTCGTCATCTCGCGCCTCTATCCCGAAACATTCGACTACTACGGCCTGCAGTCAGCGGCTGCCCGTTGGGATAAAAATGACGGGAACTTCGACCTGCAGATGGAGAACCTCTTTGCCTCGAAGCCCCGCCTCTACTGGATAGCCATTGGCAAGGACGACTTCCTGATGCAGATGAACACCGAGTTGCGCCAGTATCTGGACAACCATCACTACAAGTACGAATACTACGAGAACGACGGTGGCCACATCTGGCGCAACTGGCGCATCTATCTTACGATGTTTGCGCAGAAACTGTTCAAATAGGGCAGGCTACTCTGCAAACGTCCGGAAGTACTTGAGGCAGACGTCGCGCCATTCGCGGGCATTCTCTAACTGATGCTGCATGCGCTCGTCGACTTCACGCCAACGCTGCTCGTCCACGTAGGGCTTGCACTCCTGCCAGATGCGGCAGAAGTCTTCTACCTCGCTGACACCCCGTTGGTAGCGATACTGCATTTCCTCCCACAGCGTCCGTCCACTGTTCATGCGGTAGGTCCAGGGCAGGTGGTGGAACCACAGCAGCAGGTTCTCCGGGCAGGTCGACGGGTTGTCGTAAATCGAGCAGTAAGGTTCGCGGTACTGGCTGGTGGCGTCGCTGCCCGTATGGGTGCGGTTAAATCCGATGCCCTGCTTGTCGGCCTGATGGTAGTAAACAGGGCACCACTCCAAGGGGTACGACTTGATAAATCCGTCGGGCTCGGGGCCGTAGTGGTGGTCGAACCTGAAGATGTGGTGCAGGCCGAGCGGCATCATATAGTCCACGCAGGCTTCACGGCTGCGCAGCATGACATTGAGCAGCTTGGAGTTGAGATTTGAAGATTGAGAGTTGTCAAACGTCAGTTTGAGCCATTCCTGTGCTATTTCCTCTGATTTCATCGAGGGATTCCAGGCCAGGCGTCCGAAGGCGTACCAGTTGGCCTGCGAGAAGTGATGGCCGCACCAGTTGGTGTCCAATCCGATGTTTGACACGCCGGCAATGCCTACCAGCTTTTCGGGGGCGACATAGCGGAAGAACTCACGCCACATCGGAGCCAGGTACACCAGATGGCGCGACTGGCCGAGATACTCCTGCGTAATCTGCAGCTCAGCCATCTGTGGCGTCTGGGTCATTTGGTCGAAGATGGGAGCGTAAGGCTCGCGGGGCTGGAAATCGAGCGGGCCGTTCTTCGACTGCAGGATGACATTCTTGCGGAACTTGCCGTCGTCGGGCTTGAACTCTGAGACCGCCTGCTTCACACGGTCCTCACCCTTATGCTTGGAACCATAGACAAACGAGCGCCACATGATGATGCCGCCGTAGGGAGCCACCGCATCGGCCAGCATATTGGCACCGTCGCTGTGCGAACGGTTATAGTCGCCAGGGCCGGGCTGTCCCTCAGAATTGGCCTTTACCAGGAAGCCGCCGAAGTCGGGAATGATTTTGTAGATTTCATCGGCCTTTTTCTTCCACCACTTCTTCACCTGAGCGTTCAGGGGGTCAGCCGTCTTCAGTCCTCCGAGTCCCATCGGCGAAGCGAAGTTGACTGACAGATAGACACGGATGCCATAAGGGCGCAGGATGTCGGCTATCTGCTTCACCTTATTTAAATTCTCAGCTGACAGCATCTTGGGCGAGGCATTCACGTTGTTCAGCACGGTGCCGTTGATGCCTAACGAGGCATTGGCGCGGGCATATTCCTTGATGTGCTGCGGGTCGAACGTCGGCCAGAAGATGCTGCGTCCGGCATAGCCGCGCTCGATGGAGCTGTCGAGGTTGTCCCAATGATTGAGGATGCGCATCTTGAAGAACGGCTTCGAGGCTCCGCTCTCACCTCTTAATAATGCGTATGCGCCGTAGAGCAGTCCCTTTTCGGTCTTGGCCTTGACGGTGCTGCCGCTGACGATGTAACCCTCGTCGTCGGCTACCGTTGGGTCGATTACTAACGTTGCTTCCGTGCCTTGGTAATACTTGCGCAGTTCGTCGGCTGCCACGCACTCGGGCCCCGTCACTTTAGCCTTGTTCACTTCGGCATAGCGCAACCACAACTTGCTGCCGTCCTCAGCCTGCATAAGTGTGGCGACGGCAAGCAACAATACTGTCAGAATGTGTCTTCTCATCTGTCTTTTGTTTTTGGTTTTAGGATTCTGCGTACAAAGGTACAAAATAATTCATAATTCGTAATTCATAATTCATATTTTTTAGTATCTTTGCAGGCAGAAATGCAATAACAGAACAAAAAGAGCTATGAAATTAAAACTACTGACCCTGGCCATCGCGGCATTTCAGGCTATGGCTATCGCGGCAAAGGCCGACGACAATCGACAGGTTTTCATCTATTCGCCCGACAAGAATGGGGGGCTTCACATTGCCGTGCAGGAGGGCGGCAAGTGGCGCGAGGCCGGCCGTCTCTGCTCTTCCGACTACGGCACTTGGGGAGCCGAGAAGCTGATGTTTCACCCCAGCGTTACCCGTGCCCACGACGGTACGTGGCGCTTGGTGTTTCAGGTGAACGACCATTCGCCGCAGTTTGCCGCCGCCTACAGCAACGACCTCGTCAACTGGCGACCGCAGGACTATCCCGTCATGTCCACCAGCCAATGCTTGGATCCAGTAGTGTTTCCCAACCCCGACGGAACGTTTGACATCTATTTTAAGTCGCCCGAGGGCAAGCGCTGGACATCGGCCACGCCCAACTTCCGCCATTTCACGCCCGACAGTGCCAGTCAGATCAGCGATGAGGCGTGGATGCGTGATACAGCCACCGTTGACGGTCGCTTGCATGAAGGCAACAGCTTCGAGATAACTCCGAAGGAATGGGCAAAAATAGAGCAGCACTTCAAACAGTCGGGTGAGGACTGGCGCAAATCGAACGAGCGTATGCACGATGATGCCAAGAATGCACCGTTCTCCATGCTTAAAGCACCGTTGAAGGCAACGCTGACGGTGGATATGAACAAAAAGAAAGCCATCAGCGACAAGCTGATCGGCATTTTCTTCGAGGATATCAGCTATGCTGCCGACGGCGGACTCTACGCCGAGCAGGTGCAGAACCGCGACTTTGAATATACGCCCCGCGACCATCGGGGCTGGGATGCTACCACCGCCTGGCACTCGTCGAGTCCCATAGATATAGCCACCGAGCATCCGCTCAGCGCGAACAATCCCCACTACGCCATCATCGGACTTGACACCCTCTGGAACGAAGGTTGGGACGGCATTGTCGTGGAGAAAGGCAAGAAGTACGACTTCTCGATGTATGTGTTGGGTGGCGGTCAGAAGCAGAACTTCAAGGTGCTGTTGGTAGGTCAAGACGGTCAGGTGCTGGCCAAGGGCAAGGTCAAGAGCCGTGCCTCAGACTGGCAGCAGTACTCCACCGTACTCACGGCTACCGACAGCGATGCCAAAGCCCGCTTGGCTCTCGTACCGCAGAAAGTGGCGCGGGTGGGCATCGACATGGTGTCGCTCTTCCCGCAGGAGACCTTTATGAACCGCAAGAACGGACTCCGCCGCGACTTGGCTCAGGTTATTGCCGACCTAAAGCCTAAGTTCGTGCGCTTTCCGGGCGGCTGCATGAGTCACGGCCAAGGTCTGGAAAATATCTACCATTGGAATGAGACCGTAGGACCCCTGCAGGACCGTAAGCCCGACTTCAATATCTGGAATTACCATCAGACGCGCGGCCTCGGCTTCTTCGAGTACTTCCAGTTCTGCGAGGACATCGGTGCCGAGCCGTTGCCCGTGTTGGCAGCTGGCGTGCCTTGCCAGAATTCTGCCTGCAATGCCAAGGGCATTGGCGGACAGCAGGACGGTATTCCGATGGACCAGATGCCCGCCTACATTCAGGAACTGCTCGACCTCATAGAGTGGGCCAACGGTGACCCGCAGACCTCGAAGTGGGCCAAGATGCGTGCCGATGCCGGCCACCCTGCTCCCTTCCACCTTAAATATATAGGTATAGGCAATGAGGACATCATCTCGACGGTGTTCGAAGAGCGGTACGAGATGATAGCCCGTGCCATCCGTCAGAAATACCCCGACATCAAGATTTGCGGCACCGTGGGGCCTTTCCATACCCCTTCGGCCGACTATTTGGAGGGCTGGGACTTCACCAAGAAGCACCCTGACCTGCAATACATGGTCGACGAGCATTACTACGAGTCGACGGGTTGGTTTATGCACCACCGCGACTACTACGACAACTACGACCGTTCGGAGGCGAAGGTCTATTTGGGTGAATGGGCGGCTTCTACCAATGTGAAGCGTCCCAATGTGGAGACGGCATTGGCCGAGGCCCTCTACCTGACTGACATCGAGCGCAACGGCGATGTGGTCGAGATGACTTCCTATGCCCCGATGCTCAGCAAGGACGGGCACTCCAACTGGAACCCCGACATGATTTACTTCTCGAACACCACTGTACGTCCCACGCCGGCCTACCATGTTCAGCGGCTGTTCTCGGTCTATGGTGGCGACCAGTATGTGACTTCTGAATTACGAATTCCGAATGCCGAATTAAGCCACCGCCTTGGTGCCAGCGTAGTCCGCGACTCCAAGTCAGGCAAGATTTACGTCAAGCTGGTCAATGCGCTGCCCTGTGAACTGCAGCTGACCGTCAACGGTCTCGCTATTCCCGCTACTGCCAAGACCGAAGGTTTCGAAGGAAAGCCCGAGGATCAGCAGTTTACTGTCAACAAGGGCGAGGCAGGCAACGCCATCGTGCTGCCGCCCTATTCATTCCGTGTCATCGAATTATAAAGCTATATGAGAAAGTTATTATTATCCCTTTGTCTCTTTGCCGCCGCATCGTTGCAGGCAAGAGTGTGGACGCCCGCTCAGGTGAAGGACGTCATCCGTAAAGTAAACACCTACTGGCAGACGAACAACAAGCCGGAAGTACGATCCTTCTGGGACAACGCTGCCTACCACACAGGTAACATCGAAGTCTACAAGCTGCTGCAGGACCAGCAGATGCTCGACTACTCCATTCGCTGGGCCGAGCACAACGAGTGGAAGGGTGCCAAGGAGTCTGACCCCGCCAAGTGGAAGTACAAGCAGTATGGCGAGGGCCAGGACTACGTGCTCTTCGGCGATTGGCAAATCTGCTTCCAGACGTATATCGACTTATACAACCTGCAGAAGGACGAACGCCGTGTCGCCCGTGCCAAGGAGGTGATGGGCTATGAAGCCGACTCCAAGGCCAACGACTACTGGTGGTGGGCCGATGCCCTCTACATGGTGATGCCCGTGATGACGAAGATGTACAAGCTGACAGGCGACCAGAAGTATCTCGACAAACTCTACGAGAACATTCTCTATTCCGACGGCATCATGCTCGATCAGGAGACGGGACTCTACTTCCGCGACGGCAAGTACGTGTGGCCGAACCACAAGTCGGCCAACGGCAAGAAGGACTTCTGGGCACGTGGCGACGGCTGGGTGCTGGCTGGACTGGCCAAGGTGCTGCAGGACATGCCCGAGGAGTATGTGCGCCAGCCGTTCTTCGTAAATAAGTACACGACGATGGCCCGTGCCGTAGCGAAGATTCAGCAGCCCGAAGGCTACTGGACGCGCTCGATGATGGATCCTGCCCATGCCCCGGGTCCTGAAACCAGCGGTACGGCTTTCTTCACCTACGGTCTGTTGTGGGGCGTCAATAACGGCTATCTGTCGAAGAAGGAGTTTGCCCCCGTCATTGCCAAGGCTTGGAAATACCTGACGGAGACCGCCCTCCAGCCCTCGGGCAAGGTTGGCTATGTGCAGCCTATCGGCGAGCGTGCCATCCCGGGGCAGACGGTGGATGCCAACAGCGAAGCCAACTTTGGCGTGGGTGCTTTCCTCTTGGCTGCTTGTGAATACGTAAGATACCTGAAGTGACTTATCCGGAGTTTTGGCGCCCGTTGACGGCACTCTATGGCGAAGGTGAGGCTAAGGCCGTCGCCCGCTTGGTGATGGAGGAGCATTTCGGCCTTTCGATGGCCGATGTCCTCTGTGGCCGGATGGGTGATGAGACAGAGTTGCGGCAAATCCAGCAGCGGTTGCTGACGGGTGAGCCTGTGCAGTACGTGCTGGGCCGTGCCGAGTTTGGGGGGCGCTGGTTCCATGTGGCGCCTGGGGTGCTGATTCCGCGACCTGAGACCTACGAGCTTTGCCAGTGGTGCCTTCCCTCCGACCCCTCCGGATGGAGGGGGAACATCATTGACATCGGAACGGGCAGCGGCTGCATAGCCTGCACATTGGCCGCGGAATTGCCGCATGCCGAAGTATCGGCGTGGGACATCTCCGAAACGGCTCTGGCTATTGCCCGAGGCAACGCCCGCCGCCTTAACGTCAACGTTGCCTTCAGCCAAATTGATATCCTCCAATTATCAATTATCAATTGTCAATTATCAATTTATGACATCATCATCAGCAACCCGCCTTACATCTGCCAGCGGGAACGGACGGCTATGGAGCGCAACGTGCTCGACTACGAACCGTCGTTGGCATTGTTCGTGCCCGATGATGACCCGCTGCTGTTCTACAGAGCCATTGCCGATTATGCCCGTCAAGCCCTGAAGCCTGGTGGTGCCCTCTATTTCGAAATCAACCCGCTTTACGCCGCAGAACTTCAGTCTCTGTTAAGTAAGATGTCGTACCACGCCATCGAACTCCGCGAAGACCAATACGGCAAACCAAGAATGATGAAAGCCATACGACCATGAAAGAAGTAACCGAACAAGGAGCTTACCTTCAACTGGCGCAGCTCTGTGCCCGTGCCGAGCATTGCCAGCATGAACTGTTAGAAAAAATGCGCCGTTGGGAAATGTCGGATGAGTCGCAAGCCCGCGTGATGGAGCGGCTCGTCAGCGAACGTTATGTCGACGACGAACGCTATACCCGTGCCTTTGTCCGTGACAAGATACGCTACAACAAATGGGGCCGCCGCAAGGTGGAGCAGGCCTTGTGGCTGAAGCACATCGACAGGGACATTCAGCAGCGAGTGCTCGGTGAGGTCGATGATGATGAATACCTCAGCGTGCTGCGTCCGTTGCTGAAGCAGAAGCGGCGTTCCGTCAAGGCCGCCAGCGACTATGAGCTGAACCAGAAGTTGGTAAAGTTTGCCCTCAGCCGAGGCTTTACTTATGATATTATCCGCCAGTGCATCGATGGCGATGTCGATGAAGTGGACGATGAAGAATAGCTTTTGGCATCGTCTGCTCGACTTGTTGGCCCCTCGGCTCTGTGTGATGTGCGGCCATCGGCTGTCGTTGACAGAACAGGTGCTGTGTGCTTCGTGCAATATGCATCTGCCTCGGACGGGCTTTCAGTATCAGCCTTTCGACAACATCATGGCGCGGCTCTTTTGGGGCATCATTCCCATTGAGCGGGCGGCGGCTTTGTTCTACTATATGGCTGGCTCCAAACCGGCCAATATCCTTTACGACCTGAAATACCACGACCGTCCGGAGATAGGTCGTGAGATGGGACAGATGATAGCCCAGGAATTTGGCGAGGCAGGCTTCTTCGAGGGCATCGACCTGCTGGTTCCTGTCCCTTTGGCTCGTAGCCGTCAGCGCCATCGGGGCTATAACCAGAGCCTTGAACTGGCCAAGGGCATCAGCCGTGTAACAGGTTTGCCTATAGCCGAACAGGTGGTGCACCGTACTGTGTTCAAGCAGAGCCAGACGCAGATGCAGCGTCGGGAGCGGCAGGAGAATGTCGAGGGCGTTTTCGTATTGACGGATGCCGAAGCCCTTCGTGGCAAGCATATCCTGCTAATCGACGATGTGGTCACAACAGGTGCCACGATGATGGCCTGTGGTCGTGAACTACTCAAGGCCGAGGGCATCAAATTGAGCCTGTTATCCCTTGGTTTTACCTCAAAATAACCTATGCTTAAAAGGAGCAAGTCTGCTCTGCTTTTCCATTCAGTCGATGTAGTTTGGTGATGTCATGAGCATGCGACCCGTTTGAGCATCGATGTAACCGGTGCCCTTATCGCTCGTGACCTTGTAGTAGAATGAGTAGACCAGTCGGGGTGCCCATACGGTGGAATTCCTGTCTTTGGGCAGATCCATAATCA
>JAEEGI010020665.1_pt1 | contig 13162 bp, 12 predicted proteins | sample 8958751 | NCBI WGS metagenome assembly JAEEGI01 (sample SAMN16246545, study PRJNA631951) | gut metagenome | biome: gut microbiome; feature: rumen; material: KS-attached | host: Bos | place: Iran: Karaj | collected 2018-10
TCAAAGATGAAAAAATGGAACTTTATTATTATACAAGGCGTAAAAATATGGAAGATTTATATAGTGTTATAAATGATAAAACAGATAAAAATAAACAAATAATGCGGACGATGGAAGAGTACAAAGGATTTGTATATGTACAATTTATATCAATATGTTATTATTCATGGCTATATAATAAATTAGAATATATGAAAAATACATTAGAAAAAGAAAATGGCGATCCAAGACATGATTTAAAATTTAATATCGAGAAAGAAAAAGAGCTGCTTAAGTGGATAAACGAGAGGTCTTTGCATCGCATCTTGCTCCACTTTGATTCGTATCAGACTGTGCAGGCAAGGCAAGGCGGAAGGCTGAAGTCGTGGACGGGAGAAATGACGGATCTCGACAGGCTGTTCATCGAAAAGCTGAGGGCTAAGCCCGAGGAGCTGGCAGACGCTGGGGAGCTGGCTGAGCCCGAAGGAGAGCCTGCTTCCTAGCATCCTCAATGCTGCAGGCCTTGCAGGCAAAGCCGCCTGCCCCGCCCGAAGGGGCTCGGCCGGAACGTCAAAGCCGGGCAAGGCCGGGCGGCAGGCCCCCGGCACCGGGCGGCTTCCGCCTTCAAGTGCGCCTTCAATGCTGAGTTGAAAGCAGGCCCTATTTGCGCTACTGCACTTGAGAATACAGCGCGGCGCCGGCCTGCCGGCCCCCTCGCGCGCCGCGCGGCACCCCCAGACTGCGTCCCCCAGGGACGAACGAGAGGCAACCATGCGCTGGCAAGATCGCGAACAAAGCTCCAACATCGAGGACAGGCGCGGCGAATCCCCCTTCGGGCGGTCCTCATCCCCCTTCGGCAGAGGTACCGGCCTCGGCTCCGGCTACGGCCAGCGCCGCTCCGGCATGCCCATTCCCATCAGCGGCAAGTCAGGCCTGCTGCTTCTGGTCGCCGTGCTGGCGGCCAGCTTCTTTGGCTTCGATCTCGGGCCGCTCATCGGCATGGGCGACATGCAGGCCCCCGTGGCGCCCGTCAACGTGCCTGCGCCGCAGAGGCAGGCTCCGCCCCAGGCATCCCCTGGCGGCTCGTCCCAGGACGTCATGGGTCGCTTCGTATCCGTGGTGCTCAGAGATACGGAAAAGACCTGGGGCGATATCTTCCAGAAGGCCGGCGCCCGCTACAAGCCGACCACGCTCGTGCTCTACACCGACGCTACCGAAACCGCCTGTGGCTACGGCCAGGCCGCCATGGGTCCCTTCTACTGCCCTGCCGATCAGAAGGTGTATCTTGATCTGGCCTTCTACCGCGACATGAAGACCAAGCTCGGTGGCGGAGGAGACTTCGCCCTCGGCTACGTCCTCGCCCACGAGGTCGGCCACCACGTCCAGCAGCAGCTCGGCATTTCCGACCAGATGCGTCGCATGCAGGCCCAGGTGAGAAGCAAGGCAGAGAAGAACCAGCTTTCCGTCATGCTGGAGCTGCAGGCCGACTGCTTCTCCGGCATCTGGGCCCACTACGAAAAGACCCAGGGCAACGTCCAGGAAGGCGACCTCATGGAGGCCCTCAACACCGCCCAGGCCATCGGCGACGACCGCCTGCAGCGCCAGTCCATGGGGCGCGTGGTGCCCGACAGCTTCACCCACGGCACCTCCGAGCAGCGCTACTACTGGTTCAAGCGCGGCTACGATTCGGGCGACATGCGCATGTGCAACACCTTCTCCAGCGCCAAGTAGCCGGTATCTGAAGAAGCAGAATTTTCAGGCGCCGCACAGGGTATCCCCCCGCGCGGCGCTTCTGCATCTGCAGGCCTGGAGCAGTCCTGCCAGGCTCTGGGAACTGCCCGCGCGGCCCAGCCTTTCCAGCTTCTCCAGCCTTTTCCTGTCTTCTCCTGCCTCGTCGCTTCCGGGGAAGGAAGCGCGATGGCTGGCGATGGCCTGCCGACGCTGCCGTTTCTGGCAAGACAGGCCCCTGCAGAACTGGCTTGACGGCACAATTGTGGAGGCATGCCGCATTTGGCTCTGGCGACCACGTTCTTTTAGCAGTATCGTTACTGGGAGGACCTTTCCATCCAGTCAAAGCGAGGTCTTCATGAAACAAGCGTTCAAGCTGCTGACGATGCTGGCGTTTCTGCTGCTCCCCTGCGTCTGCGGAGCCGAGGGTTCTGCCCCTGCGGAGGGCTGGCTCAATGACTTTGTCTTGTCCATGAAGAACGATGCCACGAACGGGGTCGTGGAGGCGCAGCTCACCTTGGGCGTCAAGTACTCTGAAGGCCAGGGCGTTGCCCAGGACTATGCGGAGGCGCGCCAATGGCTGGAGATGGCCGCAGGCCAGAAAATGCCCAGGCCTTTTTCTGCCTTGGCGAGATCTACGAAGAAGGTCATGGCGTCAGCCAGGACTACAAGCAGGCTATGGGCTACTACCAGAACGCGGCCTTCAACGGCTCTGCCGAAGCCATGTTCCGGTTTGGCGACATGCTTGCCGAAAGCAGGGGCGTCACCCAGGACAAGACCAAGACCGTGGACTGGTTCGGACGTGTCTGTCGCGTAGGACACAGGATAAGCTGCGGGCGCTACCGGAAGCTGACCGAAGCCAACTGCTAACCTGGCCCCTCACCCGCTGGAGCGCTGCTTGCCCACGCGAGCCCATGTCGTCCTTCTCAGCGTCCCGCCTGCCGGACGACAGGCCCTCCTTGCTGGGATCCTCGATCTCTGGGAGGCCTCCGTGCGTGCGAGCCATGCCTTTCTGACCGAGAGCGACATCGAGGCGATACGAGACGACGTCGCTTCCGCGGCCATGGGCGCTCCCGAACTGGTGACAGCCTGGGACAGTGGCCTTGCCGGCTTCATGGGCTCGCTGGCGCCATGCTGGAAATGCTCTTCGTGCGGCCAGAGCGCTTTCGTCATGGCATAGGCACGTTGCTCATCCGGCATGCCGTCAGGCGGCTCGGCGTCCGGCAGGTCGACTGCAACGAGCAGAACCGGGGCGCCTTTGCCTTCTACGAAGGCCTTGGCTTTGCCGTTGAAGGGCGTTCGGCCAGAGACGGCGCGGGACGGCCCTTTCCCCTGCTGCACCTGCGACTTGCCAAGGCGCCCTGGCATCCTGGAACGAACGGTTTTGAAAAATGAGTTGACTTCCCTCCAGCTTTGAGGCATTGTGCTCGTTGCCCACGGGGAAGTAGCTCAGTTGGGAGAGCGCCGCATTCGCATTGCGGAGGTCGAGAGTTCAAATCTCTTCTTCTCCACCAGACGACAAAAATACCGCCTTGTACTTCGCGTACTAGGCGGTTTTTGTTTGACATTCTCCGGCAAAAGGCTTCAAAAGGCTCCCTCCTTTCCCGTCACAGTGGTGGATCTAGCGGTGGATCCACCTGAAAAAGGAGTTTGATCCACCCATGCCCGAAAGGCACGATCGAAGAGGCACTGCCGTATGAGAAGGTGTCCGGGAAGACGCTCGGACAGGTCTCCTAACTTTGACTGTTTTTCAACTTCTACTTGAAGTATCCCTGCTCTTCCATTCCCCTTCCCTTCTCTGCTTGCATCCCCGCCTTGATGGAGGCGAGAACGCCGTCCCGCCGGCGGGTGGTGATAGAGCGCAAAAGCCGACAAATCGACGCGTATCATTTTTCAAAGAAAATGGTGGCTGCGTAGTGGCTGAAGGTGTCGTTTTTCAAGATAACATACTGTTTTTAATGAACTTTTGATTAATAATCGGATCTCTTCTCCGACAAAAATACCGCTTTGTACTTCGCGTACAAGGCGGTTTTTGTTTGATATTTTCCGGCAAAAGGCGTCAAACCTCATCAAACGCCATACGAAACAGTGTCTGAATTGGTGTCTGGCGGAAACAGGAGGGTGCCAGACACCATGCCGGCAGAAAAGCTAACAAAAGCCGCTATTGACAGCCTGAAACCAAGGGAGCCGAGGTACTATGTCAGAGACGGCAGGGGCCTGTACCTTGTTGTTCTGGAAAACGCCAAGCGCTGGGCCGGACGCGTGACGTGGATGGGCAAGACCATTGAAATCGGTTTGGAGAATATCCAGAAGTCGGCATTCAGGAGGCCAGAAGGAAGCACCGTGCAGGCCGGGTACAGTTTACCTCTCCCTCCTGGATCGCAGCAGGCCGGACGCCAGCGAATAGGCTGGCATCCGAGCCTGCCGGCGTCTCTGCGCCTGAGTCCAAACCACGATCCGTGTCATCATTTTGGGCGATGATTACCGCCGTTGCTCCGAGTCGGACAGCGGGTGGGACGGGGGCGCGCACGGCGTGGTGGGGTTCAAGGCGCCCTTCCGGCGTGCAAGCCGAGGAGCCGAAGCGAGCCCGGACAAGGGCGCCCTGCCGTCTTCCAAAGATCATGCGCCTGTGGCCAAGTGACCGACAAGACCGGCCCTGGTGGAGAGGCTCAGCCTACACTTTGCCGGACTCGTCCGGCCTTTGCCGGCGTAGCTCTGCAAGCTTCCGTAGCAGCAACTTGACGTCGATGGGTTTGGCCATGTGGGCGTTCATTCCGGCTTCAAGGCAGCGCCTTGCGTCTTCTGCGTAGGCGTCCGCCGTGAGGGCGATGATGGGCACTGCGCCTGCATCTGACCGTTCCATGGCGCGGATGGCGCGCGCAGCGGCGATGCCGTCCATGTGGGGCATGCGCAGATCCATGAGGACGACGTCGTACCAGCCCTCCGCCGATTCCCGAAACCTTCTGGCCGCAACGGCTCCGTCCTCGGCGTGATCCACCCTGGCGCCGGCCTCCTCAAGGATAGCAACGGCGATTTCGGCGTTGATCGGCTGGTCTTCGGCCAGGAGCACGCGCAGTCCGTCAAGCGAAGGCCTCTCCTCGGCGGGCTCTCCGTCCTCCGCATCGGCCTCTGCGCCGTCTCTGAACCGCTTCAAGGCACGGTAGAGGGTGGACTTGAAGAGCGGCTTCGGAATGAAGCCTCCAATGCCGGTCTCCCTAGCCTCCTCCTCGATGTCCTCCCAATCGTAGGCAGAAATCAGGATGATGGGAACGCTTTCTCCCAGCAGTTCGCGGAGCTTCACAGCCGTCGCGATTCCGTTCATGCCGCCGTTCAGCTTGTAGTCGATGAGGGCGGCGAAGAAGCCGTCGCCGCCGGCGCGGGCTTCCTGCACGAGTTCAACGGCCTCCTCGCCGCTGCGGCATGTCTGCGGTCGCGTGCCGAGCTCCCTGAGAGAAAGCTCCGCCGTCCTTCTCAGCTCCGCGCTGTCGTCCACGACGAGGACGCTCCACGGGGGCAGGCTCATTCCGTTCCCGGCTCCGTCGACGCGTTCCAGGTCGACGGTCACGTGGAAGCGCGTGCCCTTCCCCTGGGCGCTTTCCACCTCGATGGAGCCTTCCATGGCGTCCACGATGTACTTGGCGATGGCGAGCCCGAGGCCCGTGCCCTGCGTCCTGTGCACGCGCCGGCTGTCCTCGCGTTCGAAGGCCGTGAAGAGCTTCGCCTTGAACTCCTCGGACATGCCGATGCCGGTGTCCCTGACGGCGAAGTGGTTGCGCACGAAGGCGGCTCCCCTGGGCGAAGGCTCCTGCCAGAGCTCGATGTCCACGGAGCCGCCCGCCGGCGTGAACTTCATGGCGTTGCTGAGGAAGTTCAGCAGCACCTGGTTGAGGCGGACGCCGTCGCAGTAGACGCTCTCCGAGAGGATGCTCGAAATGTAGACGTCGAACTTCTGCCCGTTGGTCTTGATCTGCGGGCGGACGATGTCGCACATGGTCTCCATGGTCTCGCGCAGGGAAATCTCCTCAAGCTTCAGCGTCATCTTGCCGCTTTCGATCTTTGACATGTCGAGGACGTCGTTAATGAGCCCGAGCAGCTGCTTGCCGGAGATCATGATCTTCCTGAGACAGCTGTCCACTCGGGAGCGGTCGTCCAGATGATCCCTGGCGAGGCTGGTGAGCCCGACGATGGCGTTCATGGGCGTGCGGATGTCGTGGCTCATGTTGGAGAGGAACTCGCTCTTGGTCTTGCTGGCAAATTCGGCCTTCTCCCTGGCCGCCTCGGCCGCGTCCATCTGCCTCTTCGCCATGCGCGCGTAGAGAAGGAACGCAATCAGGATGCCGACCGCCATCACGAGGCCCGCCGCCAGAGCACCGCCGGACATCGACGACTCGAGCCCCTCGATCACCTCGTCGAGGATGCCGTAGGGGACGGTGCACACAAGGTACCAGTTGCTGTCTCTGAGCTGGGCGCCTCGGATGCTCCGGCGTTCGTCGACGCCCTGCTCCGGCTTGACATGCCTGAAGTCCGCCGTGAACACTTCGCCGGCCGCAACGGCCCGCTTCAGGTCGTCCACGACCTGCTCTATGGTCTTGAAGTCAGGCCTCCCGTACGCCAGAAGCTTGCTGTAGTAGGAGTCCTTCTCCGCGCCCTTGCTCTGGACGACGTAGCTGCCGTCCCGACGGATGAGCCGGAATTTGACGATCGAATCCGGAGCGTCCAGGTTCATCATCTCCTTGAAGACGGTCATGGGCTTGCACCACAGGAGCCCCGCGCTCACCTTTCCGCCGGACATGGGCGCTGAGAAGGGGGCGGCGTAGATGATCACCTGCCCGGCCTTTGTCCATCCGCCGGTCACGAGCTGCCGGCCGGATAGAATGCCCTTGAGCAGAAAGTCCGGATCGCCGAGCTTCTCGATGGGGCGGCCGTACACGCTTTCAAGCCTGCCATCCGCACCGACGAGCGTGCAGTTGGCAAGATTCTGGATCCTCGCCGTGCGGGCAAGCATGGCGGCAACGGTTCCGCTGTCCGCTTCGCTGCCCAGTTCAGTGATTATGGCCTCGAAGGATTCCAGCTGCGTGCGCCGTATGGACTTGATGGCCTCGAAGATGTCCGACTGCTGGTCCAGCATGCCTTTCAGATGGACCTGCGCGATCCGCCTCACGTCCTGGGCCGTTCTGGCGTCCATGTAGCGGGCCAGCGCAAAGAAGACGATGCACGCGAGCCCGAGAAGGAGGCACATGCCGGCGAAAATCTGTTTGAATTCTTTTCTCATCTTGAACCTGAATGTGACGATGTTGCAGCAGCTTTGGCCGAAGTCCTCAGGCTTCCGCCCCGCCGGCCGCATGGCGGCAGGGGCGACGGCCAGAAGAGCGGCGGCCGGACACCCAATTCTATACAAAGTTGGACACTCTGTCTCCTTTTTACTGCACTGCGACCGTCCTTCACCGCCCGCGGCGCCTGCGTCCCTGCCAGCAGGGACAGGGAGCCCGCCATCGATGAAGGAACACGATGGACGCCGACAGGGAGAAGACGGAAGCAAGGCCCGGTCCGCCGAGGATTCAGGCGCGAAGCCGGGCCACCAGCGCCGGCAACGGCGCCACCGGCAACGCAGGCGCACCGCACACCGGCCAGCCCGACGGAACCAGAGACAGCCAGTGCCTACATGCCAGGACGGGAATAGGCATCCTCCTCCGGCTCCGGCGCAATGGTGCCATTTCCCCAGGCACGCTCTGCACTCCCCGTCATGCCGCAGCGTCGTCGCAGCGCAAGGGTCCGCTGCGCCGCGCGTTCCACTGGCAGTCCGCATCGCTTCACCCCCCTTTCCATCGGAGGGGGTGAAGCTCAGCAGCAAGGACAGGCCACGCGCGCCCTTGTCGTCGCTACTTCTTCTGTGGCCTGCCGGTCGCGCGACGCGTGGCTCCGGGAAAATGGCTTTAGCCTTCCTTTTCCCCAAATGGGGGAGAAAGAGCGATCTGTCCAGTCATCATCTCGGGGGAAGTCCTGCCCCTTATGGACAGCTTGCTCCGGCTATCTGCGGACAAATAAGACCGTCAAGTTCTGGTCAGAAGATTCAGTCCTTAACACCTCGTAAGTATACTAAGCGGAAGTCGATTCTGTGTATTAAGAAGCAGGCCATGATACGAGTCATCTTACTGACGTTAATGACCGAGATTCCGCCGCGGTCTGAGAGCACGGCGAGCACACAACGGACTTCTTGCATACCTGGGAGATCTGTCAGTCTCTGAAATCGTGGACAGGAGAAATGACGGCTCTGGACAGAGCTGTTCATCGAGAAGCTTAGAGTCAAGACCGAGGAAGGGAGTTAGTGCCTATCATCCAGCTTTCGGTTGTTCCCCTGCACGGAAGCCGGGCCATGGCGACCGGCCTGGACGCATCCCGCAGGCAGGCCGGGCGAAGGCATGCCAAGACGCCTGACGCGGCTTAGCCTTCAAGGCTCCCTTCCCCCTTCCCCCTCCCCCTGCCGGACTCTGCCCTTTTCCGCCGGACGCGGGGAGACTCATCTGCATTGCCTGCATCGCGCAGCGATGCAGGGACAAGGGCAAAGCGAGCAAATGCCCGCAGGGAGAAGGCATGCAGAACTTCGTTTGGGCGCTACCGTCAAGTAGTGAAACGGCGACAGGAACTTCAGGCTCTGCCAGCCGCTTTGCTTAAGGGCTGGATACGCGAAGCGGACAGGCAAGACATGCAGGCCGTGACGCTGCAGGATGCCGTCCGTCTCCATGCAAACCGTTCCGGAGGCGGCAGGATGCGTTCTACTGGCGCTGGGGTCCCTGTCCGGAAGATTGGAAGCTGGGATACTGGCCCTGCTGGCCATAGCCCCCGCTGGGGGACGGGCCGTAGGGGTTCTGCGGGGCTTGTCCATACGGAGCCTGCTGGCCGCTGATCATCTGCGGCTGCTGGGGCGCAAACTGCTGGCCGGCCACCTGGAGCTTCTTCCTTCGGGCGCTGATGCTCACGAGGGCCACGAGCGCTGCGGCAAAGGCGAGCATGACGCAGGCCAGCAGCGGCCTGAATCTCACCCAGGCGACGGCAACGACGATGAGCGACCAGGCGAAGCCCACGAGGCCGGACGCCAGGGAGAGGCCCACCTCGGCGATGCCTCCAAGCAGAGGAATGGCGTTCAGAAGAAGGGCAATGGGGGCTAGGACCATGCGCAGTCCGACGATGGCGAGGATGGCGCCGAGGACGCGGAGGCTCCAGCACATCACGACGTTGCTGTCCCTGGCGTTCTCGAGCATCTGGGGAGCCTGCTGCCTGCCGCGTTCGACGAGGAAGAAGTCCTGGCCGCCGCTGGCCTTCCAGGGCTTGAAGATGCCTGACGAGGCCTGGGCAAGAATGGAGATCTCGCCTTCGGGCACGTAGAAGAACTTCACGCGCACGTCGCCGATGCGGGGTTGGGAGGGATCGGCGCCGATGTAGAGCGTGCCGGGGCCGGCACTCCAGAGCAGGCGCCTGCCCTTTGCGTTCAGTGGCAGGGCGTCCTGCATGCGCTGGAGCACTTCGCCTCTGAAGCCGCTATCGAGCAACTTCTCGCCTTCCACCTCGCGCACCAGAGCGCCGTCGAGGCGGTAGGCGCCGAGCGTGGCGTCCTCGGCGTAGGCCGTGCCTTCATCGACCTCCATGAGAACCATGTTGCTGTTGGGGCGATTGGCAAAGCTCTCAGTCACGGGACTGGACACCCACTCGTTGGCGTAGCGGTAGCTTGTCCCGGACGTTTCGCCGCCCTTCTTCGACCCGCCGTTCTCCTCGTGCTCCACCGTCTGGTAGAATTCGACGCTGCGACGCAGGGCGAGCCCCTTGACCGCCACGCCGGGAAAGACGGAATCCTTGACGCCGGCCTTGGTTTCGGCCCGGCCGAAGGCGTGGACCAGCTTGCCTTCGAAGGAAGGATCGGCGCTGGCAACGGAAGGCAGATCCACAACAGCGCGCTCGGCCTCGCTGATGGCGTCGCCGACGCTCACCGTGCGGCCTTCGTTCCACCAGAGCAGGCCCGTGCCTGCAAGGAAGAGGACGATGCCAATAAAGGCGACTATCACCTTCTTCATGACGCAGTCTCCTTAGTTAAGCCCTGTTGTTCCGGACCAGGGGCTGAGTTTCTTTGATGCGGAAAGCACAGGATACGCTCCGCCAGCCGGTTAAAACTAGCACTGTCCGCTCCGGCTGGAAACTGGTGGCTGGGATGCCCCCTGAGCAGGACGTTGCGGAAGGTCCCTGACGACTCAGAGCAGAAGGGATGCGGGACTGCAGCAGGAAGCAAGCCGTGGCAGGAAGGGAGAAGATGCTGGGCCTAGCTGCGCAAGGTTCCGGCTGCGCTCTGGCGGTGGGTTGCGGGCGGATGCCTCTGCGACAGGAAGTGACGCCGGCCGCCATGCGGCAGGTCGGCGTTTGCCCTGGAGCATGTCCCGGCGGTGCAGAGCTGCGGGATCTCTTCTCTCGTGGCCGGCAAGCATCGCCACCGCTTCATTCTGTTTCAAACGCTTTCCTCCTCTTGTGCTTTCAGGAAATCGACACCCCTTTTACCTTTTTCGAAGTGCATCCCGTCGCAGAAAAAACTGGCCTCTTTCACGGATCTAGGCAAAAAATTGCCATAATTTCGCTCTGGGCAGGGGGCCGTTGCTCCAAGGCGCCACCGGCGCCATTCTTCCCAGAAGTCGCGCTTTGCGGGATCCGGAGACTGGATGCGGATTCGCCCATCTCTGCCAAGCCCGCTCCGCGGAGCTTCTGCTTCAAGGCCGGCCATAATGCAGCACAGCGCTCTGCGACGATGCGGGATTCTCGCCGGCAGAATCCCCACCCTAGCCCTTTGCTCGACGGCCCTGCCCGCTTCGGCCCCTCCACGGACAGCCTGATCGTTTCAGCCCAGGGCCACAATATGTTTGAGCTTTTCTTCTACAACAAGGGCTACGGTCCCGGGCGCAAGACATCCTCGCGCAATCCCCCCGCTTCCGAAAAGCAGAACATCGCCCCGGCTGTAGCGTCTGAGCCGACGTGCTGGCAACGGGCGTGACTTACAGCACGGCGCTCAGCGTCGATGCTTTGATAGACAGCGAAAAGACCAACGCCCTCCGCGGAAGCGACCGTGCCTCCTCGGAGAGCTTCTGACCCATCTGGGGGAGGGCATCTCAGGAGCACGCCCATGAAAAGCTCTCCTACATGGAGCTGGGCAGGCTCATGCTCTCTGGCAGGCCGACTCCCGTGCTGCACATGGACTACGGCGAAATCAGCAACACTTGGGAGCACGAAGCCGGCTACGGACTCGGCCTGCTCTCCGTGCTCGACCAGGCCACCTCCACATCCGGCAGGGCGGGCGACGTTGATCCCGACTTTGCAATGCTCCTTGACGGCTCCGTCCGAGACCCGAAGGGCATCGACATGTCTCTGCATGCAGGAAGGCTGAGCGTCAAGGGCAAAGTCCATGTCTCCGAGCTGGACAACCAGGTCTGGCAAGGCGTCAGAGGCCTGGGCACCCAGCAGACGGGAAGCGTCTCCGGCGTCTTCTCCCAGGAGGACGGCAGCGTCCTGCAGTCCCAACTCACGCCCGACGGCCTGACGAGCTTCATCAAGGCAGCCTCCGGCAGAGCCCATGGCCTCTTTCTCTGAGGCCACGGCGCCTATGCGCCGGATTCCTGGGAGGGTGCCTACCTGCTTGGCATAGCGTGCTTCGGCTTCGACGTGAACCGCATGCAGCGCTCCGTCAACGCCGGCGCCTACCACCGCTCCCACGGCAGCGAATGGACCGGCTGGTCCGGCGCCTTCATGCTGGGTACAGGCTACGGCTTGTTCTTCGGCGAAGCCAGGAGCGTGCGCCTTGAGCCTCACCCTGCAGTACGCCTTCACGTCCCATCCGTCCCTTGAGGAGGACGGCGATGCTGATGCGCTGCGCATCGAGGTAGGATGCGCCCACCCCCCTCCTTCCAGCTCGGCGACCAGGTGGACGCAGAAAGGGCATAGGCTTTGGCTGCAGGCAAGACGCCGTGATTATGGCAGGCTGATGGCAAGAGCTGGTCAAGGGCAGCATCCGCGCCGCGGCCACCTTTGCCGAGCCCCCCTCCCTTCCCCCCCTTCCCCTCCTTCACCCCGGCCAGTCGCTTCATCACGAGCGATGCCCAGGTCCTTCAAGCAAGCCTTAAGATTACCCACGAGGCTCGCTAGTTTGCCGAACTCGACTTTGGCAATGGGTGAGAATCGCCGGTGCAGGCCTCTGTGGCGGTCTGTGCGCGGGCTTAGAGTTCTAGCCGTCACCGCCAGGCGCAAAGCACATGGTCAGGGGCTTTTCAGCACCGGATTTTTTTGCTTGCCGGTGACGGCTCTTGAAGCCGGCTGGGCTCAAGAGCCACCGCTCCCGCGCAATGCCGCCTTTTCAAGGGAAGGCATTCCAGCGCCGGGCGGGACCTTTTGATTGCCCTGCTCTTCCTCTGCTGATACTCCTGCTTCATCAGCAACCGTCGAACTTGGAGGCAATCTATGCTCTGGAGCAAGACCCTTTTTTCTGCCCTGACTCTGTCCCTTCTCCTCGGTGCAGGCGCGGCCGGCGCCGCCACCAAGGTCCCCGTCGTCAAGGAAGTCGAAGACAGGGGCGAGATCGACCAGATCAAGTGCGACGGCATGGAAGGTGCCGACGTGCATGTCGGCGACACGCTCAACTTCTACGTCTCCTTCACGGCCGAAAACAATGCCAAGGCAAAGGTGAGCGGAGTCCACTACTGGTTCTGGTCCGACATTGACTACAACAGTGGCGATCCGGGCATCACCTTTGAGGCAACGAAGGAATTCAAGAACGGCGACGGCGTCGTCCAGAACCAGACCCTGACGCTGATGCGCTCCACCGACTACGTGATCCGCGCAACCCCTGAAAAGCCGTCCAAGGAGAATATTATCGTCAAGTACGACATCACCTTCAACACCTTCAACGCCGACGGCACGCTCTCCCCGCAGGAGGAGCACACCGTCCAGTGCGCCCGCTACCGCGTCCTGCCCAAGAAGCGGAAGTAGGCAGGCGTATCCTATTTGCAGGGTAGATTTAAAGATATGCAATGAATGCTGAAAAAGCCTGCCAGCATGGCGAGGGACCGGATTCCAAGGCGATGTCCGTCTCCGGCCGGCGGCTCGGGGGCGATCCTGAAAGCCCGGTTGCAGGGGAGGATCCTGGGGCCCTCCCCTGCTGAACCTGAAGCGTTCTGGCCTGTCAGGCGACGGAGGGGCTAGAACTCAAAGCCCAAGCGCAGGCCGCCGGTCCCGCCTGCTCCGGCTGTCCGCGCTTCGCCGCCGTGGTCAAGCTCGGCAAAGCACCCTGACTCGTGGGCAATCCTGAGGCTTGCCTGCAGGACGCCCGCATCGCGCGTGCTGAGGCGCCTGGCAGACGTGAAGGCGGCCGAGGGGTTCTCGTCAAAGGCCGCCCTGGTGCGGGTGGTTCCTTAGAAGCTCGTGCCGCCAG
>JAEEGI010020668.1_pt1 | contig 13159 bp, 6 predicted proteins | sample 8958751 | NCBI WGS metagenome assembly JAEEGI01 (sample SAMN16246545, study PRJNA631951) | gut metagenome | biome: gut microbiome; feature: rumen; material: KS-attached | host: Bos | place: Iran: Karaj | collected 2018-10
AGCTCTAATTAAATCTTTTGTATCCATTGGATCACCTTGAACTAAAAATATTTCATCAAAATATGCCATTGCATTCCAAACTTTATCTTCAGGTAATTCTTTACTTAAAATAACAATTGAAGGACAATCTGCTTTATTAATATATTTTGCTCTTAAAGGTTTAATAAAATCAATCAAATTTTGGCATGTACCACATATTATTATATGACCATTTTTTATTACTAATTTATTTTGTAATGTTTGATATATTGCATTTTCTTTTATTATTGGTTCTGATGTTACATGATATGCTTGTTCTAAAATTAATTTATCAGTTAAATATTTTCCTTGTCTATCACTCTCATCTAAATAATCATCATCTGAGTAATTATCATTTATATTTATTTTATCTAATTCATTTAAAAAATCATTATCTAATTTTGTATTATTTGTATTATTTGAATTAATACTACGAAGTGTTTTTGTTGGTTTAAGTGAATCTTTTTGTAAATTTATCATTACTTTATTTGCATTACTTTGATCTTTTGCTAAAACATAACCATAAATATTAATACTTTTATCTTTTAAAGGTAAAACAAAATCAGTAGGTGCTAATAAAACAATATTATTTTTTGTTTTAATTAATTCAATATTTAAACCAAATAATATTATACCTTCATTTTTTTCATATATTCTTTGTGCTAATTGACCAAATGAAAAACCTCTTTTTGAATCTAATGAGATTTTATATATTTCATAATCTTTTCCTTCAGTATAATCAAACATCCAAGGATTTTCTGCTAATATTTTTTCAGATGAATTTCCACCTTCAACAACATTATTAGTTGTAATTAAATTTGAAATTAAAGCAATAATTCCTTTACATAAACAACTTTTAGATAATAAAGATAATTTCAATTCATCAATACATAAAATTTGATCTTTATTATTATTTTTTGATATTAATAATTCAAAATGATGTTCACTTTCAGGTCTTAATAATTGAATTACTAATCTATTATCTAAATTATCTTCTTGTTTATCATCATTATTTTCATTATTTTGTATTATATCATTTAATAACATTCTATTATTTCTAATTAATTTTTTTCTATCATCTTTCTTTTTATTTTTATCATTTAACTGAGCTAAAAATTTTTTAATTGCCATAGCTTGAATAATAGTCTTTGAATCTTCCTCACTAGGATCATCAGTTTGTTTATTACATAATAACATAATCATTTTAGCATTTCTAAATTGACATCTTTCTAAATCATTTAATTTAAGACAATCTCCTTCAAAATAAAATAATTTATTTTGATATTTTTGTAATAATCTTTTCATATCACCATCAGGACTTTGAGGCATTAAAATTAAAGCATGTTTTTCATTATCACCATGATCAGCATGAAAATATTCTTGTAATAAAACAGTAATACTTCCATAAGAAATATTTCCACTTAAAATAATAAAATCAACTTTTTCTAATTGTTTATAACTAGTTCTTGCATAAATACTTTTTGAAGTGATTTGTGCCATTAAATCTCCAATCATTCCAGGTAAAATTCCTACTTGAATAACAATTAAAACTATTATAAATATTCTTCCTAAAGTACTTATTGTTGATGAATAATAACCTATAGTTGCAAATAATGTCATAATAAAAAAAAAAGTGGTATGAAAATGATCATTTGAACCAGAACAATTTGATGAATCAAAACAATCTCTTTCAACAAATAACCAATATTCTCCTATTGTTTGTGTATTTTCAAAAACATTTAATTCTATTGTTGATATTATTAATAATGATATTATTGATGTTGCAATATTAAATAATTCTCTATTAACATCACTTTTGAAATGAGATGAAAATTGATTTATTCTTAATATTCTAAAACAAATAAATGATGATGATATCATATCTGTATTATTAATTAAATTAAATTCAAAGCCACAAATAACTCTCATTATTAAAAAAGGAATTATACTTAAGAAATCTATAAAAAATTGAATATAGAGGAATTTCCTTTCTATTGACATTATTATCAAATCAAAAAGAAAATCGAATAAAAAAATTATTCTACAAACCAAGTTAAACATAAAAAAAGTTTTATATTGCATTATTATATGAGGTTTATATGTCATGAATATATATATTATTATACAAGATAAAGATAGAATTAAATTTATTAATCCAAAAGTAAAGGAATAAAATTTTGATTTTTTCATGTTTGCAATAAATTTTATTATTGAAAAACTTGATGAATTTTGAAATGGTTTGCTTTTGGAATTTTGATTATCTTCTTCCATTTTTATTTTTATGAAATTATTTAATATTTGAATAATAACTCAAAAAAAAAAAAATAAAAAATAAAAATGAAAATTCAAATAATTTTAATATTTCTTTTCTCCTTATTAAAATCAATAATTCCTCAATACTCTAATACTTACAAAATGAAATTAAATGAGGATGATGATAGTGATGAAAATGATTTTACAAAGGAAACATCTCCAGTTTCAAATAGAATAGATATGGGACCATGTACTTGTATGTTATATGAAGATTATTGCAATAATCGTTGTTGTTGTGATGAAAAATGTCCTGAAGAAAAAAGAAAAATTTGGAAAGAAAATAATTTATGTTTAAATAAAAATACTTATCATTTAAGTGATTATACTTGTCATAGTGTTAAACATGAAAAAAATGATTCTTATTATTGGAATAAATACAATTCTCCTTTTTTATTCAAAGATCAAATATCCAAATTAATTTGTGTTAGATATGATAGAGTAAAAAATAAAATTGGAGAATATTATATTATTCCTGAGAATTCTGCACTTAATAATCATTTACAAGATAGTTACAATTATATTAAAGAAAATTCATATTTAAAATATTTAGAAAATAAAAATTTAAGAACATTACAAGATTCAAAAAGTACTTTTTCTTATAATGAGAAATTTGTTTTTAGAATATATAACGAGTTCGATCAAACAACTTTTTTTATACAAAAATTAAATTCTTATGGAATTCCTTTGACTGAAAATACTTTTAATTTTTTAATTCCTGTAGAAGGATATTTTAGATTAAAGGTTTTAAGTGAAAATGATAAAAACGAAACAAAAATACTTGATTATAAAATTAATTGTGATGCTCCATATATAAAACAATTAACCATAAATATTACATATAAAACAGAAGCTAATAATACAAATAATTATTCAATAATTGATAATGATTATAAAGTTGATCCAATATGTTCTCTTTCCATCCCAAAAAAAAGTTTTATATCTATTAAATGGACAAATAATGATTCGGATGTTGTGGATTTAAGAAATAATATAATTAGTGGTAATCCAGGTTATTTAGTTGGAAAAAATGTTTTATTCTTATTTAATGATTCCGAAATATATACAAATGGTTTATCAATATATGGTGCTAATGAATTTAATGAATGTATAGATTTAGAATCAAATTATGATGAAAAAGATATTACAAATTATCAAACAATTAAATTTAAAGTTAATTCAATTTATTCTTGTAAAATTAAAGATCTTACTGATAAATGTGATATAAATGAATTCTTAATTTTTAAAAGTATTAAAGAAAATTTCGAAGGAACAAAAATAGGTAAATTTGGTAATTCATATGATTCAGACAATGATTGGATTCCTATTCAATATGAAACTTTTGAACAAGAAAATCTTTATGATTTTTGTAATATACCAAAAAAAATATTTTTAGAAATTTTAGTTACTAAATTTTTAACCAAAGGTAAACCACAAGAAATGATTATTGGAGCCAAAATTAAATATTCAAATGATTTTATAAGAAAAGATACTCCAGTTGAAATTCAATTTATAACTAAATTTATCACAATATCAGAAGAATTATATAAAAAAGAAGATAAATTAACTAGTTTGAATCCTATAACGAATTTTTCTATTAAAGAATCATAATATTTAATTTTTTTAAATTAATCATTTTTATTAAAATTTTTATTTACTATTTATTTAATTATAATATTATTTATAAATTAAAAAAACTATAAACATGGATCATATAATTTGTCATCTTAACAACCAAACAAAAAACATTTGTTTGTATAAGAAATTTAAAATATTTAAAGATAAAATTTCACAAGAATTTAAAATTCCAATGAATGATATTATTATTTATATATTTTTCAATGGTTTAAAAATTGAAATTGATGAATCAACTTATAATGAATATATTGTTGAAGATACTTCAATTGATGAGGTTTATTGTGAATTGACTTCTCAAAATGAAAAAGAACAATTAATCCAAAATATTCAACAATCTGATGAAAAAATAAAAAAATATGAAAAAGAAATTAAAAGGTATAAAGAGAAAATAAAAGATCTAGAAGAAAAATATTATAAATTAAAAGTTAATTTTGATGAATATAAAAAATTATCAAATCAAAAAATAAATGGTTTATATGATCAAATTTTAAAATTAGAATATGTTTTAAAAAATAAACAAAATATTCCATCTCAAATTGATTATAATAAAAATGAAGAAATTCCAATAAATAGAAAAAAAAACGTCAAAACTCCAAAAAACAATGATTATAATTTAACAAATTCTGAGTTAAGGAGACAATGTTATAATAATTATAGTAATTATAATAATAGCTCAAATAATAATAATGATATTAATTATAATAATAGTCGAAACAATAATAATGATATTAATTATAATAATAGTCGAAACAATAATAATAATATTAATTATAATAATATTTCAAATAATAATAATTTTGATGATAATAACAACTCCAATTCCTTATATTCATCTAATAAAGCAAATAATAATCTAATTAATAAAGTCAAAAAAAAATTATCTTGTAAAATAATAATAAAAGAGCCTATAATAATGAAAAATATAAAAGAAATAGGAAATAAATTACCAATAAGAGTTATAATTAAAATATATAATGACGGTAAAAATCAAATACCAAAACAATGTGATATAATAAGTCAATCAGATTCAAATTTATTTATAATTGATACCTTAGTTAATAATGGAAATGTAATTTTAGCAGGACAAATAATTGAAGTAAGTCTTTATATTTTTTTCAGAGATTATAATAATATTCCAACTGGTATAAGCACTCTTAATATTTATTTATATAATAAAAATGATGGAAAAATTGGGGAAGATGGACAAATTAAAATTAATATTTTACCAAGTGATCTTTTTATTTCTCAAAGTCATCCAAATTTCAGAAATAGCTATAATGAATTTAATATCATACCTAATAATAGTTCATTACTCAGTAGTTATCAAAAAAACAATTAAATTATTCTTTTATAAAACTTTGAATTAATGATATAATTATTTTATATTAAATTAAACAATTTTCAATTTATATTTTGTAATATATTCTATAATAATATTCAAGTATAACATTACCAAAAAATATTTAATAATATTGTAATTTTTTATTCCTTTTAATTTTCAAATTTATTGGTTTAATTTTTTGTGAATTAATATAATCATAATAATTACTATTGTATTTAATACATTTAGAATTCTTATTTCTTTCAGTTTGAGCATTTTCAATATATTTATCCATGGCTAAAATATCAAAATTATGAAGACTTTGTTGATTTTCAGTACAAATAGCATCACTTTGAGAAATTAATTTATTTATTACAGTATTATATAATTTTATTTTTGGAATTTCCTTTTTATTAGCATTAAAATTACCAAATGTAAGATATGGTTTATATTCATTTAAATTTGTTTTTACATCATAATGTGATAAATAAAATTTATTTATTGGTTCTATACTACTTTTTAATACAATTCTTTTTTCTGATTGATTTATTGTGTTTGATTTTGTTATAAATTCTGATGAATTATTCACTCTTGTTTTGCTTTTATTTTGAGAATCATTTATAGGAAATTTTTTAAATGTTTTCTTTATTAAATATTTTCTAAATGAAGTTAAACTTAATTTTGTACTTGATTTATTTCTTAAATCATTCAAAAAACTAATATCTTCATTTTTAAAAGAAGTTGTGGTTTTAACATTATTTCGAGAAGGATTTTTTTCTTCTTCTTTATAATTAAATATATTTTCTTTAATCATTGAATAATAATGATTAAGTGTATTTTCTTTCAATGATTTTAATCTATCAATCATAATTTGTTTTCTTGTTTTAACTAATTCATAATAATTTCTTTTAATATTTGGATCTTTGATTATTTTATTAAAAAACTCTAAAGTAATAGAAAAATATTCTGCTGATTTAGAATAACATTTACATGAAAGAAAAAAATTATTAGTATTAACTGTTAAATAATCTTCTAATCCTAAAATATCACCTCTTTTAACTAAAAAAACAGAAAAAATTTTTTTATCTTTATTAAAATTATTCAACTTATAATTTAATTCAATTTTATGTTTTAAATCTCTATTATAAGAATCACCTCCAAAAGAATCAATGATACCATTTAATTCTTCACAAGAAGAAAATAATTCAACTTTAAATTCTCCAGATTTAATAAAAAAAATTTCTTTTCTTTCATCACCTTGATTAAATAATTCTTTTCCTCTTGAAATAGTAACATTTTTAAAATTATTAAATATATAAACTTTAAATAATTCTTTACTATAATCATTGAATAAATTAGTGGTATAAATAGTTTCCATATTAAATCTTCTAATTCTTTCTAAAGTATCTCTAATACAAACTTGATAAATATCTTTTTTAATAATACCAAAAAAACAATCTTCAACAGTCATAATTGTTGCAGTTCTTTTAGAATTATTATCTTTTAAAGCAACATCACCAAAAGATTTTCCACTATCTAAATCAACTACTCTAATATATTTCCATAAAGTAAAAGGAAAAGTATCTTTTGGATCTGATAAAGATTCTTTTGGAATTAATCTATGAATATAAGAATAAATATCAATTTCTTCACTTTTATAATTTGTTAAATTATGAATATTTTGACATTGTTTTTCTAAATCTATTATTTGCTTTGTTAAACTTGAATCTAAAAATTTTCTATTTGAAGAAATGGATTTATGTATTAAATCATATTCTTTTAATTTAAATAAGTTATTTAAATATTTCATAAATTCATCAGTAGTCATTTGCACAATATAATAATTTGGAACTAAAACTGCAACAGAACCTTCAAAAATTAAATAAAATTTATCTCCTAATTGTCCATTTAAACAAACAATATGATTTTTAGGTAAATATTCATATTGTAAAAAAACAGCAATTTTTTGCATTATTTCTTGAGGATCATTAAAATTTTTAGATATATTTAAAGTTTGAATAAAACCTGGAAAATTTGTTAAAAAAAATCTTATTACTAATATATCATTTTGATTACGAAGTGGCTTTTCTAAAATATATAATATTAAATCTCTCATATCTTTTGAATTTTGAAATGGAATTTCATTTAATGATATTCCAAGTAATAATTTTTTATATAAATTTTCAGCAAATGCTGATACTGTTTCATCTGTTGATTTTCTCTTTTGTTTAACATTTATTATAGTTTTCTTTTTTATTGATTTTCTTCTACCTAGCATCATTTTTTTTTACAGTTTTATTTTTTATGAGCAGTTATTTTATTTTTTTTCAAAAAGTTAAAAATTAATTGATTTTTAAATTTTTTAATTTATTATGGAAAGAAATTATAATTTAGAAGTAATTAAAACAGGATTTTTAAAAAAAAGATCTAAAATATTTAAATTTTGGAATTCAAGATTTTGTATATTAACAGAAACATATTTTTTTACATATAAAGGAATAGAGAAAAATTCAGAATGTACAAATTCAATTGCATTATCTGCAATAATGAATGTAAAAAATACAGAAAATGATTATATAAATAGTTTTTCTATTCAAACAAATAATTCAATTTTATATTTTATTGCAGAAAATAATGAAATAAGAAATGATTGGGTTAATATTATAAACAAAACAATAATAAATTTATGTAAATAAAGAATTTCTTTTTTAATTAATATTAATATATAAATATTTGAATATATTATATTATATTTATATTGAATTATCAGAAAGAGAGAGTGAAGCTTCATCTTTACTTAAAGGAGATTTACTATATTTTGGACTAGCAGAACTTTTATTTTCTTCTTTTTCTTTATTATTATTTTTTTTTGGTTCATTATTATTATTGTTTATATTATTTTTATTTTCTTCTTCTTCTCCTTCATCATCACTTTTATTTTCATATGTATCTACAAATGCTTTTAATATATCTTCTGATGATTTATATATTGATTTATTTTTATCTTTAAATTCTTGAAATTTTCTACATTTTTTCATATGCCATAAATTTCTATCTGAATCAACTAATTGAAATTTATTATTTAATATAAAATATTGTTCTATATTAGGTAAAGATTCACTTTTATTTATTTTTTCCTTTTTATCTTTTTTCTTCTTTATTTTTTTTTCATTTCCTTTTAATTCTTCTAATTGTTTTTTCAAATCATTTATAGATAAACATATTTCTTCTTTTTCATTTTTTAATTTTTCTAATTCTTTATCTTTAATATTACAATTAGAACAATATACTTTATCTTCTTTAATTTTATTATTATTTTCAAAATTACTTTTTTGAATTTGAATATTTTTATTTAAATTATCTAATTCATTTTTTAAATTTTCATTTTGTTTTATTATTTCAGCATTAATTTCAATTAATCTATTATCAACTATTTCTTCTTTATTTATATTTTCATTATTTTTTTTTAATTTCATATTTTCAAGTTGTAAATTATTTATTTCTACTTGCATTTTTAATCTTTCATCAATCAATTTTACTATTTCACTTTCATATAATTTTAATTTCTCTTTTAAAGAAATAATCAATTCATTTAAACTCATATTTGAATAATCACAATTATTATTTGTTCTTTTTGATTCTTCAAAAGAAACACTTTTCATATTTATTAAATCTTCATCATCAATCAAATCATTTTTAATATTCAAATCCATTTATTTAAAAAAATAAATTTAATTTGAAAAATTTTTATACAATTATAAAACAATAAAAAAAATTAAAATTATAAAAATAATCATTATTTTTTTTTGGAATATTTATTAAAAATTCCTTTATTGACATATTCAAAAGGTTTATTTGTATTAGAAGTATCATCTCTAATATTTAACATATATAAATTATTATAATCATCATTATTATCATTATTAAATTTATTTTCATAATAATTAAAAGCAGGAATCTCTTGAATTAAAGAATGTTCACTATCATCAATAATATTTGTTGAAGATCTTCTTTTAATTGTTGTAATCTCTGATTTTTCAAAAGAATTATTCTTTGAATTATTAAAAGTATCTTCTTCAAAATTAAAAACTGATTGATTGTTATTTTTTTTATTCTTTGAATAATTATTTAAAATATTTCCTTTTATTTTTGGTATTATCATTAAATTACTTGATTTTGAACTTATTGAATTATTATTTTTTTTATCAGAAATAATATTTGTTATCATTGTTGAATTATTTGAATCTGATTTATTAGACATTGAATTATTTTTTCTTTTTTTTTCAGAAAAATTTCTTTGACAAATTTCTTCTTGACAATAATATTGTTTTTTATAATCTATATTTAATATCTTATTTTTATATTTATTTTCTTTATTTCTTTTCTCATTTTTTTTTAAAATTTCTTCTTTTGATATTTTATTTTTTTCATTTTCAAAAGTTTTAATTTTTGAATTTGAAATATTATTCTTATTAATTAGAATATTACAAGAAAGATTTTTTTTCATAAATTTATTATTATTTCTTCCTTTATATTGAGTTATTTTTGGTTTAAAAGAAGGTTTTAATTTATTTTGTAATTCCATTAATTTTTCATTTTTAATTTTAGCATCATAATATAATCTTTCATAAGATTTATTTCTTTGAATATTATTTTCTTCACAATAATTTCTTATTTTTTTCTCAGCTAAAATTTGAGTATTTTTACTCAAAATAATTTGATTATTTAATTCCTTTTTTATATTATCTTCAAATTCTAATTCTTTATATATTTGCATTGATTTTTTTTTAAAATCAATTTTTTCTTTCCATTTAAATTGTTCTTCAATAAAATTATTTATTTCATTTTTACTTAATTTAATTTTATTTCTTTGTTTATCCATAATTTCATAAATTAAATTTTGTTTTTCTTCATTTATACTTATTTTAATTTCTTTCATTTTTTGAATATTTAAACCTCTTTTATAAATAGGTATATAATTATTTTTATATTTACTTAACATTAAATTTTCAGAAATTTTATTTATTTCTGGTTTATCACAAACTTCCTTATCTTCTTTAATTAATTTTTTTTTTCTCAATGTTTCAATTTTAGAATCAATCATTTTTCTTCTCAAAATAGATTTTTGATAAAAATCTAATTTTTTTTTTTTTTCTGGAGAATCAGTGGTTTCATCACAAGAAAAATGAGTAGTATTATTCAAAAAGCTTTTATTATTAATATCATAAGGTTTTATAATAATTTCTATTTCTTTTTTTCTATTTGAAGAATTAGGTTCTTCTTTTATATCATCTAAATGTTCTTTTTTTAAATTAATATTTTCTTTACTTTCTTCAATACAATTTTCATCTTTATATAAATTATCATCCATTACATTATTAATATCAAATTCTTTATTTTCTGTAATTTTACTATCATTTGAACTTCTTATGCTTATTAAACTTATTCTTTTATTTTCTATTTGATTTTTTAAAGAATTTGTTAATTGAGATTCTATTGAATCTTTTATATTTTTATTTGAGTTTATTACATTTTTATGAACGTTATTTATGTCTGATAATGCCATTTCTAAACTTAATATTTCTAAAGATGGATATAAATTTCTTGTTAAATCATTTCTTTCTTTCATTTAAATTTATTCAATTTAATAAAAATTATTAATTAATGAAATTAAATTTTATAAATTGTATATTATTTGTATGGAGTCTTATATTAAAGTATAATTTATTTTTTTTTATTACTTTAATTAAAAATATTAAATAATTCAGACTTTTCAAAAAAATTATTTTTAATCAAACTAAAAAAATTAAAAAAAATAAACTTACCAATGAATTTTTATCCCATTCTTCTTTATCAAGCATTTTTAATTTATTAATTTTATTTTTATGCCATAATTTCTTTCCTAAATCCTTATCAACAATATTATTATTATTAGAATCAGAAACATTATTATTAAGATTTCTAAATTTATTTGAAATAATTTCATTTCTTTGACAAATAATACAAAATCTTTCTTTATCAATGCATTTTTTATGATATTTATGACTACATTTAAAAGCAACAATTCTTTCATTACTTTCAAATTTTTTTTTACATAAATCACACTTAGATAAATTAAATTCATTTCCTTTTTTATTTTGTTTTTCTAATAATTCATTTTCTTTACCAATTGAATTTGCATATAAAGTTTTTGTGTCATCTAAAATATTTGAAAAATTATTATAAGATCTTATCATTGCAATTAAAACAGGTTTAAATTCTTTAAATTCAACATCTTTATTTTCTTCAGTAATATAATCTAATATTTCATTTATACTTACATAAATACACATTTTAGTTAATAAATCTTTTATAGTATCAGAAATTATTTGTTGTAAATTTTTTAATGAAATACATTTATTTCTAAATAAATATAAATTTTTTAATATATTAAACCATAAATCATAACTTTCTTTTAAATTTTTTAAAGAAAAACCTTCTTTATTAGATTCACTATTTGATTCACTGTTAGATTCACAAACAGAAATACATAAATTTAAATTAGAATTAAATTTCTTTAATTTATCTTCATTAATAACATCATTATCAGAAAATAAGTCATCAAAACTTATTGTTAATTCTTTTGTTGTTAATGCTAAAGCATTTTTTGAATCTCCTGTTATTTCATATAAATAAATTGCAGCATCTAAAATTTTATGTGATAAACATAAATCAAGTAAATTTTTTAAAGGATAATAAGATATTCTTTCTTTTATTGTTGATAATATTTCTTCTTTTCTATTTAATTCAATTAATAATTTAATTTCTAATAAAACTAATTCTCCTAAATCTTTATCTTGAGGATTAATTTGAAAAGAATTTTTTCTTTCATTTAAATTTTCAACTTTATTTTCATTATTTTTTCCTAATTTTTCAGATAATATTTTTTCTAAATATTGATATTGAACTTCAGGAACAACCTCCAATTTTTTTATAATATTCATTTTATGTTCATTTGAAAACCAATTATCAACAATTTTCATTGTTTTATCAATTGATAATTCTGATAATTTCGGTAATTTATCTAAAATAGCTTTTTGTAAATTTTCTTTATCTTCTTCCACTAAACCATTATTTTCTTTCTTATTTAATAAAGAAAATGTATTATTTATCCATTCAAAAATTTTTCGACTTTCAAATTTATCTAAATTCAATAAAAAGACATTTAAACAATTTAAATAATCTTTTTTCATTTCGATTAATTTTATTTTTATTAAATAAAAAGGAGTATTTTCAATTGAACTAATTAAATCATCTAAATCTTCTTTTTCAAATTCGTATCCTGAATTTAAAAACATTTCTAAATTTTGTAATATTTCATTATAATAAGATGATTTATCTTTTAAATTTATTTCTTCATTTCCATGACATTTAAATTTATCAATTGATTGCTCTTTAATTGTTAATTTTATTTCTTTTAAATTTTCGTAATATTGAAATATTTTCTTTAAAGAATTTATCACTTTTGATTTCTCTATTGAATTTTTACCTAATTTTGAAACACATTTTATTATAAACATATCTAAATCTTGTTCTAAAAAAAATGATGGAATTGAATTTCCTAATGTTATTATATGATTAATTGTTGATTTTATATTTTCATTTGATTCAAAATCATTTATTACTTTTTTTTCTTCTTCTTTTTTATTTTCTTCTTTTTTATTTTCTTCTTTTTTTTCTTCTTCTTTATTTTCTTCTTTTTTTTCTTCTTTTTTTTCTTCTTTATTTTCTTCTTTATTTTCTTCTTTTTTTTCTTCCTTTTTTTCTTCTTTTTTTTCTTCTTTATTTTCTTCTTTTTTTTCTTCTTTTTTTTCTTCTTTATTTTCTTTTTTA
>JAEEGI010020676.1_pt1 | contig 13155 bp, 14 predicted proteins | sample 8958751 | NCBI WGS metagenome assembly JAEEGI01 (sample SAMN16246545, study PRJNA631951) | gut metagenome | biome: gut microbiome; feature: rumen; material: KS-attached | host: Bos | place: Iran: Karaj | collected 2018-10
TTGAAATCTTTCCGTGGATTTGCTTCTTATTTCATCGGTTTCCAAGAGAATCGGAATAACATCTATAGTCCTGATGCCATCAGTACGGGTGTCCCATATAGATTGGTACACGATAACTTCCCAAAATTCCTTTCCAATCTGGATGTTTATGAAAAGATTAAGGCTACTTGCCCAGAGGTTATCCAACAGGCATCAGAGGAAATGCAGCCATTTTTGGAAGGCGTGATGATTGACGATATCTTCTCACTCGATTTCTATAATTCCCTGCTCACACAGGACGGCATCGACTTCTTCAATCGCGTGATTGGCGGCGTGAGCGAAGAGGGTAAGCAGAAGTATCGTGGCATCAATGAATTCTCAAATCACTATCGTCAGCAGCACACGGAACTGGCAGGTTCTAAGAAGGCCATAACTATGATACCACTGTTTAAGCAGATATTGTCTGACCGTGAGACATTATCCTATATACCTGAACAGATAAAAACGGATAAAGAACTTGAGACTTCTATTTGTCAATTCCAGAACCACATGTCCTCTTGTGAAATAGATGGTAAAAAAGTTGATGTTGTAAGAGGCTTATCAGTATTACTGCAAGTGATAGATTGTTATCGTCCTGATGGTATCTGCATCGCGGCAAACAAGTTGTCAGAAGTATCGCAGAAAGTATTTGGCAAGTGGAGTTATATCGAAGAAAAACTGAAAGAAAGAGCGATAGAACTGTATGGTGACATCTCTGTAGCAAAGAACAAGAAAAAGATTGATGCCTTTCTCTCTCGCAAAGCATACAGCCTGTCAGATTTGTGTTTTGACGACGATTTCCGCTTTTCTCTCTTCTTTTCGGACTTTAGACAAATCATTAATGCCATCAATGGTCATTGGGCACAGTTTGTCATATGGTGTGATAATAATGAACAGCATAAGTTCCTGAACAATCCAATGGGTACGGAAATTGTTAAAAGCCTGTTGGATGCCTATATGGAACTCTATCATAAGTGCTCCGTTCTGGTGGTGCCAGAAGAGTATGATGTTGACAAGAGCTTCTATAATGAGTTTATCCCCCTCTATGAGGAACTTGATACGCTCTTCTTGTTATATAATAAGGTAAGAAACTATCTCACTCAAAAGCCCTCTGATGCCAAGAAGTTCAAGCTGAACTTTGAAACTCCCTCCTTGGCCGACGGATGGGATCAGAACAAGGAAAGAGCCAACAAGGCTATTTTGCTATTTAAAGACGGCTTATCCTATCTGGGAATCATGAATGCCCAGAATATGCCAAACCTGAATCAAAAATGGCCAGCGGATGAAAGCCATTATAGTAAGATGGTTTACAAACTGATACCAGGTCCCAACAAGATGTTGCCAAAGGTGTTCTTCTCTAAAAAAGGACTCGACACCTTCAATCCATCCAGACATATATTGAGAATCAGGGAGGAAGAGACCTTTAAGAAAGGCTCTCCCAATTTCAAACTTGCTGACCTGCATGATCTGATTGATTTCTATAAGGATGCGATAAACCGTCATCCGGATTGGAGCAAGTTCAATTTCCAGTTTGCTGACACTAAGGCGTATGAAGATATTGCTGGTTTCTATCGTGACATAGCCAATCAGGCATATAAGATTACATTCTCGGATATCCCTGTCTGGCAAATCAACGAATGGATAGATAATGGCCAATTGTATCTGTTCCAACTCTATAATAAGGACTATGCAGAGGGTGCTCATGGGCGTAAGAATCTACATACGCTTTATTGGGAGAATCTATTTACAGACGAGAATCTCAGCAACCTGGTGCTGAAACTGAATGGTCAGGCAGAGTTGTTCTGTCGCCCTCAAAGCATCAAGAAACCCGTTTCGCATAAGATGGGCTCAAAGATGCTCAATCGTCGAGGAAAGAATGGAATGCCGATACCAGAATCCATTTATCGCAGCCTTTATCAGTTCTATAATGGTAAGAAGAAAGAAAGTGAACTGACAGCAACTGAAAAGCAGTATATGGATCAGGTCATTGTGAAGGATGTCACCCATGAGATCATCAAAGACCGCAGATATACCAGACAGGAATATTTCTTCCATGTACCCCTTACCTTCAATGCCAATGCTGATGGTAATGAGTATATCAATGAACAAGTGCTGAACTATCTGAAAGACAATCCTGATGTGAATATCATCGGTATTGACCGTGGTGAGCGCCATCTGATATATCTCACCCTGATTAATCAGCGTGGAGAAATCTTAAAGCAGAAGACCTTCAATGTCGTGAATAGTTATAACTATCAGGCCAAGTTGGAACAGCGCGAAAAAGAGCGTGACGAGGCCCGTAAGAGCTGGGATAGTGTAGGCAAAATAAAAGACTTGAAAGAAGGCTTCCTTTCTGCTGTTATCCACGAGATTTCAAAGATGATGATTGAAAACAACGCCATCGTGGTATTGGAGGATTTGAACTTCGGATTTAAGCGTGGTCGCTTTAAGGTGGAGCGTCAGGTATATCAGAAGTTCGAGAAGATGCTCATTGACAAACTGAACTATCTGTCCTTCAAGGATCGTGAGGCAGGCGAAGAGGGTGGTATACTCAGAGGCTATCAGATGGCCCAGAAGTTTGTCAGTTTCCAGCGTCTTGGAAAGCAGAGTGGTTTCTTGTTCTACATCCCCGCTGCCTATACCTCGAAGATTGATCCTGTGACTGGCTTTGTAAATCATTTCAACTTCAACGACATCACCAATGCCGAGAAGCGAAAAGAATTCCTGATGAAAATGGAGCGCATTGAGATGAAGAATGGCCATATCGAATTTGAGTTCGACTATCGTAAGTTTAAGACTTTCCAGACTGACTATCAGAACCTTTGGACTGTCAGCACTTTTGGCAAGCGAATCGTGATGCGAATTGACGACAAGGGCTATAAGCAAATGGTGGATAGCCAACAAAGGATATTTTCAATGCCTTTAAGAACAAAGGTATCCAATTGTCAGAAGGTTCCGATCTCAAAGCACTGATTGCTGATATTGAAGCCAATGCTGACAATGCAGGCTTCTATAGCACGCTGCTCTATGCCTTCCAAAAGACCTTGCAGATGCGTAATAGCAATGCTGTAACGAAAGAGGATTTTATTCTCTCGTCAGTAGCCAAAGACGGGCACTATTTCTGCTCTACAGATGAGGCAAATAAGGGTAAAGATGCACAGGGTAACTGGGTGTCAAAGCTTCCAGTGGACGCTGATGCCAATGGTGCCTATCATATCGCTTTGAAAGGGCTATACTTGCTCAGAAATCCAGAAACAAAGAAAATAGAAAACGAAAAATGGCTCCAGTTTATGGTTGAGAAACCGTATTTGGAGTAAATATATCACCAAAAACTTGCATAAATGACTGAAAATCATTACTTTTGCAGGAAAATGGTGTAAACCATAGTAAAATTTCTGCTATTGCAGATAGGTTTAACTTATATTTTCGGTTTAGCCTTGGTGTAAACCATAGTAAAATTTCTGCTATTGCAGATCGGCGGTCAAATACGATTGCAGTCGAAAAGGTGTAAACCATAGTAAAATTTCTGCTATTGCAGATATAGGTTCATCCATTGCCATCCTCAGAGGTGGTGTAAACCATAGTAAAATTTCTGCTATTGCAGATAATAATCATATTGTATATTTGAATTATCAGAGATATTTAAAACGGAAAGGGTTATAGATTATGGGTACATTAAAAGAGTATCAATGCAATGGTTGTGGATATACCATAACTGGCACCAGAAAGGGGCGTACCTTGGGCATGATGGGTGAAATCGAAACAAACAAAGTCCCAAGGAAATGCCCTAAATGTGGAGGTGACATGAAAGAAACCGGTACAGTCATCATGATAGATTAAGTTTATTTAAGATTGTAAGATTATGGGGGACTGAGGAAAGATGGCTGATATTTTGGGCCAATTTTTAATCATTTGACATGCCAAAAGATTTAAAAATGATGCAATAAGATTAAAATTTACATCAAAATGATTGTAGGATGAAATAAAATGCTTATATTTGCAGCGTTAAAACATTAAAGATTATGGCACAGGTATCCATGACAGTGAGGATGGACTCACAACTAAAACAGAATTTCGATGCACTCTGCTCACGTATGGGCATGAGTGCGAACGCCGCAATGAACATTTTTGCCAATGCGGTGGTTAGAACGCGTAGCATTCCATTCAAGATTGACCTCAACGAACCAAAGGTCGAGAATCCTGCACTAAAAAGATTCTTAGAATTTCGCGAGAGTGTAGTTGCCGATGATTCCCGTCCGGAAATGACTTTAGATGAAATCAACGAAGAAATAAGGTTGGCCCGTGAAGAAAGGGCTGCAAGAGAAAAGGCTGGCGTATGATATATGCTGTAATCGACACAAACGTATTAGTGTCGGCGTTTATCACCAAGAATCAGGATTCTTCAACCGCAAAGGTATGGAGTGCTATGTTGAATTTCGACATTATACCGATGTATAGTGAAGAAATCATTGAGGAATATAAAGATGTGTTGCATCGCAAGAAGTTCGATATACCAGAACAGCTGATAAAGGATGCCCTCAATCACATAATGGTGAACGGCGTGAGAGGTGAGCGTGTATTGAGCGATGACTTCTTTCCCGACCCCAAGGATGTTGTGTTCTACGAGGTGGCAATATCGAAAGACGATGCTTATCTTGTGACTGGCAACACGAAGCATTTCCCCAAGAACCCCATTGTGGTAACACCTGCGGAGATGCTGGAAATTCTGCAACGCGAAGGAATTCTGTGATGGAAGAATAGGTATAGATGGACGACAAAGACAAAAAGTTGCAGGACAAGTTGCGCTTTGCTGGCGAGAAGATTCCTTCGATGAAACGGCGCAGCAACATCAATGACTACTACGGTCGCCATATCTATATGGTTACTATGGCCGTGGAGGGGCGTCGTCCGCTTTTAGGCACGCTGAGGGGCAGTTCAACCGTTGCTGACGGTCAGGAAGGTGCTCCATGTGTGGTGCCAACGCCTTTGGGACAAGAGGTGATTCGCTGTTGGGAGTTGATACCTCAGTTCCATCATGAGGTGCGTTTGTTGGCTTTTCAGTTGATGCCCGATCACCTTCATGGCGTCCTTTTTGTACAAGAAGCGATGGAGGAGCATCTGGGGCAGGTAATCAGTGGTTTCAAGGCTGGGTGTAACAAGGCTTATAGGAGGCTGATGATGGTTGAGGCGGTGCGAGGATTGGTTGAGGCGGTGCCTCAACATACGGAGAAGGCGGTGCCTCAACATACGGAGAAGGCGGTGCCTCAACAAACAAGGACAGAAGTGCCTCAACATACGGGAAAGGGAGGGGCATCTGCGTATGAAGTGGTACCGCCACTTCCGCTTCCCTCGGAGCACCGGCTGAAGAAGGATGACAGGAGCCATGGGCTGCTTTTTGAGCGTGGCTACAACGACCTGATATCGAAAAGCTACGACATGCTGCCACGCCTTACAGCCTACCTCCACGAAAACCCACGCCGTCTGGCTATACGCCGCGAGCATCCTGATTACTTCCGTGTTCAGTTTGGCGTCACTGTGGCTGGTCAGACGTATGCTGCCATAGGCAACCGTTTCCTGCTGGACAGCCCGGATATGGAGCAGGTGCAACTGACGCGCAGTCTTACTGAGGTCCAGATTGCCAAGGAGAGGGATAAGTTCCTGACAATGGCCAAAACAGGCACGGTGCTGGTGTCGCCTGCCATCTCAACGGGTGAGCAGGTGGTAATGCGTACGATTATGGATGCTCACTTGCCACAGATATTCATCACTCCTTGGGGTTTCAATAAGTTTTCAAAGCCTGGCCACCAGTATTTTGATGCGTGTGCCGATGGGCGGCTATTGCTGTTGGCTCCCTGGCCACACCAAAACGAGCGTATTCCGTTGACACGTGCCATGTGTCTGGCACTGAACAAGATGGCTGAGAATATTGTGATGCGGAGCAAGGAGCTCTAACTTTTTTTCTTAAAAGATATTAAATCTTATTAGGGTGTCCTGACTTTTGGGACACCCTACTCCTAATTTCGCATCCGTAAACTTTGATTTTAATAACTTTAAAACGTAAGATTATGGACGGAATATTTTTTTTGTTTGCAGTAGCAGCATCGGTCGGCAGCTTGCTGGCAGGTTATGTGAATGAGGCTAAGAAACTGAGTGTTTAATTTAATGTGTAACTTAAAATCAGAAGAAAGAAATGAAAACAAATGTATTGAGGAAGACCGTAAACATGTGGGAGCCAAGTGTGATGTCTGCCGATGAGGCGATGGAATGGCTCGACGGCAAGGGACTCAAGTACGAGCTGTGTGACACGCCAGTACCTGTATCGGGAAACAAGGTAAACTGCGGAAAACCACTTGACGCAGGTGAGCAGACGGTTGATGACTTTTATTACTTGCCGAAGTCGGTGGTGGGGTTGCATCCGTTGCTGGAGATTCCTGCACAGGGAAATTCTATGACGGAAGGCGATATAGAGGAAGGTGACTTGCTTCAGACGGAGATAGGTGCCATACCTACGGACGGTGAAACCGTGATTGCCGACGTGAACAGTGAACATACGGCGAAGGTGATATTTACGGATAATAAAAATCGCCACTGGCTGATACCCAGAAACAAGGATTATGATGCCATTGAGCTTACCGCTGATATGGATGTTAGAATTACAGGCGTAGTACGTAAGGTGGTGAAAAAGAGCGTGCGTTGCTCGTACAGCGAGTGTATGGCTGCCGTAAACAGAACGTTGGCAAAGCGACAGCAGCAGGGCGACGTGTTCCAGCGGTTGGCGAAGGCTGTCAGAGAGGGCAGTCTGCTGTTCTGGGCAGCTTCCGCGTGGGCTGTGGCGTACTGTGTGGTACGCGACTGCTGCAACTACGAAGACACGGTGAGTGACTTCGAGCGCAAGGCCATCAATATGAATCTGCCCATGAGGTTCGACTATCCCTGTTCTGTGGGCAAGGTTCAGCGCACCATCAGCAACCATCGTTATATGCGCCTGCACATTGACAAATGGAAGGAAAACGGGGCCTCCACACGTGAGATTGTACTGATGGAATTTCTGAGGAAGAACATCTAAGACTTACCGAAGGTGTTACCGAACGTCGGTAAGTTTGATACCGATTTTTACCGAAATTCGACGGACTTACCGAAAATTGTTACCGAATGCGTTTCAAGAGATTGGAACGCATTTTTTTTGTGCGTAACTTCGCATCGTGAATGAGTTCACAAGCGCTCTTTAACATGCTGGTACAACGGACACGACAGGAAGGCCTGGCGGAGAAATAACTATATGCGATGGGAAACACACACGCACACGTAAACATTAATTATTAACTTATAGAAAACAAATAAAACAATTATGAAAAAAACAACAGCAATTACAATTAGTATGAATCGCACCAATAGTGCGGTGGATGGTGAGCAGCGCATGACGTCCATAGAAATTGCAGAGCTCACGGGTAAGAGTCACTTTAATGTGATGAAGGCTATCCGTAACATGGAACCAGCCTGGGTAAATGTCGGCCAATTCCATTTTGAATTGACCTCTTACACGGACGCTCAAGGTAAGGAACGTCCCTGTTACTCACTCACGAAGACCGAGTGCCTCTACATCGCCACGAAGTTCAACGACGAGGCGCGCGCACGTTTAGTAATAAGGTGGCAGCAGTTAGAGGAGGGCTGTCGCGAGGCTTTGGAGTGGGAACGCTGGAAGGCGCGCTGGGGTCAAGTGGAGCGTCCGCAGGGTCAGCGCCTGCTGGGCTGTTCCGAAGAGGAGATTCTGGACGAGGCGGACGACATTATCGGTGAGGAGCTGGACGAACTGAACAGCGCCAGCGACGACTGCTACTCGCCGACGGAGATTGGTAAGCCGTTCGGACTGGAGGGGCGCGACCTGAACTCGTTCCTCTGCGACCGGGGCATCATCCAGTGGTCGAAGGGCCAGTGGCGACTCACTCCGAAGTATTTGCATCAGGGACTGACGGAAGATCGCAGCTTCATCTATCACGGTCGCAACGGTCACCGCAAGACGCAGTCGCGACTGGTATGGACGGAGAAGGGCCGCGACTTCGTGCTGGGACTGATAGGATGAGCATATGGCAAGGAAAACAGTTGAGGTCAGCTACACGACGAACCGTTACGGCATCACCGTCAAGACGTGCTGTGCTTCGTGTAAGTACCGGCTGCTGATGTCGCGAAAGCGGCAGTGCAAAATCACGAAAAGGGCAGTGGAATCCGCGCATGTTTGCCGGAAGTGGGAAATGGCGGAGTACTTGGAAAACGCGGGAAGATTGAAAGATTGAAAAATTGAAAGATTGAAAGATTGAAAAATTAGAAAATTAAAAGAATTATGATTAGAAGTGAACGATTATTGGATCAGCTGAAGCTGATGGAAGGATTGCGACTGACGGCGTATCAGGATGCGGCAGGTGTCTGGACTATTGGTTACGGTCATACGCAGGGAGTCCGCAAGGGTGACAAGATTACGGAGTATTGTGCGCGAGAGTTCCTTTTGCAGGACTTGTATCCGGTGGAGCAGGCCGTGAACGAGCTGAACGTTGCACGCACGGAAGGACAGTTTGATGCGCTGGTGTCGTTTGCCTTTAACTTAGGCATCGAACGACTAAAGCAATCGACGCTGCTGAAGGTGATTTGCAACGGTGGGTCGAAGAACCAGATCACACGCGAGTTCAAGAAGTGGGTGTATGCCGGGGGCAAGAAATTGCCCGGACTGGTGAAGCGACGCGAGTGGGAAGCGAGGAGATTCTTTGAATAAGTAAGAAGGAAGAGGTAAGACGTAAGAAGTAAGAAAAATATTAAACATTATATTAAATTTTAGAACAAGTTAAAGATTATGGAGACAAAGATTTTAAAGGTAACGGGACAGGGTGAACCTATGATGATCCCAAGTAAGAAACAAGAAGGTGGTCAGTTGGCGAAGTGCTACATCCGCTTGAAAGAGCTGGGTGGTGACTATGCGGACGAATACCTTGCGGTGATGTTCGGCAACTTGGCGCAATGTCGGTTTGCAGAAGGGTCGGTAGTGGCTGCAAGTCTGGAGTTCCGCACGCACGAAAGCAACGGAGCGTACTACCAGGATGTAGTTGCAAGGGATATCGTAGAATTGAGTTAAACCACGAATGATATAATGTCAAGAATTAGAGAATTAGAGAATTTTTATGCTAGACAAGCAATCGAAGAAAAGATAATTCTTAAATTCTCAAATTCTTGATAATTAAAAAGTAAATTTTAGAGTATGAGAAAGTATTAATGAGTAAAAAGAACAAGACTGTGACGATGCAGGCTGCGGTCGCCGTCACGAAGATGGAGAACGGGTTGAACTATCTGCAGGTGTTGCCTGAGAACCCGCGTGTAGGAATGGTAGAGCCGTTTTGCGGACGAGGAAGGGGGCAGTTGCTGTCGAACGGAACCTTCGACTTCGTGCAGACGAAGAGGCACAAGAAGAAGCCCGAATTCAAGGGCCCACATATCAGCCTGTCGTTCGGTGAGGACGGGTACGATAGAGTGATTTTTGTGTTGCCCAGCGACCAGCGCGAGGAGTTGCCGAAGATTTACCAGAAGGAGTCGGCAATGGTGATGGCGTATGCAAGCGAACATTTCTACCACAGAAAGTAAGACCACAAATTAACCGATGGTAAACGAAATCTATTTGGACGGGGGGCGTAAGAAGGCGCGCCCCGTCACTTCCCGAGAAGAGTACATTGCCAGGCGTAATACGCCCGAGAATGCCAAGAACTTCTATGATGCCCGTGCAGGTAACGAGAAGGCGAAGGCGCGACAGGTGCAGTATAACTATGGTGACTTGCTGCCGGACGGTGTGCTGAAGGGTTGCTGCCATCCTTCATCGACGTTTCCGCACGACATAGACTGCAACAGTGCTGAGGAACAGGCACGTATCAAGGATGTCCTGATAGCCAAGAAGGACGAGATAGGGCTGCTGGAACTGTCGGGGTCGGCACGTTACGGACTGCATGCTGTCTGTCGCAGGGAGAGGGGAAAGACCATCTTAGAGTCGCAGGTGAAGGTGGCTTTGCTGACGAAAACCGAGATGGACACGTCGGCACACGACCAGCAGCGGGTGCTCTATACTGGTCCGGCAACAGCGGACAACCTGTTCTATCTGGATGACGCGATATTCGAGGAGCCGCTGACCATTGAGGAGTCGGCAGCCGAATATGAACGACTGAAAGAGCGTGAGGCGAAGGGTGAAGAGGACGTGCCCGCAGGGGCTAAGAAGGCCAATAAGCACTATAGACCGTGGGAAGAGGTGATGGAAGATGGAAGAAGTAAGATGGAAGAAGTAAGAAGGAAGATGGAAGAAGTAAGAGGGAAGATGGAAGATGGAAGAAGTCAGACCTCAGACCTCAGCCTTCAGCCTTCTGGAAAGCAGTTTCCGACGCACTATCACGGGATTCCGTTTGCGACGATACTGAAGAAGTATTGGGAGGTGAATAATGGCGGGTATGAGCCGACGGAGGGCGATAGGGACACGCTGACGTTCCAGTTGGCCAGCGACCTGCGACATATCTGCGGCAAGAGCTTCGAGTGGCTGGATCAGGTCATTCCCTGCTACGACGGATTCCCAGTGGAGGAGAAGCGACAGAAAATCAAGAATGCGTTGGCAAGCAAGTACGAAGGGATGCCACAGCGCTTGCGAGATACTCTCGCTGCGCTTGATGTAAGAAGTCAGATGTCTGATGGAGGAAGTCAGCCTTCAGCCCTCGGCCTTCAGACATCAGCCCTCAGCCCTCAGACATCAACTCCACCAGAGATGCCGGAGAAGGTGCCGAAGCTGATAGGGCTGCTGACGAGCAAGACACCGCAGATGTATAAGGCGGCAGTGGCTCACGCGGTGTTCCCGGCATTGGGTACGCACCTGAAGGAGGTGAGGTTCCTATATACCGACAATGTGGAGCACGAGGCGACGCTGATGAACGTGCTGATGGCGGGTACAGGAGCCGGTAAGGGCTGTATCGACAAGCCCATCAAACACATCATGGCCGACATCCGCCGACGCGACGCTGAGAACGAGAAGCGCGAGCGGGAGTGGAAGAAGGACTGCCAGAAGAAGGGTGCCAACAAAGACAAGCTGGTGCGTCCGGAAGGGCTCGTGATTCAGATGATTGACCCCGATATGACGAAGCCGGCACTGGTGACGCGAATGGACGAATCGGAAGGACACTTTGTGTACGTGAAGCTGAACGAGCTGGACTTGTTCGACCAGCTGAAGGGTACGACGGGTAAGCAGCACTTCCAGCTGATGTGTCTCGCCTTCGACCCCGACTCAGAGTACGGTCAGACGCGTATCGGTACGCAGTCGGTGACCGCCCGTCCGCGCTGTCGCTTCAACTGGAACGCCTGTACGACGGTGCAGAAAGGTCAGCGGTACTTTAGGAATGTCCTGACCGACGGCCCCATCAGCCGTATCAACTTCTGTACGATTCCTGAGTCGGAGATTGGCATTGAGCAGCCCATTTACGGACAGTATGACGCGGCGTTCGACGAAGCCCTGAAGCCGTATATCGACAACCTCTGTGCCGCCCGAGGCTTTGTGGATTGTCCGCAGGCGACGAAGTTAGCGAAGAAGTTGCAGCAGGAGTGTGCCGAGTTTGCCCGCCTGTCGCAGGACGAGGTCTACTGGAACCTGTCGTTCCGCGCCTGTGTAATCGCCTGGCTGAAAGCCTGTGTGCTGTATGTCGCCAACGGCTGCAAGTGGGAGAAAAGCATCGAGGACTTTGTGCGGTGGTCGCTGAACTACGACCTCTGGTGCAAGATGCAGTTCTTCGGTGACGCCATCCGTAAAGCAAACTGTGTTGACGAAACCTCTGGACGACGCGGACCGCATAACCTCTTGTTGGACTTGCCAGATGTATTCTCGCTTGAAGATGCAAGAAGGGTGCGTAGGCAGCAGGGGCTTCCTGATAAAGGGTTGAGACCCATGATTTCCAATTGGAAAAGCAGGGGCTATATAAATCAGATATCAGAAATCAGTTTTCAGAAACTTAGGTTCAAGTCTGACAAGTAACATCGATTGAAAAACTCTCCGGGCCGTTGTGCTCGGAGAGCTTTTTTCATACAAAAGTGTATAAAAAGAACTCCGCCCGGCTCCTTCGCAGGAACCGAGCGGACAAGTATTAAATATAATTTTTAATGCTTTATTTTCTATTAGAAGTTGTAGTAGAGACCGAAGCTAACAGCGCTGTGCAGGTTGATGTCGATGCTGTTCTTAGCCTTAGCACCGTCAGCCTTAGACTTGCTGGTAGACCATCCGAGCATACCGAAGTGAGAAACGAAGCTCAGCTTGTCGTTCAGGTTCACAGCAACACCCGGGCGAACGTTTACACCGAAGTTGTTGTACTTAGCAGCATCATTGTCAGCAAGCTTCTCGTACTCGTAGTACAGGCCACCGTCAACGAATACGTTCACCTTGTCGAGCTTCAGGAAAGTGTAACGCAGATAAGGATTTACCTTGAAAGAGCTGGTCTTGTTCTCAACATCACCAAGAGTCTGCTTACCGCTTGTGAAGCCAATTACCATACCTACAGCGAAGTTGTCGTCGAGGTTGTAACCAATCTCAGGCATTACAGTCCAATCGGTGTTCTTAGCCTCATCCTGCTTGTCATAGCTGAAACCAAGGCTACCACCAACGTAAACCTGAGCGTTCATTGTTGCTGCAACTGCGATAGCAGCAAGTGTCATCATAATCTTTTTCATTTTCTTTTTACCTTTTAAATTGTTAAACTTTGACCTTTAGTTATAAAACCGCCAGTCGTTATCTGAATCCGCTGCAAAATTAGAAACAAAACTTGAACCTGCAATAAAATTCTCCAAAATTTAAATAAATTTAGCTAAATTACTTGATGTTTATCAATTTTAGCTCTAATTTATCCGTTAAAAATAGAAGTTTAGCGATACATTGGCACCAACGTTACCAGTCTGCAGGTTTGTCTTCTTATATTTTATACGCGTATAGTTCTTGTATGCGCCCTCACCTTCTGGGTTATTATCTTTTGACTTCCACTCCCATCGCTTGGCAACGCCAAAGGTCAAGTTAGCACCAAAGGAGATCTGAGGAATGATGAAGTACTCGACACCAGCATTCAAGAGCACGCCGACAGCATTGGTAGG
>JAEEGI010020686.1_pt1 | contig 13150 bp, 9 predicted proteins | sample 8958751 | NCBI WGS metagenome assembly JAEEGI01 (sample SAMN16246545, study PRJNA631951) | gut metagenome | biome: gut microbiome; feature: rumen; material: KS-attached | host: Bos | place: Iran: Karaj | collected 2018-10
TAGAATTATATACTATATATAATATATATATTATATATAGTATATAATTTGTAGGTATAGTATAAGATAATGTTGTTTATACTTTTTGGGCAGCTCAGAAAACTGAGATCTGAGATTTGAGATACATCGTTTTTCCGCAATCATCAGCTCCCAACAAAACTGTTATCTGTTATCTGTAACGGCCCTGAGAAAACTGTGCTCTGTGCTCTGTGACAGTATAGGGGATAATCGTTCTCGTGGAAGCTGGCAGCGCCGAAGGGGCTGGAAGCACCTTCAGGGTCTACGGTCTTGGTCGTAGATAGGTTTTTATTCTGCCGGTGTGTTCTTCAGCTGCTCGAGTGCTCGGCACAGTTGGTCGGGGCACGACGTTCCCTTCATGCCGCAACGAATGCCGTCCAGTCGGGGCAGTACGTCGTCAATGTGCTGACCACGCACCAATTGGCTGATGCCCTGTAGGTTACCATTACAACCGCCAATAAAGAATACCTGCTGTATGACGTTGTTCTCGTCGGCTGTCACGTCAATCACTTTCGAGCATGTGCCCTTCGTCTCGTACATGATGTGTTTTGTCTTCATCTTTTTTTGTTTTTGCGCAAATTTTGTTCTTATCTGATTATCTTTTTATCGCTTCTGATCACAATACCACGAGTAGAAGCATTGGCTGGTGTGCCGTTCAGTGTATAGAATTGGTCTTCACTGGTGGCAGCATTGTGCGTTGCTGCGGATACGGCTGTCGGTGCATCCTCGATGGCATCGTATTCGGCCATTGCCCCAGCCATTCGGGCATCAAGGTCGGCCAGGCGGTATAGACCGTCGCTGTTGGCTGTCAGCCCTTCGACGGTGACCGTTTGCGCCATCGGCGGCTCTTCAAGCGAGAGCAGCGTGCGGGCATGCATCTGGCTGTATTTCGGATAGACCAGATTGATGGCGACATAGTCTTCACTGCCGTTGCTCCATTTCTCGAATACGAGCTTCGAGCCGATGGGCGTGCGCACCTCCAAGGCATGTTCCGTCTCCGGAAGGTTCAGGCGCAAGGCTGCTCCGATAGAAGTCAGGTTGACATCATGACCACAGAGAAAGGTGAACTTGCGGTTTCCGTTAGCGAGTTCCTCACGGATGCGGCTCACCAGCGGATAGGCCAGGTTGACGGCAGCGCTGTGAGTGGCGTAGAGCAGGCCGTCGTGTACCTCCTTGACACGACAAATGTCACGCCATTGTTCCTCAGTCAGTTCATGACCAAAGGCAGCCATATTCTCACTCTCGTAGCACTGAAGTACGAGGGCATCCGACACGCTGTAGGCCAACTTGAAACCGCCCGACAGCTTTGGCTCGTCGCCTTTTTCCAGCTTGTACTGCGAATCGTCAAAGCGGAAATGAACAGTGTCGTTTGCGGCAGCAGGCGAGTGGGCCATGTCAATGACCTCTTCCATCAGCGTCAGCGTGGGTTGCACACTTTGCATCCAGGCCTCCGGACCGCCATGCAAGGTCGCCATCTCTGCCAGAATCTGCTGGCGGTACTTGTCGTTCATCTTCGTGAACTGAGCCTTGAACACGGGATCCATCTTGTCCTCGTCGTACTTATGCTGAATCTCCACGTTGGCGAAGGGCAGGAAAACGGCTGAGAAGTATTTCGCCGTGGTGAACGTGCGTTGGCGTGAGTTGGCATAGAACAGCACCTCGTCGCCCTGAGGACGGTAATTGTCGGGCAGCAGACCTGCGCTGACCACCCATTTACGGAAGAACTGGCCCATCTCCGTCTCCAGTACACCGCCACGCTGTGACAACTGGCTGCTGGGCGAAGTCCACTTAAACCATTCGTACGGTGTCACTCGCATATAGGCAGCACCGCCCGACGTCAGCGGCGAACGGATATTATGGCGGCTCATCACCACCACCTCTTTCAGTTCATACTTTGCCTTAAAATCATCGGAACGCTCCGTCTGAGCCTGCATGCTCATGGCAGCCATCATGGCGGCTGCAGCCATTATTACATATTTATTCATCTTTTTTTGTTTTTGTTCGCGTGTTTACAACTTACCAGTCGGCAAGGTTGGCTTTGGCCTCAACCTTGTTTTCGATATTGTCGTCGAGGGCAGGGAAGAAGTCCATGCCAGTGAGGCGTTCGATGTCATCGACGCTACGGACGGCATCGGACATGGGTTGCTTTTTACCCTCGTTGCGATAGACGAAACCGATGGCTTTTGGCGAGCCCTGACGACAGAGGACGACCTTGAAGAAGGCATCGGGCACCCATACCTTGTTGCGGCCGATGGTCTTCTGCTGACCACTCGTCGTGAACAGCGGGCCACAGACGACGTCGACGGCACCATACTGGCGGGCCCAGTCGCGACAGAGCTTTTCGAGGTCGTTCCACTCGTATTTGTTCAGCCCGTGGTTCTGTGGACAGATATTCGTGAAGAGGAATGACTGCGTCATAGCCAGCTGGTCCCACTTGTTATCGCCTGCTGGACACATGTGACCGCGGTCGTAGCGCGAGTTATAGTAGTCGTTGTCGGTAGCACGCTGGCTCTGCGGAATATCCTCGTCTTCCGTGAACACCTCTTCCTCACGTTGAATGCGGCCACGGGTGTGGGCTGCCGTCAGGTGCCAAGCCACCCAGTTCGGTGTCTTTGTGGTCCGGTTATACGATGCGGTATAGCCTCGACGGTGCAGAATCTGCTCAGGTCGGTCGTTCAGCGGAGCGGGAATCTCGAACAATCGGACAACCTTTGCCTTCTGTCCATCCGCTTTCGGTTGAGTCGCCTGCGCAGTACTATATAATCCGTCGGCTTTTTGCGGGGCTGTTTCTTTCCTTTGGCACGATAGCAGGACTGCTGTCAGTATCGTTATGCAAACGAGAGACTTGAAATGTTTCATAATCTGTGTATTTATTGATGAAGTGAATCGAGTAGGATTTCTATCAGACGGGGTAGGGCGTAGTTGTCGATGTCTGCCTCGGGAATCCAGATGTAGTCGGGAGGAAGTTCGGGACGATTGTCAGGTTCCCACAGGTAGAAGTCGGCAAAGAGGACGCGGTGGGTAAGGACGTGCTTCACGTTTTGGCGCAACACCATTGCACCAAACGGAACCTTTGACTCGTTGTCGACAAGCCAAGGCTCCCAAAGGCCTTGCCAAATGTCGCCGGCACCGCGACGATGGATGGCGGTCTGTCCTTTATACCTTATATATATATAAACAAGGTGACGTTCACGAATCTTCAGGGTCTTCAGCTTGACGGGTAATTCAGCGATGCGAGCCGTACGGAAGGCCTCGCAACCCTCCATCAGCGGACACACGCTACAGTCGGGCGACTGGGGTGTACACTGGATAGCGCCAAAGTCCATAATGGCCTGATTGTATTCCGAGGAAGGAGGAAGGAGGAGGGAGGAAGGAGAAGTGTCTGCTGATTCGTGTGTGGGTAGCTGTTCCTGTGCAAGGGCAGCAAAGAGCTTCTTGCCTTCGGTGGTGTTGATGGGTGTCTCGATGCCGAAATAGCGGGAGAGGACGCGATAGACGTTGCCATCGACGACGGCAGCGGGCAGGCCGAAGGCGATGGAGCCAATGGCAGCAGCGGTATAGTCGCCTACGCCTTTCAGCTGTTTGATTTCGGCAATCGTGGTAGGAAAGCCACCACGTTCAACAATTTGGCGGGCAGCATAATGCAGGTTGCGGGCACGACTGTAGTAACCCAGTCCCTGCCATTCGCGCAACACTTCGTCTTCTGTCGCAGCAGCGAGTGTCTCAACAGTTGGCCAACGGTTCATGAAGCGTTCCCAGTATTCCCAGCCCTGACGGACTTGCGTCTGTTGCAGGATGATTTCAGAGAGCCAGATGGCATACGGGTCGCGTGTCTGTCGCCAAGGCAAGTCGCGTCCGTTCTCGCGGAACCAGTCCAATAATGTCGTTGCAAAGCTCATAGCTTGCCTTGGTCGCCGAGATACGAATCCTTGAAGCCGAGGAAATAGAGGACGCCATCGAGACCGATGGTATTGATGCTCTGTTCGGCATTGGCTACGACACGAGGCTTAGCGTGGAAGGCGATACCCAGACCGGCCTCAGAAATCATAGGCAGGTCGTTGGCACCATCGCCCACAGCAATGGTCTGGGCAAGGTTCACCTTCTCGACCTGAGCAATGAGCTTCAGCAGTTCCGCCTTGCGGTGTCCGTCGACGATTTCGCCTACGTAGCGACCTGTCAGCTTGCCGTCCTCGCCAATTTCCAATTCGTTGGCATAGACGTAATCGATACCGTATTTGCGTTGCAGGTGTTCGCCAAAGTAGGTAAATCCACCGCTGAGAATGGCAATCTTATAACCGCAGGTCTTGAGGATATTCATGAGGCGGTCGACACCCTCAGTAATGGGCAGGTGCTCGGCAATATCCTGCATCACACTGACGTCGAGGCCCTTTAGCAGGGAAACGCGCCGTGTAAAACTCTCCTTGAAGTCGATTTCTCCACGCATGGCACTCTCCGTAATGGCACGCACCTCAGCACCAACGCCGTTGCGCTCAGCCAGTTCGTCGATACACTCTGTCTGAATGAGCGTCGAGTCCATATCGAAACAGATGAGACGGCGCATACGTCGGAACATATCGTCCTTCTGGAACGAGAAGTCAATCTCCATCTGTTGCGACAGTTTCATCAGCTTCGACTGCATCTCCTGACGATTGGTGGGTTCGCCGCGCAACGAGAACTGGATGCAGGCACGTGTGTGCTTGTCCAATTGCTTGATGCTCTTGCGACCCGTCAGGCGGAGGATAGAGTCGATGTTCAGTCCTTGGTCGGCCAGAATCTGTGTAGCAGCCTGTATCTGACGCGCCTCCAACTGTCGGCCCAGCATCATGAGTATATAGCGGTTCTTGCCCTGATGGCCAACCCAGTCCTCATATTCGTCATCACTGATAGGTGAAAAACCGATGTTGACACCCAACTCGGTGGCCTTGAATAGCAGCTCCTTCATGGCCAGTCCTGACTTCATTTCGTCCATACGAATCAGAATGCCCAGTGACAAGGTGCTGTGGATGTCGGCCTGACCAATGTCGAGAACCTTGGCGTCGTATTTAGCCAGAATACCCATGACGGCTGCTGTCAGTCCTGGGCGGTCTTGTCCTGTGATGCGAACTAATATCTGCTCCTCTTTCATAATTCTTACTTCTTACTTCTTACCTCTTACCTCTTACTTCTTACTTCTATTTTAAGTAGTCTTCGAAATATTGTGTGATGCGTTCGTGCAGATGCACGCTGGCATGACCTCGCATGTTGTGTTCCTCGCCAGGATAGGCGAAGAAGTCGGGCTGCGTGCCGGCCTTGATGCAGGCATCGAGGAACGACAGACAGTGCTGGGGCACGACGGTATTGTCGTTGTAGCCCGTGATAATCTGGAGCTTGCCCCACAGGTTCTTGGCCTTATCGATGAGGCTGACTTTTGCGTAGCCTTCAGGATTCTGCTGGGGTGTGTCCATATAGCGCTCGCCATACATCACCTCGTACCATTTCCAGTCGATGACGGGACCACCGGCAACACCCACCTTGAACACGTCGGGGTAGTTGAGCATGAGCGAGATGGTCATGAAACCACCAAACGACCACCCGTGGACGCCGAGCTTGTCACTATCAACATAGGGCAGGCTCTTCAAATACTCCACACCTTTCATCTGGTCTTGCATTTCTATCTGACCTAACTGGCGGAAAGTGGCTTGCTCGAAGTCGCGACCACGATACTCCGAACCGCGATTGTCGAGAATGAAGACGATATAGCCCTTCTGCGACATATAGGTCTCCCACGGACGACTGGCCCAGTGCCAACCAGCTTCTACGTTATGAGCGTGAGGACCGCCATAGACGTAAACCACAGTAGGATATTTTTTGTTGGGATCGAAATTGTAAGGTTTTACCATACGATAGTATAGGTCGGTAACACCATCGGCCGCCTTAATGCTGCCACACTCGAAGATGGGCAGTGCGTAGTCGTGCCAAGCCCACATGTCTGTAGCCGTGAGAAGACGCGTGGCCTTGGCGGAGGAACCGCCTGACACAGTGAGCATGCTGATGTTGCGAGGCTGTGTGGGATGTGAGTGACGGTCAATCAGGAAGGAGCCCGTTGCCGACAGTTCTCCGCGATGCACGCCGTCATCAGTGGTCAGCTGCGTCATTTTGCCATTGGTGACATTCACGCTATATATCTGACGGTGCAGGGGGTGATACTTGTTGGCCTCGATGATGATGCTCTTCTGCTTGGTGTTGAAGCCTACGACCTTTTGGACAACCCATGCGCCACTGGTGAGCTGGCTTAACAGCTTTCCCTCCTTATTGTATAAATATAGGTGATTGTAACCGTCGCGCTGACTCTGCATGATGAACTTGTCACTATCCCAAGGCAGGAACTGAATGGGATGCAAGGGTTCTACATACTTGTCGCTGGTCTCGCGATAGAGTTCTGAAATGCGTTCGCCCGTCGTCGCATCGTAGCTGACGAGACGGCAGTCGTTCTGGTCGCGGTTCAGTTCGAACATATAGATGGTCTTGGCATCATGGCTCCAGGCGATATTCGTAAAGTAGATGGGGCGGGTGTCAGTGACAGAATCGCTGGCTACACTGCCGTTAGGCGTTTTGAGATAGACGGTCTTGTTAGTGGCGATGTCGTAAACGCCTACCGTCACTATGTGGGCGTTCATACCTGCCATCGGATACTTATCGGGCTCGTAAGTGGCCTCGCGAGGGTAGATGTCCACCTGCGGATAGTCGGCAACCATACTCTGATCCATGCGATAGAAGGCCAGACGCTGACCGTCAGGGCTCCAGAAGGTACCTTTCTCGATGCCGAATTCATTGCGATGTACGGATTGGCCGTAAACAATCTCACGTGAGCCATCGTTGGTGAGCTGGTGCTTCTGCCCTTGACCGTCGACAACGTATAGTTGATGATTGTCCACGTAGGCAGTAGCGCGTGACGTCGTGTTCCAGTCATTGGCCGTCTGACCAGAGATGCTGTCTTGCCATACAATCTGGTGCGTCTTGAAGTTCAAGAGCAGGAACGACTTCTTATTGCCAAGGGCCACCAAAGGCTGGTCAGGGTAGGGGAACGTAGCGTTATAGAGGGCACGGACATAATACATGTCGTCGCTCTTCAGCCATTCGTTCACCTCGTCGAGGGTAAAAAGACATTTCTCTTTGCCTGTCTTCTTATCAACGAGATAACACTCCTCAACATCGTTACGAATCAACTGGTCTCCCCACCAGGCAAACCACTTGTTCTCGGGCTGCAAGATGTGATTGCGATTGCCCCCATAATTGAGTTCTTCAAGGGTGAAGAGTTGTTTCTCCTGAGCGCTCATTTGTAGGGTCGTTAGGGCAAATATGAGGACAAATAAGGATTTAATCTTCATCATCGTCGCGGAAACGTCGGTTGTTCTTCTTATTAAAATTCTTTTTGAAGTCACGCGAGTCCCTAGAATTTTTGGAATATCTAGAGTCTCTCGAGTCTCTAGAATATCTGGAATCTCTTGACTCTCTTGGTTCCCTTGGCTCACGGGCTTTCTTGGGCTCTTTCTTCTCTAACGAACGGAACTTGAACGAACGGATGTCGGCATCGGCATTCTCCTGTTCTTCGTCGAGACGCTTCTTGAACTCGCGGTTCTGCTTGAAGCGACGCTTCTCTGCCATCTGACGCTTCTCTTCTTCTGTCTTTACCACACCGCCTTCTTCGCGGAAGACGCTCATCTTGCCGTCGAACATCTGATATTTGCGGAATTCGCACTCCAGGGAGCCGTTGAACAACGGAATCTTGATGCTGGGCTTCAGGCCAATCTGGGCAAAGCATTCTTCACGATATGACAGAATCCAAGCCTCGTTGCCTGTGAACTGGTGTTTCAGTCGTTCGCCAATCATCTTATAAGTTCCCAACAAGTCGGGTGTCGAGATACGCTCACCATAAGGTGGATTGGTTACCATGATGCTCTTGTTCTTAGGCTGCGTAAAGTTCTTGAAGTCTTGCTCTTCGACGGTGATGTCACTCGACAGACCTGCGGCCTTGACATTAAGACGCGCCGTATTAACCGCCTTGATATCCACGTCATAGCCGTAGATGTGGTGGTTGAACTCACGCTCCTGAGAGTCGTCATTGTATATCTCGTCGAAGAGGTCACGGTCGAAGTCGGGCCACTTCTCGAAGGCAAATCCCTTGCGGAACAAGCCTGGTGCCATGTTGCGGGCAATAAGTGCTGCCTCGATAAGCAGTGTACCCGAACCGCACATGGGGTCGATAAAGTCGGTCTCACCGTGCCAGCCCGTCATCAGAATCATGCCAGCTGCCAACACTTCGTTGAGCGGTGCCTCGACAGACTCCTGACGATAACCGCGACGATGCAGTGAGTCGCCACTGGAGTCAAGACACAGCGTGCACTGGTCGTCGGCAATATGGATGTGCAGACGGATGTCCGGATTGGAGATACTGATATTGGGACGCTGACCTGTCTTTTCGCGGAACTGGTCGACAATGGCATCCTTTACCTTATAAGCTACAAACTTAGAATGGCGGAACTCCTCGGAAAAGACAACGGAGTCGACGGCAAAGGTCTTGTCGATTCCGATGTATTCGCTCCAGTCAATGTCCTTGACACCTTCATAGACATCGTCAGCCGAGAGAGCCTTAAAATGCTTGATGGGTTTCAAAATACGGATGGCGGTGTGCAGTTGGAAATTAGCACGATAGAGAAGCTCCTTATTGCCCTTAAACGATACCATACGACGACCTATCTGCACGTCGTTTGCGCCCAACTGCGTCAGTTCTTTCGCCAAGACGGGTTCCAAACCCATGAAGGTCTTAGCGATGATTTCAAATTCTTGTGTCATTATTTGTACGTACTAAATATGCTGCAAAGGTACAAATAAGTGAGCGAAAAGCAAAGAAAAATCATTTTTTTCTTTCATTTTCCAATTCTTTTATGTAATTTTGCGCCAAATTAACCGTATTGGCATGGCTTACAACGTGATACTATTCGCATTGAAGGATTTGTGGAGACTCGATATCATGGTATGGATAGCGGGTATTCCGTTGTTGGTGTGTGCTGCGATATGGTTGTTTCTCCAGTTGCGTCGGCGTAGACAATTGGAGGAGGAATCTTCGTTATTGTCCAGAATGCAGCGTCACTCCGTTGAGTACGACTTGGTGATGAAGGTAATGAAGATGGCCATTTGGCGTATTGACGTGCAAAGTCGTACCATTACATTTGAAAGCGACTTCCGTGATGTCGTAGGCAGTTTCCATTTCTCGCCCAACACACCTGTGCAGGCGTTTTACGACTTGATGCTGCCACAATACCGAGGTAGGATACATCAAGCGCTTAAAGACCTCATGGAAGGACGGGTGGAAGAAGCTCATGAGCAGTTTGAGACACGTTTGCCACATTCAGACCAAGTGCACTGGGAAGATGCTTATGCCACCATTGAGAAACGTGACCTGAACGGACATACGCAGGTGATTGTCGGCACGCTGACGATGATTGATAATCAGAAGAATATTGAGCGAGAACTTATTGAAGCGCGTAATCATGCAGAAGAGAGTGATCGCATGAAGTCGGCTTTCTTGGCCAATATGTCACACGAAATCCGTACGCCGCTGAATGCCATTGTCGGTTTCGCTGATGTCTTGTCAATGGCTCAGAGTGATGAGGAACGCGCGGAACTGGTTAATCTGATTAAGCAGAATAATGCCCGCCTGTTACGCTTATTCGACGATATGGCTAATATGTCGAAATTGGAGGCAGGTGGGGTGGCTGTCAAGAAAGAGCATTTCCATCTCAACCAACTATTGGAGGATGTGGCAGATAAGTTTGCTGAGAAGAGTAAGGAAACAGGTGTCAAGATAGAAGTAGGGACGAAGGTTGTCGACGTAACGCCTTTTACCGACCGCAACCGCTTATACGAGATTTTGAACCAGTTTTTGGATAATGCCATGAAGTTTACTGCCCAAGGTGTGGTGACGTTAGGCTATCAGGTTAATAATGGTATGTTGCGTATATGGGTGCGTGATACGGGTAAAGGTATTCCTGCCAGCCATTGCAACGACCATTTGTTTGAACGGTTTGTAAAAATCGACGAATTTGTGCCAGGTACAGGTTTGGGACTTAGTATATGTCGCAGCTTGGCGTTAAGCATCGGTGGCAAGGTTGGCGTGGAGTCGAAACTGAACGAAGGGTCGCTCTTCTGGGTTGAAATACCAATGGAATGATTGTATTCAGGAATGTATCAAATGAGTTATATATATAATAAGGTGGGAGAATCTGTGAAATATCTTTGTGTGTTAGCCCTCTTTGTCTTTTTACCATTAGTCCTGCATGCTCAGACGATTGTCGGTCATGTAGTAGATGAGGCTACTGGCGAGAATCTGGGCTTTGCCAGTGTGCAATATAAGGGTCGTCATCTGGCAACAATCACAGACCTAAGCGGTCGTTTCACAATAGAGCGCCATAAGGGTTGGAAACTGACGGTCAGTGCCGTTGGTTATAAATCGCGTACGTATGTTGTTGAAGGTGATATGGAGAAGCTGTTCGTGTCGCTGAAAGAGGATACGCGTGCACTGAAAGAGGTGACGGTAAAGTCAAAACGTAGTCGTTACAAGCGGAAGAACAATCCTGCTGTGGAACTGATGCGCAAGGTGATAGCCAATAAAAAGGCGACAGACCTGTCAAAGCGCGACTATTATCAATACACGAAATACCAGAAGCTGACGCTGGCACTCAACGATATGAAGACGGAAACTCTGGCGAGTCCTAAAATCAGTAAGTATAAGTGGCTTACCGATCAGGTGGAAACTTGCCAGCAGACGGGAAAGCTCATCTTGCCAGCCAGTGTGGATGAAACGGTAACACAGAAGATATACCGTCGTTCCCCTCATGCAGAGAAAGAGATTATAAAGGGCCAACGCTCGGCAGGTATTAACGATTTCTTTCAGACAGGTGATATCCTGAATACCGTGTCGAAGGATGTGTTCACTGATGTTAACATCTATGACGATCAGGTCAGGCTGTTGCAACATCCCTTTACTTCGCCTATCAGCGATGGTGCTATCTCGTTCTATCGTTACTACATTGAAGATACTTTGCTGGTGGAGCGTGATTCGTGCATTCATCTGCATTTCCTGCCAAACAATCAGCAGGACTTTGGTTTCCGTGGGGACTTGTATGTGCTGAAAGACTCTTCTCATCAGGTGAAGCGCTGTGAACTGATTTTGCCCAATCAGACGGATGTCAACTTCGTGGAAACGCTGAAAGTGATACAGGAGTTTACTAAACTTCCTACAGGTGAATGGGTGCTCAGTGTTGATGATATGGTAGTGGAATTAGTGTTGTTCGACTTTCTGCAGAAGGGTGTTGCTATTCGAACCACGCGTCTATCAGATTATCAGTTTACGGAGATTCCTGCCAAACTGTTTAAGGGTAAGGCCAAAACAGTTACCGATCCGGATGCTGCTTTGGTGGACAACGCGTTCTGGCAAGAACATCGTAAGGTGGAACTGACTCGAAGTGAGGCTGGTATGGAGGATTTCCTCAATGGAATGAAGACGGTTGGCGGATTTAAATACATCCTTTTGGGACTTAAGCTATTGGCAGAGAACTATATCGAGACGGGTAATCCCAGTAAAGTGGATATCGGACCAGTAAATTCGATGTTAAGTAGTAACTTTATAGACGGTCTGCGTACTCGTATATCGCTTCAGACCACAGCCAATCTTAATAGACATCTCTTCTTAAAAGGCTATGTGGCACGAGGCTGGAAAAGTCATAATACCTATTATAGTTCACAACTGACTTGGTCGTTGAATAAGAAGAAGTATCTGCCTGAAGAGTTCCCAAAGCGTAACATCTCGTTCCTTTCTACTTACGACGTGATGGCACCTTCTGACAAGTTCCTGCCTACCGACAAGGATAATGTCTTTGGCTCTTTCAAATGGGCAAAGGTCGATAAGATGATGTACTACAATCGTCAGCAACTGACTTTTGATTATGAACAGATGTATGGCCTGCGCACAACGCTGAGTGTTAAGACTGAGAAGAACGAGGCTGCCGGTAACATGCTGTTTGTCCCCCTTTCCTCCCAACTTGACCCTTCCAATACAATAGGATTCCGTACTACGGAACTGCGCGCAGAGATAGAATACTCGCCAGGAGCGTTGTATACCAATTCCAAACAGCGTCGTCTGAAGGTCAATCGCGAAGCCCCCATCTTTATCCTTAGTCATACAATGGGTGTGAAGGGCTTTTTAGGCGGGGACTACGACTATCACTACACGGAAGCTAGTATCTTTAAACGTATCTGGCTAAGCAGTTGGGGACGTGTTGACCTCTACACCCGAGGAGGAGTGCAGTGGAGTCAGGTACCTTTCACCTTGCTCTGTATGCCTGTTGCCAATCTTTCGTATTTCAGCCAGAAACAGGCATTCAACCTACTGACCAATATGGAATTCCTGAACGACCGTTTTGTTAGCATCGATATGAACTGGGATATGCAGGGCAAGATATTCAACCGTATTCCACTGATCAAGAAGTTACGCTGGCGAGAGTATATAGGTGCCAGAATGTTGTGGGGTGCTTTGTCAGACAAGAATAATCCATTCCTCGAAGAAAACGCCCAAAGTAATGTGCTGATGTATTTCCCAGACGATTCGTATCTGTTGGATGGGAAAGTGCCCTATTGGGAAATATCCTTGGGTATTCGTAGCATCTTCCGTTTCTTCCAGATAGAATACGTCAGACGAATGAACTATAATGACCATTCACATGGGCATAAGAACAGCGTGCGTTTGGGCTTTACCTTAATGTTCTGATAATAATAGCAACACAAAACTAGACGATGACAAGACAATTCTTATTGGCAGATAAGCAAGATATAACCAAAGCAGGGCTGATGTACATCAGTTCGCAGATAGAAGACCTGGATATTACTTGTCGTTCTGCCGAAGACAAGACAGAGTTAATTGAACTGTTGAAGCAGAAACCGGACTCCGTAGTCGTGCTCGACTATACACTTTTCGATATCAATGATATTGATGAATTGGAAATCTTGGGCGAGCGTTTTCCCTTGGCGCAGTGGGTTTTGTTCAGTGTCGAACTGTCGCTCGACTTCGTTCGACGTGCCATTGCTGTCAGCCCCT
>JAEEGI010020690.1_pt1 | contig 13149 bp, 10 predicted proteins | sample 8958751 | NCBI WGS metagenome assembly JAEEGI01 (sample SAMN16246545, study PRJNA631951) | gut metagenome | biome: gut microbiome; feature: rumen; material: KS-attached | host: Bos | place: Iran: Karaj | collected 2018-10
ATAGGTTACCTTAGTAACATCCGCTGAGTCATAAAAATACTCGAAAGGCGGCTTCCCCTCATCCATGACAGCCTTCGACTCATCTAGCCGCAACGCATTATCAATCTTCCATTTGTGAGGGTCTATTTCACGTTCCGCATTTCTATCTCTCTTTATGTTTCTATCTTTCTCACATTGTGCATAGATATCAAGTACTAACGCATCTACTTTGTCATTCTCTTCATCATTCATAAAATCCGGCTTTTCCATATAACCTTGTTGATATGCAAAATCCGCATTGAGCTTTCTATTGGCCAAATCATCAAGCATGGTATCTTTCTTTGTTTCATCCGTTTCTGCTTCCCATTTCGCAACATCCTCCAAATACCTCTCACGCTCTTCCCCTTGCATACATAGCAGTCCATTTCTAACATAGTCTTCCTTCTTCCTTTTCCTTCCTCTCACCAAAGGACCCAATACCTCCTTTTCCCATTCTTCGTATTTTTCACCACGGAGAGCTTTAACATAATCAAGGTCACGAAAGCTATCATACTCATAAGTTTCAACGCTACTACCAATTCTTTCCTTATAGAAATCCTTTTCTCCTTCCCTCACCCAGTCAAAACCATATTCCCCACGCCAATCCTTGCATGGGCGGAACTTCACAATGCAATGGACATCCTCTATTATTTCTTTTTCTGAAGAGGAATCATTAACCTTATTTGCCGATTCTCCTGCCATGACTATTATTCTATTTTAAACTCTCTTAAGTTTAATAGATTTCCGTTCAAGAAGGTTACCCGTTACGGCATCAAAACGGAGGGTCTCCATGATGCGGTTGACGGTCTTCATTTGGAAGCGCCATTCGGGGTGGCCCTCCTGAGGCTTTTGCCGCCATCCACGCATGATGTCGTCAATATTCACATGGTTTTCCTCTAGGATTTGTTTCATCTGGTCCCACTTCACTGGATAATCGGCATCGCGGTCGTCCTCATTGGTCACTTGCCCCTCACGGTCGTAGGTTTTCCATACCCCGATGGGCTCGTGCCAATCCTTCAGGTACTGGCCCTCGCTCGCTATCGTCAAGGTATCGGGATAGAACTTGATTTGCGTGCATACCATGTCGGCACCCATCGGAACAATCTGCTTGCCATAACCATCAGCGCACTCGTACCACACCACATAGTTGCCGTCTTCCTGACAGACGTATTTTCCATTGGTGGAATGGTTCTCAAAGAAAAATATGTCGAATGTATTCATCGCTTTTCCTTATTCATCTATTATAGAATTTCTTCTCAGCAAGATGGTCTTTAATGGTTTCCCACTGGTAGGGAACAAGAGAATATAAACGGTCTCCGTAGTCCATGACATTAGTGGTGGTACCACATTTAAATGTAAACTCCGACCTGTTGTCGAAGCTATGTTTCAGTCCAAACAAGATACACAGCGCATGAGCCAACGATTCGCTATCGAAATCGCCATTGGCCTCAATGGATTTCTTGAACAGCAAGACGACATTTTTATCATCGGGCATGACCATACAGTTACAGAATGATTTGTAGGCTAAATCCGTTTTCTCGAATTCCTCATAGGATTCCATATACTTGTCGAGTATATAGACTCTCAAATGGTGGGCGTATTGAGGATATTCGTCAAGGAAGCGCTCGTCAAGGAATTTTGAAAGGCTCTTCTCATACCCTGAGGCAGCTTCTGTCAAAAACACATTTTCCCCGACTTCCTCGTCCCACGCCAAGTACCTCGAGCAATTCGAAGGATCGTCCGAGGTATCTTCGAGCGGGCCACGCGACTGGTCGACTTCAAGGACATTGATGGACAGGTCATCCACCTCTTCCACGAGGGCACATCCACCCTGGGCTAGAATTTCCTTGTGATGGCTGTCGGAATTCAGTTTCCACCTACGGTTGCCAGGCAACATGGTGTCGGCAGGGTCAATGGTCAGGTCCAGTTTCTTCTTGAAACAATTGACGGTAATATAGCAGATCTTGAAATCCAGACTTGCCAAAACCTTGATATACAGACCTCCAACCTTCACCCCTTTCGACTTAGCCACAACAGATTGTTCTGTATCGCAACCACCCGTGAGCTTTATCGTAAGATCGTCATCGCTTTTGCTCTTGATTTTTTTCCGACTTAATTCAATATTCTTATTGGAAGAGGTGAGCTCAATCTCATCAAAATTCCCTTCCATCGTGAGCTTCAGCTCGGCCTGATCATAAACGCCTCTTCTTAAATCCTTGACCTTATATCCTGCGTATGAGAGACCCAAAGTGGGATAATAATACCATTCATAGAATGGATCATCACCAATATATCTTGTTCTGATCACAAACTTCTTTCCGTCCACATAAAGGTCATCCCAATAGGTATGCAGGATTCCATCATCGGTGAAGGGGCGCATAATGACAGGCTCCATCACTTTCTTGAAGCCTTTATAATCTACATATTTCACCACTGGGACCTGCCCTTCAGCCTGCTTAACGGCGGGGACAGTCTCCCCGTATTTATTCTTAGCTTGAGAATCTAACACAAATAATTTGAACTTTTGGGGAACAGCAGGAGTAAACTTGGTAGAAACCCTAGTGATTTTCGAGTCCTTACACAACGTCCTGGCAGTGAGGTATGGATCGGAAATATAATTGAGGTTGATATGCAGCTCATGCTTATTATTACCAGCTATTGTATCTCTTATGCCTCGAAACGAATACTTCTTCGGTTCTAATTGCTCAGTCTTAGTATTCCATACCGGTCGGGTATGGGTCAACTTGACAAACTGGCAACACTCGTATTCAAAAATGTCGGTACAACGGATAGGACCATCTTCTCTTTCTATTTCCAACCACTTGTAGGAGCCGCAATCCACATGCACATCACGGATATGTTGCTCGTCTTTGGCCAACGATTCCGCATCCATGTTGTAGTTATTCCAAATCCTTTTCACGAAGTCTTGAGAAGTATGCCACTTCTCCATCACATCCTTACTGACGGCCTTCTTCCGTTCTGATTTCTTGAAAGTGATGGACTCGAACTTCTCGTTCCAGATTTTCACTTCCTTCACTTCGCATTTCTCGTATTCAATCTGGTAAGTATAGGTATATTGCTTCGGCTTCTCATTATTAGGATCAGAACCCATCAGTATAAGCTTCGGCTTTTCTTCAGCAGTCGGTGCAGCTTTTTTTGTTTTTCCTTTGTCCTTCTTCCCTTTTTTCGATTCTTCCTTTTTCTTCTTTAAGTTTTCCGTAAAAACATAGTGGAACAAAACGGTTTTATGGTAATCCTCCTTAAGGCCATAGTCGATGAAATAAGGGCTGCCTTCCCCTTTCATCACCACAGGAAATCTACATCCGTGGTCAATAATAAAATGTGTGGCGAACTGGGACTGCTCTACATCTCTAACAAAATTAGACGGGTCGAGAGGTTCGGCTTCCACCGTAAATGAATTCGTGCCTTTCTCGTAAACAACGGTGGCCGATCGTGCGGGACCGACATATTTGCCGATATTCGACGGGGAAGTTCCTGATTCAGTGCCTTGGTTGTCAATGTACTCCTTTTCATAAGATTGCCCCATCCTGATCCAGTCGAAGCCATATTCTCCTTTCCAGTCGTCTTTGGGACGGAAATACACAAGACATTCCTTGCTTTCCTGATCTTGGTTGTTCGAGTTTTTGTTGTTGCTACTTTTACCTTCACCTGTTGCCATAATCACATACCTTTTATAATGTTACATTCTTCTCTTTCTTCGCAACCCAAGCCCTTACAGTTCAACATCAATGCGTCATAAACGGCTTGAGCAATCAGATCGGGGTTGTACTTGGCCACATCCTCGGGATGGGTCAGGTAGAGGTAGTCAATCTCTATCGCATGTTTACTCAATGGATTGGTCTCGTTCAAGAAGGGCTTGCTCGCCGAGCGGCGCACACCGAGGCATTTCAGTCCCGTGGCCTTGGCGATGCTGTGGCTGATGCGACAGGCTATACATAGCGTGATGCCCTCATCCGTGGAAAGGCGATAGGCATAGTCGGAGCTGTTGAAAATTTTACGGTCGTCCTTGCCATCCAAGCTGCTCACATAGCAGCACACGCCCTCGGTGTAGGCGTAATCAGGCGAAACAGATTCATAATGTTCGCATGGTGCCATGAGGCCTTTCAAGGAACATATCCCTTCAAAATGCGTACTCGCCTCGTTTTTGCACATAGCCTCGTCACAATGGCGGCACGGCGCGGCATTGAAGCGGTGCGCCAACATAAAGAGGTAGTCGTTCTCCTCGTCCGTCACGCCGAGCTTGTCCTTTAGGTCGTAGCAAGGCTTGCCGTCATCTTTCTTGTAACACCTATTGTACGCCTCCTCGTGGAATTCGCACTCTACCAAACCTTCCTTGTCGGGCAAGCACATCAAGGGTCCATGGTCCAAGGCGTTGTTGCGCTGGCAGACGAGACGCTCGGAGCGAAACGGACAGCGGTAGCCTTCACCTCGCGATTTCCATACTCCACCCTCGGAACAAACGAGGTTGCGATGGCAGTCGGGGCCACAGGCAACTAACTTGTCAAGCACCACTTGCACGTTGCTTTTCTTCAACTTACGCAGGCATTGCGGCTCGTTGTAGGCCACATAATTCATGCTCGGACGTTTCTCGGATTCAAAGAGCGCGGCCAACTTGCCGTTCACCTGTTGAGCCCAATTGGCTTCGCCAATAGTCACTGGTGGGTCGCCCACGGTGAGTGTATAGCCACGGTCGGTACAACCAAAACGGCCACAATACTTGCACTTCTCCTCATCGTAGGCAGCAAGCGTTGTGGTATTGACGACCACCATCTTGGGCTCTGTTTTCTTCGGTATCCATTCCATAAGTCGTAAACATTTATCCAGGGATAATGGTGATCACTCCACCCCAAAGGCATTGTAATGTGTCGGTATTGAGCAAGGCAGGGGCGTTTTCAACCAAAAGGTCGGGCTTACCTGGTTTCCATGGAGCAACAATATTAGGTATGCAAGGCATCGGCGTCAATGCACCTAAAGCCGCTGCGGTTGCCGCTGCCACCGTTGGGTTGGCCATTGAACTGCAAACGCCAAAACTGGGTATGTTGATCATGGGCTTGAAATCCATGATGTTGCCCATCGGTGGGCCTCCTACAAAGGTCTTCCTTCCAGGCGTTGCCGTGAAGGGTGCCATCCCACCCATGGCGAAAGGACAGGTCATTTTGGCGCCTGTGGCAACGAAAGTGCGCCCCACCGGCGTCGGTGTCGGCGGAGCCGGAGGCGGAGGCGGAATGGTATTGTCGAGGCAGGTCTGGTTGAAGGAAATGTCACCTTCCACACTAGCGATTTTCGACTCCAACTTGGCAATGGCATCTTCCAGATCGCCTGTGAAGAACCACTTGTCATCCAGTTCCGCCTGCAGCTTCGCCAATTCTTCATTCATCGGGACAAGCTTGGCCTGATCGGCGGCAATTTGCTCTCGAAGCTGTTCGGCATAAGCCTGCTGGCGTTCGTTGAGATCGGCAGGAGTCTGGTTCATATCTTCCACAGGAACATGGAACTTATTTATGGTCTCGTCAAGTTCTTCCGCTTCTGCTCTTTTGGCGGCGGCGGCTTCACGGTCTTTATCTGCCAGATGTTCCTCCTTGTACACGAGAAGCACGGTGCCGTCAAACTTGGCCGAATCTCCTGCATTCTTGCCCATGTCCTTGTCGATCACCATTTGATACATATCGGCATTATGCTGATGTTGGGCAGCCGAAGCATCAAGTTGAGCCGCCTCGGAATAACAGTTCTCCCGTTGAATAGCCATATTGTTCAATGGCATGTCATAACCGGCTTGTGCCTCTGGCGTCCATTCGGAAAAAATCTCAGGTGGTGGCGGTATTTTGCCCATCGCTCGTTCTCCTTCCGATTAGTTGATTTTACACAACGCAGCCTTGAGGTTGGCTTCGATTTCTCCTTCCATATTGAGTTGTTTACCCTTGATGCTGGTCTCCAAATCCGACTTCAAGAGAGCCTGATTCTTTCCGCCAGCTCCAAACCGATCCTTCGATTCCAACGCAATGGTACTGTTGGAGTAGACACCTACACCCTCCTTCTCTGACATGGTAATGATATTCTCATGATCCTTTAGTTCAAGATGTATCTTGTCCTTAATCATATGGATATGGGTGTCAGTATCTTTAATCCAGGTATTGAAGTCGTTGCCCACGCAATTGGCATAGTCGTTGCCTTCGGTATCCCAAACATCGTGGTCGGCGGTACGCCTGATGTCGTTCTCGGCATGACTCTGGATGTCGTTCTTGGCATCCATGACGATGTTGTTGCCCGCATTGAGCACGATGTTTTTGTCGGCCACCAGTTCTATGTTGCCCTTCGACTGCAGACGAATCAGCCTATTGTCAGTATCGTAGGTCACCACATAGTTATGGGTGGTCTCGTCGTAAATCTTAATGTAACCATGCTCACCCTTGTCGCGAATTTCGATGGTGTGTCCGTTGCGGGTTCGGATGGCTTTGTATTCGTTGTTTTTCACGGACTCCTCTTCGACCCATGACTTGTTGACTTCGTCGACATACCAGTTGTGTACCGTACCCGCGACATAGGGACATTCAGCATTGTTGAACTCGAAGTCCACAATCACCTCGTCGTAGATTTCGGGCACCAGATAACAGCCTTTCAACCAACCGGCGTAAGGTTGGGCGACACGGATCCATGGCGTAATATTATCCTTCATACCTTCATCCTTCATATCCTCTACGACGCCATCGCTATACTTCACCTGATACTGCCAGTTCAATACCACCCTGACGCGACCTATGCCTAACGGGTCCTTGTTGTCGTACACACGGCCATGTTGCGGTCCGCAATGTGGGTAGATGTCGAAATCTCCATAGGTAAGGAAGCCATACTCGTCGCGTTCGAGGTAAGGAGGCACGGTGGCCTTTTGTGGAATGGCCTTGAAACTATTATCCAACTTGCGGATAGATTCCTCCTTCCATTCGTATGTAAGATCTATAATTTTCAGAGGTTCATGTTGCACAAACTCGCAAGTGCCATCCTCAAGCGTGGTCTGGTCCTCGATGACAATGACGCTCCCCAGTTTCAGGTCAGCGCGGCAGGCCTCGCCTGAGCATATTAAGGTGTCGGCCATGACGTATTGTTCGAGGATGCGACGTTGGTCGCGCGTCCATAAATCCAGTTCGTTGGCATCGATAGTCTTTTGTTCTCCCTCTTTCCATTTGCCACAAATCTGCTTGGATACGTCTTCGTGCATGATGCGCGCCGTATGGCTTTCGAGAACCGCGTTGTAGCTGCTGTTGAAATAGTCTGTGGCATGTTCAAAGGCCGACTTCGACATCTCATGGAAGGGTTCTATTTTATATTTCCAGTTGTGCACATTGCCTTTCTCCATGCCAGCCATATATCTGTTGCACATGATATAGTCCCATTCGCAGAGTGCGGCACCTGTATGATGGTTCATATTCACGTCGTATTCATAATTCTCAATGCCGAAACCTGTGCGCAAGGTGATGGGGTCGTATTCCTTCATCTTGCCGAAATGGATCTTGCCGTCCTCGAAATAGAAGAACTCGCCAAAGCGTTTGGCCAAGCGTTTGATAAAGTCGTAATCGCTTTCCCGATACTGCACTGTATACGGCATAGGGACTTCGTATCTGGGATTCGTCTCAAAATCCATGAAGTCGATGACGTCATATTCGCCAGCATCCGGATCGAACTTGTGTGGCTCGGCCGACGCATGCATAAGAATATCATCGACATATTCCTTCAACGTAGCATTGGTGCGGCAGGAGCATCCAGGAAACTGCTTGAATCTAGCATCGGGGGTATAGGCAACACAATGCACCACCATAGGGTCTTTCATTCGGGTGCGCTCCACCTTGACGTTCTGGATGTAGCCTTTGAAGAAATCATCCACCTGATACTCCACATCGTCGCCCTCCTCGTCTTGGCGGTAGGCCGTCAACGAGCACTCCACCAAGGCACCCAAAAGTTGTTCCCTCAACTCGAACTTAATGTCGTCCTGGGTAAGCGTCATATTGCTCTTGCGGAATGTGAATTCGAAACGGTTTGGCTCCAAGAGCCTTTTGGTCAATTTGAAGGAGAGGAATGTGTATCCTTCAAGTTCCTGTCCGTTGATTTTAAATGTCGGTACGTTCTCTAATTGTATTGCCATGAGTTATACGTGCTAAAGGATGAAACAAAAGGCTATCGTTATTATTATTATTTTATGATATCCGGGCGTTTACCACCCATAGTATGGATCGGTTTGTGATCAACCCTGTTGTAACCGAGAGAATTACCATAACCGTCAGAGAAGATCATTCTTTGTGCATTGATCACGATACGAGTCGTCATCATGTTGTTGTTTTTGTCGTTAAAGTATTCGAAGAGGTTGGTGCAGTAAGCGTCTTCGAATTTTATGAATCGGTAGGCGGTCTTTTTTGTGTCGTTGAGGTTGGTAACCAAGGTGATGGTGCCGTCTATCTTCATATCCGCTTTTAACATCCATTCGTATAGGCCGTGACCTTTGGCGGGCGTGGCTATGGTGACATTGATGGTGCCTCCAAATGGGCCATCGTAGGGTTTGCCATCATAAGTACTAAACCATCTGGATAGGAGGTAATCACATTCAACGACGGTGTACTTCTCGGTTATATCTTTGAATTGTAATGTTCCTTTTATTGCCATGATAAATAATGTTAATGGAATATATAGATTCTCTCTTTGCCGTCACCCAATGGGGTAGTAAGGCCTTGCGATGCATCGATGAGTGCCTTCGAGTTGTTGTCCATGCCGATACCCGTCCCCGTTCCGTCGGTGAAGAAAATACTGCGCGCACTGATGGTGACGCGAGTCGTCATCATGGTACTATTATGGCTGTTGAAATACTCGTAGAGGTTGACGCAGTAGGCTTCCTTAAAGTGTATGAAACGGTAGGAAGTCTTGTTTTTGTCGTTGACGTTGGTGACCAACGAGACGATGCCGTCCTTTTTTCGACCGTCACAAATCAACCAATCGAAGAAATGGATTCCCTTAGCTGGCGTGACAATAGTGGCAATGATGACGCCGCCACAAACACCCGTGTTGGGTATGCCGTTGGTATCGACACCCTGACTGAGGCGGTATTCACACTCCTCGAGGGTGAACTTTGCAGATGATCCGTCGATCTGTAGATTTCCTTTCAGTGCCATAGCATTGCGTTTTGGAATAGGGAGCAGGCAGCCGCCTGCTCCCTATGGATGAGACAATTATGCCCAGTCGTTGGTGTAGGTCACCGAACCGTTCTTGATTTCGCGGCACGACAAGACAATCTCCTCATAGTGACCCATCTTGTCTTCCCACATCTCAACGAAGTTGACGCAGTAGCCGTCGGTGAACTCGATCTTCTTCATCAAGTTGCCCGACTTGGTCTCGTTGAATTCGATGGCGCCGTTCTTGGCCAAGTTCGGGGCGATCATCCAGTTCAGCAGGTCTGGATTGCCGTCGTTCAAGGCTTTGACGCGGAGCGTGATCTTACCGCCTCTCGGAATACCGCTCATTTGGCCTTCCGTATCGGTGGCTTGGTTGAATGAATAAGTGACCATCATGACCTCGCGTTCGGTGAGGCCGTCAACTTTCAATGTTACAGGTGTTTTTGCCATTTTTGTAATGTTTTAAAGTGTTAGTATTAAGTGAATTAGTGAATTATTGATTTTGAATTACTCTAATGAGGTTTCAGCATCCATGTAGTCCTTGTTGTCAGCCTCAAGCTTGATGACGAAGTTCTTGGCGGCGAAGAACGGGGTGATGGAAATGTCGACCGTAACAACCTTGGTCTTCGGGTCCTGCTTCGGGTCGCCCAGTTTGTACTTCGAGAAGAAGTTCTGGTAGCCCTGGTAGTGGTTCAGGAAGTCCTGGATCTTGTCTTTCAGTTTCTGAGGCGACTTGTAGGGATCCCAGTTCTCGAGGGCGATTTCATGCACATAGTTCATGAGCACTTTCTTCACCCAGTCGAACACGCGCACGATGGGGTATTCCATCATGGCGTCGAGGTCGCCATTGTACAAGGTGTTGTTGTTGAAAGCCATGACGCGGCCTTCGGAGAACACCATCGGGACGACGTGGTCGTCCATCAAGGAAGCGATTTCCGACTTGAGGAGGTCGAGCTTGACGCCCTTCACATCGGCCACGGTGCCGTATTTCTTACCAGCGCGGCCTTGTGAGATCGGCGTGGCCTCATCGTACATCATACCTGCCAAAGCACCGGCTGGTGAGATGTAGAAGGCCTCTTCATACTGCTCGTCGTAGCTGAGCTTCTCGCTCTCGCGACCAACAATCCAGTTGCAGGCCATGACAACGTTCTGCAGGGCGGCATCGCTATCGACGAAGCCCTTGGTGACTTCCTTCAAGTCTTCAAGCGAGTTTTCGTCTTCGAGAGCGGTATCGGTGACCAAGATGGTCTTGTATTTGTGAGCCACTTTAGCCCAACGGAGCAGTTCCACTCTATCCTTGAACACGCCGCCAGGGATGACGATGAAGCTGTAGCTGTCCTTCAAGCTCAGACGGTCGAAGGCGTGCTTCAGCAGGTCATCCACTTGGTCCTTAAAGCTAGACTCGGTATCGGTGATGGCTTCCTTGGCCACGTTGACGACTTTCAGCTTCTCCACCTTTTCGCCACCACTGTTCTTGAAGAACATGTCGAGGGCACGATAGCTGCGCTCCAGGTTCTTGGAAGCGTCGAGGGCGTCAGTGATGCCTTGGGTGAGCACCTTGAGGTGTTTCTCTTCCTTCTGCTTGCAACTCTCAACCATGTCGGTGGCTGAGGCACTGCCTTCGTTGAGGAGTTCAAGCCATGCCTTGAGTTCGGTCTTCAGGGCGTCACGCTTGCCTTTCTTACGACTGTCGCTCAGGAACGAGTCCTTGATAGCTTTCTTGGTGGGGTTCATGTCCTCGGCGGCGGGAATGATACCCTTAATGGCCGAGAAACCGCCGAACTTCTGCAAAAGTTCGGTAACTTCTTTTTTCTGCTGTGCGCCTTGCTGTTGCTGCTGTTGCGCACCGGCTTCGGTAGCTTTCTGTAATTGAGGATCTGCCATAGTTATCTTCTTTTTTCTGTGATTATTCGTTTTCTTCCAGTTCGTTCAGCAAATACTCGAGATAGTCCTTGAGCTCTTGCTTGCTGCCGGCATCCTTGAGGATGTCGCGGAGTTTCTTGTTCTGCTCGATTTGCTTACGTACCTTGGCCACGCTGTCCATCTCGGCTTTCTTTTTCGAGAGGAACTCGCTGTTAGCTACGAGGTTGCCCTTGCCGCCGTTGGCTTCAAAGTCCTTGATTTCGTTGAAATACAGTGTCTCAGTGACAATGCCTCCTTCATCATCGGAGAAGTTGACCTCCACATTGGGCTTGAAGTGATCGAACACGTCGCCAATGGTCTTGGCGTCCTCAAATAGTTCGGGGTCTTCCGATTGGGCGTCCGAGGTGTACTGGTCAATGAACAGAGTTTTGTTGGTGTCAAGTGCACTTACCTGACTGCCCGATTCTTCATCGGTAGCTTTTGAAATGAAATTTTTCTCTTCCATAACGATTAGTATTGATTATTTAATAGATTGTATATCATTCTTTTGTATCTTGTTCAGGAGTCTCTGGCTGAGGTTCTTCCTTGACGGGCTCGGCAGGTTTGACAGGCTCGGGTTGCGAAACCTCCTGCTTGATGAGATAGTCGGTCTTGACGCCGTTGACGTAGAAGGCTACCTTGCCGTCTTCCATCTTCACCTCAACGGTATCGCCAGCCTTGAGCTTGCCACTGATAATCATCTTCGACATCGGGCGACGCAACTCCTTACGGATGGTACCGATGATGGGACGGGCACCGAACTGGGGGCTAAAGTCCATCATGGCGATAGCCTGCTTGGTGTCGTCGTCGATCTTGAAGCTTATGTTCTGCTCGGTCAACAGCTTCACCAAGCCTTTCAGGTGGATGCTGAAGATGCGGGTGACGGTGGCTGGCGTGATGGGCGAGAACGGCACGATCTCCGTCAGACGGCCCAAGAACTCGGGACGGAAGTAGTCCTGCATGATGGTCATCAGGTCGCTGTTCTTCGGGACGATGCCCTTTTCGAACGAGTCGACGATGAACTTGCTGCCGATGTTGGAGGTGAACAGGATCAAGGCGTTGGAGAAGTCGCCCACGCGGCCTAGACGGTCGTGCAGCTTGCCTTCGTCAAGGATTTGCAGGAACAAGTCGAACACTGACTTATGGGCTTTCTCGATTTCGTCGAACAGCACCACCGAATAAGGCTTCTGACGGATCTTGTTGACCAGCAGACCACCCTCTTCATAACCAACATAACCGGGAGGCGCTCCGTACAGCAAAGCGACGGAGTGCTCTTCCTTGAATTCCGACATATCGAAGCGTATGAGCGACGACTCATCCTGGAATAGGAACTCCGCCAAGGCTTTCGAAAGCTCGGTCTTACCAGTACCCGTGGGTCCGAGGAAGAAGAAGGAGCCCATGGGCTGACCCTTCTTGTTGAGGCCCGAACGCGACTCGTAGATAGACTCAAGGATGGTCTTGATGGCATGGTCCTGACCAACGACACGGCGTTTGAGGATGTCTTCGGCGTTGACAAGTTTCTCACGCTCCTTCGACTGCACCTTGCCCAACGGGATACCCGTCTGCTTGGCCACCACAGCGAAGAGGTCGGATGCCAACACTTCGTCGCGTTTCTCGGCGGTGAGGGTCTTCAGTTTGTTGATGACCTTGTCGAGATAGTCGAAACGCTCCTCCTTGGTGGGGATCTTCAAGAAGTCGGTATCGTCGTCGAGTTGGGCAATGAGCAATACGCTTACCTTATTAATTAATTCATAGTGTAACCAATTGAGCTCCACCATGAGTTTTTTATCATCCAGATGCTCAGGATTGGCTTTCAGGGTGTTGAGTTTGGCCTCAATATTGGCGACATCGTTGGCCGACACGTCGTTCATGGTCTTAATGAGGGCCATGGTGCGGTCGATGAGGTCGAACACCGAATCAGGCATGGCCTTTTCGGTCATGTAGCGCTTGGCGAGGCGGATGGCTTCGGTGATGACTTCGTCCTTGATGGTCAGGTTGTGGTATTTCTCGAAAGTGTTGACGGCGCCTTCCACGATACGGAAGCAGGTGTCCATGT
>JAEEGI010020693.1_pt1 | contig 13146 bp, 11 predicted proteins | sample 8958751 | NCBI WGS metagenome assembly JAEEGI01 (sample SAMN16246545, study PRJNA631951) | gut metagenome | biome: gut microbiome; feature: rumen; material: KS-attached | host: Bos | place: Iran: Karaj | collected 2018-10
CCATGACGTGCAGCGAATACGTGAGCTCGTCCGCCTCGGTGCGAACGAGCGACGGCTCCGCCTTGTTGACCGCGACGTAGAATTCGTGCGCGGTGACGTCCTTCAACTGCTCCTTGAAGATCTCCTGCATCTTCGGGAAGATCGCCTCGATGAACGGCTCGCTTCTGCCGATGATGTTCTCGAAGAAGCGCGACTGGCTCTCGTGCACGCTCATCGAAACGCCGCCGCCGATCGGCAGCCGCGCGATATCGTCGCCGATGTTGCGCTCATAGGTCGCGTGACCGCCCTCGTGGATGACGCTGTACATCGACGCCTCGACAGCGTCCTCGTGATAGTGCGTCGTGATGCGCACGTCGTATTTTGTGAAGCTCGTCGTGAACGGATGCTCGGTCTCGCCGATGATGCAATACTTCCGATCGAGTCCCAGAACGTCCATCAGGTAATCCGAAAAGATCCGCTGCTCCGCGATCGGATAGTGCCGGTGCAGGAACGAAACGTCCGGCTGTTCTTTGATTTTTGCAATCACGGGCACAAGACGCTCGCGCACGGTCGCAAAGAACCTGTCCAGCGTCGCGGTGTTCAGTCCCTTTTCGTACGCGTCGAGCATGGTGTCGTACACCGGCGCGTCGGGCTTGTAATAGAGCGCGAAGCGCTTCTGCGCCGCAATCAGCTTTTCCAGATGCGGCAGGAACATCGGAAAATCGCTCTTCAGCTTCGCTTCGTGCCAGACCTGATCGGCGGTCGTCCGGTCGATCGTGTACTGCACGTACTCGTCCTTCGGGACGCAGGCGATGCGCGCGCGCTCCTCCATGGCAAGCTCGGCGGTGCGGACGATCGCGGAATCGACCTCGTCGCGGTGTTCGAGGATCTCGCGCTGCATCGCCTCGGTTTCGGGCGAGGTGACCATGTCGTACATCGCCTCGCTGAGCACGCCGAACGTGTCGCCCACGACGGGACCCGCGCCCTTCGGCATCACGGTGCTCATGTCATAGCTCATCAGCCCCATCGCATGGGAATAGGCGCGGAGCTTTTCGAGATACGCGCGATAGGTTTCTACGGTTTCCTGGATCATAGCTTAACTCCTTTCGGGATTGTCGTTCGGTTCTTCAAAGAGCACGGTCGGCTCCTCCGGCTCCTCGTTTTCGGCGGGCTCCGCCGCTTCCGCCTGCTCCGGCTTCTTCGCCGCGGGCTTTCCGATCAGGATCAGCAGCGCAACGGAGAGCACGCCGAGCACGATCAGCACAAGCATGCGCCGCGCATCGCGCACCTTGACGGACACGGTCGCGGCAGCCTCTTCGCCCGCCTCGGTCCTTGCGGTCACCGTCAGCTTCGTTTCGCCCGCGCCGCGCGCGATCACGTACAGCGTGCCGTCCTTCAGCACGCCTTCGGCAACGGAGGGATCGCCGCTTGCGGCGGTGAAGGTCAGCGTTGCGCCGTCCTTTGCGGCAAACCCCGCGGTATAGGCGGGCAGCGTCTTTGCGGCTTCGTTCCGGCGTCCGAGCGGCAGCGTGAGCTTCAGTTCGAGCTCATGCGGCGCTGTGACGTTCTCCGGTTTTTGTTCGACGGTCTCCGGCTTCGCCGCGCAGGCAAGCGTCAGGCAAAGCAGCAGAACCGCGCACAGGATCCATGCTCGTTTCATAATCGTTCCTTTCATCCGTTTCCGAGGAGCCAGTCCAGAAGATCGCCGAGGTCGAAATCTCCCGCCCAGTCCTCCGAATAATCTCTTCCGTCCCCGAACAGGTCGAACCAGTCGCTCCAGTCGTACCCGCCGGAATATTCGCCCCAGCCGTTCCAGCCGCCGAAGTCGAAGAACCCTCCGGTGTCGACCGAGACGAATTTGCCGAGCCATTCGATGTAATCCGCGTCGAAGCCCGCGTTGCGGAACACGCGCTTCAGTTCGCTGTAGAACGCGCGGTCGCCGTACGGCAGCGTGACCGACAGCCCCGCAAGCGTCGTTTCGCCGGACGTCGCGCCGTAATACACGATCGCCGAATCGAGCGCTGCGCAGAGCGTATCCGAACGCTCGGACGGAATGTTCGCGGCAAGCGACAGGATGTCGGTGATGCAGTAATCCTCCAGGGAATACGACTCGCTTCCCGTGCCCCAGCTGCCGACCGACCGCGAAAGCCACGGATGCGCGCGGCCCGTCGATTCGCGAAGCTGGCTGTAGTTCTGGGACAGCAGCGCGTCCTCGTTCGCGTAGGCGAATTCCACCCACGCGGGATACAGCAGCGTCATGTAGGATTCGTCGATCAGCGCAAGCGTCAGCCCGTCTTCCTTGCCGTATTTCGTCTCGCATGCGCGGACGGAATCGTCGATCGCGATCTTTGCAAGCGCGGGCGTTGCAATCGCGGGATCCTTCGAAAGCGCGGTCAGCCATCCTTCGTGCGACCAGCCGATGTCCGGTTCGAAATCCTCGGAAAGCAGCGTGTAGTCGCAGTATTCATAGAGCGCGCAGCAGACCTCGAGCGAGGACATCAGGCAGCAGTCCATGCCGATGAGGTCGAAATACACCCCGCCGTCCCGCAGCGCGATCTGCATCTCGTCGATCGTCAGCGCGGAATTGAAGCTCTGGAACTCGTCGTACCCGAAGCCGTAGACCGGTCCGCCGCCGTGGTCCCATAAAAGCAGGATATAGCGGTCCGCGGGGTAGTTCTCCGCCCCCCAGCGGATGAAGTCGGAAAGCGTCGAAGGGACCGTCGTGTCGAGCTGTCCGAGCGTGCCGTCGACCAGCGTGAGCCCGCTGTCCGTGACGAGATACCGCTCCGATCTGCGCGAGGAGATCCCGTATTTGCCCGACCATTTGCGCGTGCCGACGGTCTCGACGACGATGTGCACGCGATCGCTCTTCTGCGCGCGGACCATTTCGGTGAGGTCCTTCGTCGCCTCCTGATACTCGGTCTCGAGGTCGGAGCCGTTCATCAGCACCAGCACCGTCACGGTGTCCGTGCCGTCGTTTCTGAGCTGTACCTTTTTGGGACGCACCCATCCCGCGGGGTCGTTCTGCGGCACGGGCGTTTTCAAAGAGGTCTGTCCGTCAAAGATCACGGGGTCCGGCGTGTCCTCCGGCTGCGGTGGAATGGGCACGGCGGTCGGAGCGGCGGTCTGCGGCGGAACGGTCTCCATCCACGCGTCGCTGTGATCGGGCAGCCATTCAATCCCGCCGCACACCGGCATGCAGCCGTCGGAGCCGATGCATCTGCTCACGGCGCACATGCAGGAGCATGCCGAACCGAACAGGACGACCAGAACGACGATCACAACGATCGCGACGATCAGTCCGGTCAGTTTGCGTTTCGGCTGCGGCGTGCGTTCCACGGACGGTTTCCCCTTTCCCATGATTCTCAATCAGCATATCACAGATCGCGGCTTCCCGCAAGCGCGCTGCGATCCGTCGAAAAGCCCGGACGGTCCGGACCCGTTTTTTCAGCCGCGCAGACGGTAGAACGGAATGCGGATATACCGATCCCCGCGCCGCTTTGCGTACGGGTCGCGGTCGGTGCGGCGGTATTCCCTGCGGATCCCGAAGAAGTACCGGAACGCGATCCGCTGCGTAAGCCGGTACACGTCGCCGGAGTCGATCTCGATCGAACGGCATTTGCGCTCGATCAGCGCCGGACGGAACAGCAGCGTCGTGACGTGACGGACGCGGCGAAAGCCCTTCACGCAAAGATATGCGTTCAAATGGTACAGAAGCTCAAACGTCATGCAGGGCTCGGAGAACAGGAACGGCTCGCCGAACTGCTTCCGGAACCGATCCGACAGCGTCGCCGCCGCAAACGCGCACAGCCGCTTCGACCCGAGCGCGCGCGAAAGCTTCGCCCATTCCTCCGTTCGTTCGGAAAGGTCGACGCGAAAGCCCTCGGGGAGCACCTCGGTGCAGCGGAGCAGCAGTTTCTTTGCGGTTTTTGCCTCCTTGGCGGTCAGCGGTTTCATACCGCTATGGTAGCATATTTCCGCCGCTTTCGCAAGAACAACCTGCGCCCGCCTCCTGTCCGAAGGACAATTCATGCGCCCCGCGCAATTCACGGCGCGAAGCGTCAATTCATGTCCGAAGGTCCCGAACAGATCCTTCGGCGCTTCCGCTCGGATTGCAACAAAAAACAGCTCCGGTTGCCCGGAGCCGCTTATATCTTTATGTTTTCGACGCCCGATCAGATGTAACAGTCCGGCAGCTTTTCTTTCAGCGCATCAAGTTGTTCCTGTGTCAGATCGTTTCCGCGCAGGTCAACCACAGTGAGTTTCTTCAGGTTTTCCAGTGCAGAAATATCGTTAATCCGGTTCTCCTGCAGATACAGTTGCGTCAGATTCGTAAGACCGCTCAATACAGAGATATCGCTGATCTCATTGAACTCGACATCAAGAAACTCCAGATTGACCAAACCGCCCAGTGCGGAGATATCGCTGATCACATGATTCCATCCGAGGCTGAGCCATGTCAATTTGGTCAAGCCGCTTAATGCGGAGATATCGCTGATCCGATTACCGAGCAATCGAAGGTCTGTGAGCTCTGTCAGATTGCTCAACGCGGAAATATCGCTGATTCTGTTGCACTCCGCAGCAAGCGCGCTGAGACCGGTCAGTCCGCTCAGCGGGGACAGATCCGTGATATAATTATCGCTGATGTTCAAGGATCTCAGGCTCGTCATACCGCTCAGTGCGGAAATATCGGCTATGATACAACCGCTCAGATCCAGCGACCGCAGTTGCGTCAGATCATTCAGCAGAGAGAAGTCGACGATACGGTCGCTCTGTATCTTCAGTGACAGAAGGTTTTGAAACAGTACTATATCGGAGATCTGATCCGTTCCGTACACACTCAGCTCCAGTTCCGTAAAGGCAAGAAGATCGGATGCGTAGATCGGCCCCGTGAAACCGTATTTCTTCCGGAACTGCTGTTCAAATACCGAATCGTGAAATACGACCGCCGGTTCCGGTGTCGGCTCCGGCGTCGGCTCCTGTGTCGGCTCCGGCGTCGGCTCCGCAGTCAGAACGGGCGTCGATTCTCCGGCTGCGGGTTCGGTATGCTTTTCCGACTCTGCGGTCCTGCCGCAGGCAACGGAAAGCAGTAAGATAAATGCGACTGACAAGATCAGAATGCGTTTCACAAAAAAAACCCTTCCATGTATTTTATAGATTGATTATATCATTCTTTTCTGTCTTTGGACAGCCCCCGGCTTCGTTTTCACAAAAAAACGACTCCCGAAGGAGCCGTTTTTCTGTCGTTTGATTATTCCGCTTTGGGTGCGCCGACGGGGCAAACCTCCGCGCAGTTGCCGCACTCGATGCAGACGTCGGGGTTGATCTCGTACTTGCCGTCGCCCTCTGCGATCGCCTCTACCGGGCACTCTGCCGCGCATGCGCCGCAGGAGATGCATTCATCCGTAATTTTGTATGCCATTGTTTGTACCTCCTCATTAGATTTCACCCTCATTATAACAAATGTTTTTGATTTTGCAACCGTTTTTTTCAAGCAATTTTTCCGGACGGTTCCGGACGATTTCTGTAACAATTCTTCGACCTTTGTCCGGTGCCTTTCTTTCGACAGGGGACGCGGCATATACTGGCGGTCGGAAAGGAGGCGCACATGCCGTATTCGTTTCAACAGGGACTTTTGAACATGCCCGCAAAGGTGGATCCGGACCGCAAGCTTCTGCTGCTGCCGACCGAGGAGATCCGGATCGCAAAGGACCGGCAGCGCAGGAGCATGGACCGGACGGCGCTGACCGAGCTGATGATCAGCATCGCGCAGGTCGGGCTCATCGAACCGCTCGTCGTGCGGAAGCTTCCGGAGGGCTACGAGCTGATCGCGGGCGAGCGTCGGCTTCGCGCGTGCAGGCTTCTGGGACACAAGGAGATCCCCTGCGTCGTCATGCAGGCGGGGGAGGAGCGCTGCGCGGTCCTGGCGCTGTCCGAAAACCTGCACCGCCGTCCGCTCTATTTTCTGGAGGAGGCGGAGCGGCTGAAGGCGCTGCTTGACGCGAGCGCGTACTCGGAGGAGCAGCTTTCGACCGTGCTCGGCAAGAACGATCCGTATCTTTCGTCGCGCCTGCGGCTTTTGAAGCTTCCGAAGGAGACCCGCGCGCGGCTCAAAACGGGCGGGCTTTCGGAGCGCCACGCAAAGGCGCTTTTACGGATCTCCGACGCCGAACGTCAGCAGCAGGCGCTGGACCTCATCGAACAGCGCAAGATGAGCGGACCCGCGGCGGAACGGCTCGTCGATTCGCTGACCGACGCCCGCGGCGCGGCGCCGATGCGGATCCTGCGCTTTTCGCGCGACTGCCGGCTGTTTGTCAACAGCGTCAAGGACTGCATCGGGCAGCTCGAGGGCACGGGCGTGACCGCGGAGCTTTCGGAGACCCGCCGCGACGACGGCGTGGATCTGCTGATCCGCGTGAGGACATAAAAAAGCCCGGCGCGAATGCACCGGGCGCTGATCTTGCTTATTTCATCCGGAAGACGAGGGCGTTTTCGTCGAGCACCTCGCTTGCGGGGAGATAGAGCCGCGTCGCGTTTTCGGCAAGGCGGAAGTGGTAGAGGATGAACAGCACGCCGTCGTAGCCCTTCGGCACCTGCGCGCCCTCCTCCCAGGAAAAGCGCAGCTCGCGGTCGTACCAGTCGTTTTCCAGGGTCGCGCCGGTCTTTTGCCGGCACTGCACGCGCATGCCGTACCAGTCTGCGGCAAAGGTGCGCATGCCGTCGTCGTCCTCGCTGCGCGAGATCGAATTGTCAAGCGTATAGTAATCACCGAAGGTGTACGCGCTCTGCACGCCGTTTTGCTGCGCGTCCTCGCCGCCGAATACGAGCTTGACGGTCACGATGCGCCATTCGTACCCCTCGCGCGCGGGGAAGGTCTCGTCGCCGTCGATCACGCGGTAATCCGTGATCTCGGCGGTGCCGGTCACGTCGACGGCGTAATCCTCATAGGACGCGGTCGTGTACGGAAGGGGCTTTCCGACCTGCAGTTCGTTGAGCGTACGATCGGCAAGCGCGGGAACGAGCGGATCGCCCTCCGTAAAGCCGCAGCGCGAGCAGGTCGCAGGCTTTTGGAAGGTCGGTTCGGACATGGAGTGCCCGAGCGGTTCGCCGCGCGTCTTTTCACAGCGGGCGCAGGTCTCCGGTTCGGTGCAGGTCGCGGGAAGCCATTCGTGACCGAGCGCGTCGGCAATGTGCATGCCGCAGCGGATGCACACCGAGGGCTCGGAGCAGGTCGCTTCGCTGTACGCGTGTCCGAGCGGCTCGCCGCGCGTTTCACGGCAGCGCGTACAGATCTCGGGCTCGGTGCAGGTCGCGGGCAGATACACATGGTTGCCGAAGACGCAGGTCGAGCTGATCAGAAAGATCATCACGCCGATCGCCGCCGCGCCGATCGCGACGCCTGTCCATAACAGAAACCGTTTCATCAGAATCTCCCTTCCTCCCGCAATGCCTGTTTAGTGTATCATACGCAGCCCCGGAATGCAAGTATACATTGCGGGAAGCGGTTCGCCGCGATTCGTCCGGAAAACAAAAAATCCCCGGAACGGGGAAGGCATGGCGATCACCGGATCGCTCAGGTCGTGTGGAACAGCACGATCGCAAAGTACGCGACCGGCATGGCAAAGCAGAAGCTGTCGATGCGGTCGATGATGCCGCCGTGTCCCGGCAGCAGATCGGAAAAGTCCTTGATGCCCGCCTGCCGCTTGATCATGGATGCGACGAGGTCGCCGAGCTGACCCGCGATCGTGCAGAAGAACGACGTGACAAGGTACACATACCACGGGATCGGCGCAAAGTCCTTCAGGATCACCCAGGCAACCAGGCCGAGCGCGGTGCCGAGCACGGTCCCCGCGATCGAGCCCTCGACCGTCTTATGCGGGCTGACCGACGGGCAGAGCTTGTGTCTGCCGAACGCGCGGCCCAGAAAGTACGCGAACATGTCGCAGCCGGCGGCGGCGAACAGCGTGATGAGAAGGACGGGGTAGAGGAGCGTTTCGTCCTGCACGGACAGGTACGCGTAGCCGAGCAGGAACAGCGTCGGATACAGGCAGATGATGCACGAGCCCAGAACGTCGCGCATGGAGATCTTCCGAAACAGCGCGGCAAGAAGCGCCAGCATCACGATGATGCTGCCGGCGGTCAGATAGAACGCGGTCTCGTCCCGGAAATAAAAGAGCAGACACATCGCAAACGTGATCGCCCGCGCGATCCACGGATGGGTCTGAAACCCCATGCGGTTCAGCGCGTCGGACATTTCACGCGCGGCAAACCAGATCACGGCATAGAAGAAGCAGAGCCGCGTTTCGGGTCCGAGCAGAACGCTCACGACCAGAAACCCGGACAGCGCAAGCCCGGTGAGCACGCGTACGCCCGTTCCGCCCTTTTTCATGCCGCTTCCTCCTTTGCCGTATTTTTTACAGTATAACACGGTCCGATCCGTTTGTCAGCCCTTTTCCCGGTCCGAGCCGTTCTTTTTTTCACAGGAACACGCGCCGCCGCATGCGGAGCAGTCCCCGCAGCAGGAACCGCCGCGCTTTCTGCGGCGCACCGCAAAGAACGCCGCCGCCGCGACTGCGAGCATAACGAGCCCCAGAATGATCCGGTCGACGGGCTTCATAGCCGGAACCCTCCGCCGATGAAATGCACGAGAAACGCCGTGACCCACGCGACCGCGCACTGGAACAGCACGACGAGCGCCGCCCAGCCCCTGCCGAGCTCGCGCCGGATCGAGGCGATCGCCGCCACGCACGGCGTGTACAGAAGACAGAACGCAAGGAACGACAGCGCCGCAAGCGGCGAAAGCACCGAGGCGAGCGCCGCTTCCGAGCCGAACAGCACGTTGATCGTGGAGACCACGCTCTCCTTTGCCATAAAGCCCGCGATGAGTGAGGTGGACAGCCGCCAGTCGCCGAAGCCGAGCGGCTTGAAGATCGGCGTGATGAAGCCCGCGACGGTGGCGAGGATCGAGTCGTGCTGATTCGTGACGATGTTCAGCCGGAAATCGAAGGTCTCCAGAAACCACACCGCCACGGTCGCGATCAGAATGATCGTGAACGCGCGCTGGAGAAAGTCCTTCGCCTTGTCCCACAAAAGCCGGAGTACGTTCTTTGCGCCCGGCAGACGGTAGTTCGGCAGCTCCATCACGAACGGCACCGCCTCGCCGCGAAACAGCGTGCCTTTGGAAAGCAGCGCGAAGAGAATGCCGACGAGGATGCCGAGCACATACAGCCCGACCATCACGAGCGCGGCGTATTTCGGAAAGAACGCCGCGGAGAAGAACGCGTAGATCGGCAGCTTTGCCGAACAGCTCATAAACGGCGTCAGAAGGATCGTCAGCTTGCGGTCGCGGGCGGAGGGCAGCGTGCGGCTTGCCATGACGCCCGGCACGGTGCAGCCGAAGCCGATCAGCATCGGCACGATGCTGCGCCCCGAAAGCCCGATCTTTCTTAAAAGCTTATCCATGACGAACGCGACGCGCGCCATGTAGCCGGAGTCCTCCAGAAGCGAGAGGAAGAAGAACAGCACGATGATGATGGGCAAAAAGCTCAGCACGCTCCCGATGCCCGTAAACACGCCCTTGATGAGCAGCGAATGCAGGACGGGACTGACGTTCCACGCGGTCAGGGCGGAATCGACGAGCGCTGTCAGCGCGTCGATGCCCATGGCGAGCAGCTTCTGCAGCCCGGCGCCGATCACATGGAAGGTCAGAAAGAACACGAGCCCCATGATCGCAAGGAATACCGGGATCGCGGTCCACTTGCCGGTCAGCACCCTGTCGATGCGCGCGCTGCGCTTGTGCTCCTTGCTTTCGTGCGGATGGATGACCGCCTGATCGCACAGCTTTTTGATGAACGAAAACCGCATATCCGCAATGGCGGCGGCGCGGTCCAGCCCGCGTTCCTCCTCCATCTGCGTGATGATGTGTTCGACCATGTCGCGCTCATTGTCACTCAGCTTCAGCGCCTCGGTCACGAACGGATCGCCCTCGACAAGCTTGCTTGCCGCAAAGCGCAGCGGGATCCCCGCGTCGGCGGCATGGTCCTCAATGAGGTGCATGATGCCGTGCAGGCACCGGTGCACCGCGCCGCCGTGCGCGTCCTTTTCGCAGAAGTCGGTGCGCGTCGGCTTTTCCTGGTACTGCGCGACGTGCAGGGCGTGGGCGACAAGCTCGTCGACACCCTCGTTCTTTGCGGCGGAGATCGGAACGACCGGAATGCCGAGCAGCGATTCCATGTCGTTGATGCGGATCGAGCCGCCGTTGCCGCGGACCTCGTCCATCATGTTCAGCGCAAGCACCATCGGCACGTTCAGCTCCATCAGCTGCATCGTGAGGTACAGGTTGCGCTCGATGTTGGTCGCGTCGACGATATTGATGATGCCGGTCGGCTTTTCGTTGAGGATAAACTGACGGGAGACGCGCTCCTCGTCGGAATACGGGGACAGGGAATAGATGCCCGGCAGGTCGGTGATCTCCGTGTTCGGATTGCCCCGGATCACGCCGCCCTTGCGGTCGACCGTCACGCCCGGGAAGTTGCCGACGTGCTGATTCGCGCCGGTGAGCTGGTTGAAGAGCGTCGTTTTGCCGCAGTTCTGATTGCCCGCCAAAGCAAAGGTCAGCTTCGTGCCCTTTTTCAGCGGCGTTTCGGCCTCCTTGATGTGGAACCGCCCCGTCTCGCCGAGACCGGGGTGCTCGCGCATGCGGCGGTCCTGCGTCTTCGGCGCGTCCGCCGCAGCAGCGGCGGGCTTTACTTCGATCCGCTCGGCGTCGGCGACGCGCAGCGTCAGCTCGTAGCCGTGGATCAGAAACTCCATCGGATCGCCCATCGGCGCAAGCTTCACGAGCGTCATCTTCACGCCCGGGATCACGCCCATATCCAGAAAATGCTGTCGAAGCGCGCCTTCGCCGCCGACCGTCTCCACAACCGCCGATTCACCCGGTTTCAATTCCCGCAGCGTCATACCGTACCCCCTCCGTTGTCGCATATGTGACCGGGGCAATTATACCGCAACGCGGCGCCGGATGCAAGGGATTATCCCGTCGAAATAAAAAACGCCCGCCGAAGAGGGCGCCTGGGGCGCCGTGATGTTTGCCTGCGGCAAGTGATGTATGCCCTGTGGGCATGTTCAGGAGGATTCTCCTGCGGAGAATCGTCTTGATGGGGCGCCGGGGACGTCAGCACCTACATCCGCTTGCGCGGCGGGTTCGCCCTTTGATCGGATGGGAGAAGGGCTGCAAGATTGCGCGGTGTTTGTAGGGGGCGACGTCCTCGGCGCCCCGCCAAGCATCGCAACAGCAGCAAAACTACCCCTCCGTCGCCTAACGGCGCCACCTCCCCTGACAAGGGGAGGTGAAAAACCGCTCCGACGCCGACCTCCCTCTGACGATGGGGCGCCGATTCGAGCGCTCGCTGTGCGAGGAGGAGCGAGGTGAGGCGCGACTGAAACAGGAAGCAGTAGGAGTGCATACGACGCACTGCGACCATGTTTCGGGATCGGTGCCGAGCGAAGCGAGGCGGAGGGAGAGAACCCGGCGCCCTGCGGAGACAGATACCCCCGTAGGGGCGGATCGCATCCGCCCGTCCGCCGAAACAAAGAAACGGACGGTCGATGACCGTCCTCATACGTTCAGTTCCCCGCCGTCGTGCCTGCGGTGGGAGAAACGGCAGGCTCGGTCGGCGCGACCGGCGCGGCGGTTTCCGTCGGCATGGCACTCATCGTCGGCTGTGCCGTCGGCGCGGCGGTCGTTTTTGCCGTCGGCGCGGCGCTCGGCGCTTTGGTCGGCGTCGACACGTTTCCGCGCATCGAGCAGGTGCATCCGGCAAGCGCAAGCAGAAGCGCCAGCACCGGGATCAAAAAGAATCGTTTCATATGCGCATCTCCTTTCGGTTCTTTTTCGTTAGATTGCCCGCTGCGCGCCGCGCTATACCTTGCGGGACGCGGAAAAATATGCTATACTGCGCACATGAGAGCAAGCATCGCATTTGTCAAAACCGCATTGGAGGAACAAAAAGTCAGCCCGAACCGCGCCCTGGGGCAGAATTTCTGCGTCGACGGACAGCGGCTTAAAACCTGCGTCGAACAGATGACGCTTGCAAAATACGTGATCGAGATCGGTCCCGGGCTCGGGGGATTGACCGAGCTGCTTTTAGAAAAAGGCGTTTCCGTCACCGCGGTCGAAAAGGACGCGGCGATGGCGGATTATCTTATCAAAACGCTGCCCGATCCGAACCTTGCGGTGATCACCGGCGACGCGCTGAAATTCCGCTACCGCGACGTGCCCGCGCCGTTTTCGGTCGTCGGGAACCTGCCGTACTACATCACAACGCCCTTATGCACCGCGATTTTGAAAGCGCTGCCCGCGTCGTTTTACTGCATGGTGCAGAAGGAGGCGGCGGACCGCTTCTTTGCCGCGCCGAAGGACGACACTTATGGTCCGCTTTCGATCCTTGTGCAGCTGTTTTACGACGCAAAGACGCTCGAAGCGTTCCCGCCGGACTGCTTTTATCCGAGCCCGGAGGTGCAGTCGGTGTTCGTCGGCATGACGAAAAAGGCGGACGCGCCGAAGGTCGATCCGACCGCGTTCTTTGCGTTCTGCACACAGCTTCTTTCCATGCGCCGCAAGACGATCAAAAACAATCTCAAGGCGTACGCAAACGCCGCATCCGCGCTTTCCGCGCTCGGGATCGCGCCGGAAACGCGCGCCGAAACGCTTTCGCCCGGGATGTTCCTTTCCCTTTATTCTCTGCTGTGAATCCGGACAAAATTCCAGGAAAAATGTGCGAAGAAGTTCACAGGAAAAAAAGAGGATTTCGCGTCCGGACGTCGAATATAATACTGTAATTACATCAGATGTAATTACATTCTACAGTAATTATAATCAATAGTAATTATATCATTATAATGAATAAAGACAGAGGTCATAAAACCTCTGTCTTTTATAATTACGATCAAATGTAATTACAAAAGAGAGGCTGCGAAGATCTTCTCGGGATCTTTTGCAGCCTCCTTCATTCAAAACGAAAAGATTCTTCGTCGCTTCACTTCTCAGAATGACACAAAACGCGTGTCATCCTGAGCATGGTACGCGCGGGAAGCGCGCGATTTACCGCCGTAATGAAGCGCAGCGGAATGGAGCATGGTACGCGCGGGAAGCGCGCGATTTACCGC
>JAEEGI010020695.1_pt1 | contig 13145 bp, 8 predicted proteins | sample 8958751 | NCBI WGS metagenome assembly JAEEGI01 (sample SAMN16246545, study PRJNA631951) | gut metagenome | biome: gut microbiome; feature: rumen; material: KS-attached | host: Bos | place: Iran: Karaj | collected 2018-10
CCTGCCTTGGCGCGGCCTCCTTCGCCGCCGTCGGCGTCGGCGCCTGCCCGTCGATTCCCGCCGCCGCCCGCGCCTTCGCGGCGACGGACCGCACCTTCACCCCGTCGGGCGCGGACTACGGAGCCGCCTACGCGGCTTTCGCCCGTCTTGACAATTTACTCAACCAACCAGCCTAATCAAGGCATCCAGGAGAACTAACATGTCCAAAATCGCATTCATCGGATTCGGCGAAGTCAACACCCCCGTGGACGTCGTCATACGCAAGTGCGCCGCCGCCGAGGCCGCGCTCAAGGACGAGGGCCTCGACCTCGTCTCCGTCTTCCCCGTCGCGGACGACTACGAGGAGAAGCAGATCGGCGACGCCGTCGCCAAACTCGCGGGGCAGGATTTCGACGCCCTCGTCCTCTGCGTCGCCGGATGGATTCCGACGCACGCCGTCGTCAAGGTCACCGAGCACTGGCGCCACCTCCCGATGGTCCTCTGGGGCCTCTGCGGCTGGTACGAGGGCGACCGTCTCGTCACCACGGCCGACCAGGCCGGCACCACGGGACTCCGCGCGACCTTCGCCGGCCTCGGCTACCGCTTCCGCTACGTCTACGACGTCATCGGCAAGAAGACGCGCAGCGCCGACGTGGCCCGCTTCTGCCGCGCCGCCACCGCCGCCCGCGCCCTCCTGCACGACAAGGTCGGCGAAGCCGGCTACCGCGACATGAACCTCTACGGCACCCTCTTCGACGGCCTCTCCCTCAAGAAAGCGACCGGCGTCGAGATCGAGTCCTTCGAGATGCTCGAAATGCAGCAGCGCTACGACGCCCTCTCCGAAGAGGCCAAGCGCGAAGTCGTCGAGAAGCGCATCAAGCGCTGGCACTTCCTCAAGCCCGCCAACGACGACGCCATGATGAAGGCCGCCGGCTACTACCTCGCCGTCAAGCAGATCGCCGAGGAGCGCCACTACCGCTCGATCTCCATCAAGGACGTCGACGGCATGAAGAAGCTCTGCGGCTTCCCGCCCGCCCCGATCTTCATGCTCCTCTCCGAGGACGGTTACACCACGATTCCCGAGAACGACTCGCTCGGCGCCGTCACGCAGCTCATGATGAACCGCCTGACCGGCCAGCTCGCCGGCTACCTCGAGTTCTACGAGTTCTTCGAGAAGAGCGTCCTCGCCGGCGTGCCCGACTTCGTCGCGGCCGACATGGTCGACGGCGACGCCTACACGGTCCTTCCGGCCGCCTTCGGCCAGCTCAGCCAGGGCATCCTGAACGTTTCCAAGGTCAAGACCGGCACGGTGACGATGAGCCGCCTCATCTACGTCGACGGCAAGTACGCGATGCAGATCATCCTGGGCGACGGCAAGACGCCGCCGAAGTGGGAGGAGTGCGGCTGGGACCAGCCCGCGCCGCAGCTTTCCGCCTTGGAGATTGAGATCCCGTCCGTCGAGCGCTTCGCGGAGAACGTCGCCTGCCAGCACTACATCATCACGTACGGCGACAACCGCGCCGCCATCCGCGACCTCTGCCGCATTCTCGGCATCGACGTCGTCGAGCTGTAATGCCGCCGCGCGCCGTGCGCTACCGCACGATGATGCGAAAACCGGTCAAGGGCTTCGCGGCGAGGTCACCGCTCCAGGTAAAGTTGAAGTAGCCGGCTTGGTTATAGGCCTGCATCGCCACGATGCGGTAGGTCACGCCCTGTTCGACTGTCATGGAAAGGGTGGTGACATAGTTGTCGTCCCACACGTTCGCGTAGGCGAGTCGGGAAATCGAGGCAAGCGTGTCTCCGGTGTATACGGCGATGCATGTCGGAATAAGGTAGCCGCCACCCCTGGACGAGGATTGGAAAGTCATCGTGCCGGAGCCTGGTGCGGTCCACAGGTACCAGATGGTGCGGTATTGGCCGTAGCCGGCATGGTTTCGTTCACCACTCTCCGTTGTATAGCGGGAGTTGTCCTCAATATAGCGCGACCCGCTTGTCCCGGACATCCTGATTGGATTGTCGAAGTAGTCGCCTTTCGGCGGGCCGGCGGAGTCGTCGTATGTGTAGGTTGCGCCGACGATGGCGCTGGGGTTCTTGCCCGTGGCGAAGGCGCGGGCCCTGATGGTGACGGTGTCGTCCACGAAAATCGGGCCTCTGTAGACGGGGCTGCCGGAGTCTGGCGCGGAGCCGTCGAGTGTGTAGCGGATTACGGCGCCGGCCTCGGCGCAGGTGATGGAGACGTTCGTCGACGGATAGAAGAGGCAGGAGTCCGGCGCGAAGACAGGTGGGGGGACGGCCGCGACGCCCGTGATGGCGATGTCGTTGTCGTAGGAGTTCCCTATCGAGGCGGCGACGTAGTAATAACCGCCATCGTCGTCAAGTCTCGTCCCCGTTGTGGAGGCGAGTTGAACGCCGAGGCTTGCGGTTGCCACAGCAACGCCTCCCTCGAGCACGTCGGCGGTGACAACGTAGGAGCCGGCCGAGGCGATGAAGGAATAAATGCCGTTGGCGTCGGAGGTGGTGGACGCCACAGTGGCAGAGCCTTGCTGAAGATGGACGGCCGCGTTTGCGATCGGCGCGCCGCCCGCGTCGAGTACGCGGCCGCTGACGATGGAGCCGGTTGACCGCGGGAAGACGTTGAAGACGAGGCCGTCGATGGTGTCGTAGTCATCTATGTCGGGCGGTATGTACCAGGCGTCATTATAGCCGCTCCAGCCCAAATTCACGTGGATGAAGAAGTCGTTGCCGGAAAAGCCGTATCCGTCCACAATGGCGGCATGGCCGTAGGTAAAGCCACCAGACACATAGCTTATCGACATCACCATTGGGGAGCGGGCGTCGCAGTTGGGGATGACGACCTTCTTGAGTTCGGCGAGGGAGTAGGGGTAGACGCCGCTCTGGTAGACGGCGGCGGCGGCGTTGGCGTATCCGAAGGTGTTCCTGAGGCGTGGGACGAGCGCGAACGTATTGGCGCTGCTACCGCCGGATCCCCAGTTCATTTGAACGGCAACGCCGATGTCGTATGTCAGCTTGCCGATTGCCTGGCGCTGCGCTTCGGTGACGCCGTCGGCCGGGACAAGGGGCATTGACGCCCAGTTGTATATGCCGCCTTGCATCGTCTTGTTGACATTTGATCCGTTGACTTTGCAAGTCTTGGTCAGTGGAGTCACGGAGTTTGTAGGCCACTGCCAGTAGCGCATCAGCTGGGCGCCTGCCGTGGCGACGCAGCCGCAATAATAGTTGTTCGGCGTGTAGTAGTTGTAGCAGGGCGATCCGTTTTGAAGGCCGTTGTGGGTGTCCTGGTTCCATGCGCTCTGCACGAAGGAGTCGACGCGGATGTCCGAGACCGTTGACGAGGCGAGCCGGGTGGTTTTCCTGCCGCGAAGCATGGTGCCGGCCTTTTGGGCCGCGGCCTTTTCCAGAAGCGAGGCCCAGCGCTTCTGCGCGGATGTCGGGGTTTCATTGTCCGTGATGGAGGCTTTGGTTGTGCGCAGCCTGGCAGACGCCGTGACGCCTGCGGCGCGTTCGCGCGCGGCGATATCGCCCGAGATCAGCGCCCAGAAGGGGTTTGAGGCATCCTGCACGAGATTGGTGCCTGAAGGAGAAAAGGCTATTACCGGGTCGACGCGGTCGTCGGCCGAGGTGATGACGAATCCGCCGCCGGCGAGCTTCACGACGTGGATGCGCGAGCCTGAGGGCGTGGCAACCGTCGCGGACGAATCGACCTCCGCCCCGGCGAGTCGATCCATCGAAGAGCCTTCGTCAATCCAGGCCTGCACGGCGTCGGCCGCCTGATCCGCCGTGATCTCGGCGGCGCGCAATGCAGGGGCAAGCGCCAAGACCAGCAGAATGAGGGACGCGGTCTTGCCTGTCTTTGCGAAAATGTGCGTAAAAGCTTCCATGGGGCATAATTGTACCACATCTTCAGCGTTGCGGACACTATTTGTGTTTTGGTATACTAACTCACATGAGGTGACTTCCCATGGCCAACACTGACATTCTCTCATTCGGCGCCGTCGGCGACGGCGCGACCTTGTGCACGAAACCCATTCAGTCCGCCATCGACGCCTGTGCGGCCGGCGGCGGGGGGACGGTTACCGTCCCGCCCGGCGTCTTCCTCACCGGGACGCTCTATCTTCGCTCGCATGTCAACCTCCATCTTGAACATGCCGCGACCCTCCTTGGAAGCCCCGACCTGGCCGACTACAACCCGCCGGACGCCTACCCGCAGAACTTCAACTGCGCGGCCAGCGAGGGCTGGAACGCGTGCCATCTGATCATCGCCGCAGGCGTCGAGGATGTCGCCATTTCGGGCACGGGCACGATTGACGGCAACGGGCGCGCCTTTTTCGCCAAACCCAAAGTGTCGACGGCATCCCGCGAAATCACCTGGCGGCGCGGCTTCATCAACGCGGCGGACCTCGAACACGCCGCGCGGCCCGGGCAGACTGTAGTCTTCGTCGAATGCCGCGACGTCTCCGTCACGGACATCTCTCTCGTTGACGCCACCTGCTGGACGCTCTTCCTCCACGGCTGCGACTGCGTCCGGGTCAGGGGCCTCTCCATCCGAAGCGACGACCGCCATGCCAACACCGACGGCATCGACATCGACTGCTGCCGGCACGTCACCGTCTCGGACTGCGTCATCGACACGGGGGACGACGCCATCACTTTGCGCGGCGACTGCCACCACCTTGGCGACCCGTCGCGCGTCTGCGAGGACATCGCGGTCACGAACTGCGTCTCCCATACGTCCGCCTGCGGCATCCGCATCGGCGTCGGGACGGGGACGATCCGCGACGCCGTCTTCTCGAATCTCGTGATGTGCGACGCCGGCTACGGCATCCAGATCCAGTGCAGCTTTGGCAGAGCCACGTCGAAGGGCGTCGATATTTCCAACCTCCGGTTCGAGAACATCGTCTGCCGTCGCACGGCGATTCCCCTGGGCATCCACGCCGGAACCGAATACGCGACGGCGAAGCTCGAAGACATCGTGATTGCGCACAGTTCCTTCGAAGGCTTCCTCGGCGTCGATATCTGGGGCAATGACTTCATGCGTCCCCGCGGCATCCGGCTCCATGACGTCGACTTCACCGTCTGCAAGGCGGACGTCCCGCTTGTCAACACAAAGATGCCCGAATCGGTCATAAGCGTCAACCTCGCGGACAATGTCGCCTTCGAAGGCGTCCGCGTCCGCTTCGCGCCTGACGTGGATCCGCGCCCTGCGCTGTCCCTGGGCGATGTGGGCGGCACTGCGCCCAGCGTCGAGCTCTAAGGGGCCTCTTCAACCCTTCAACCTCGACGGTCCGGGGCATTCGCTTATTCAGCGGCGTCGGGCAGGCGGCGGTGGCTGATGATGTTTTGCTTCAGGAAGAGCGTTGTGACGCCTGGGCGGGTTTCAAGCGTAATTCCCTCGTCGGTAAAGCTCTCGAAGACACCCTTGAACGAGCCTTGCGCCGTGGTGACTTCGTAGTTCGGGATGAACTTGCGGGGAAGCTTCGCGCTGACCGTCGTGGTTTGGCCGCGCTCGACCGAAACTTCCTGCTTCTTTTCGTAGAAGCCGGGCTTTACAAACTTGATCTCGTGGTTTCCGGTGGAGAGACCTTCGATAGGGTAGGGGGCCGAGATGCCCTGGCCCTGGTCTTTGGCGGGGGGCGTCTTGCCGACTTCTTTCCCGTCGACGATGACGGTCACGCCGTCGGGTTCGGTCGTCAGAAGCACAGTGCCCGTATTGGAGGCGAGGCGGAACTCCTCGACAGTCGCTTCGCCGGGTTGAAGTTCTATGTTGCGCGCATTGGGGTCGTATCCCTGCTGTTCAACGCGCACGCGGTGCGGGCCCGCGTCGATGGCGGGGATGTCGAGAGGTGTCGTGCCGCGGAAGTTGTTGTCAACGTAGACGCGTGCATTTTCGGGAATCGAGACCACCTTGAGGGAGGCTGGCTGAATTTCGAGCTGGATGGTGACGGTCTGCGTCTCGCCTTCGCCGAGGCGAAGCTTCTGCATGAACGGTTTGTAGCCCTTGGCCGTGGCGGAGAGTTCTGCGTCGCCTGCGGGGATGCGGTCTATGGTGCACGGTGCCGTGCCACGGGGGATTCCGTTTAGCGATATGGCCACGTCCGGCAGGTCGCAGGCGATGTTGAGCGTGGCCGTGTCGGACGTAAGCGAGACAAAGGCCTTGACGGGCGTGCGGTCCTTCACGGAGACCTCGATGGTCTTGGTCTTGTATCCTGCGAGCGCGAAGTTGAGCTTGTAGGTGCCGAGCGGCAGTGCCGTGACAAGGGCCGGCGTCGCACCGTAGCTTATGCCGTCGATAGTGACTTCGGCTCCCGCCGGTTCGCTTGCGGCGATTAGGATGCCGGTGATTTTGGACAACTGGACGTTGAGCGATGTGCGGCCACCGTCGTCTATGGTGACGGTGCGGTGTTCGGGACGGTAGCCCTCGCAGCGGAGCGTGACGAGGTGCTGCCCGGGGCGAAGCGAGAGTTCGGCCGGGGCCTGGGCGCGGTTGACGCGGTCGACGAAGACGTCGGCGTGCGGCGGCGTCGTCTCAATCGTGAGCATGCCGGCGGGCTCTGGCTTTGGCGGCGGAGCCGCATGGGCTTCGCCAGTGAAGAGTGACGAGTGAAGAGTGACGAGTGAAATGCAGAATGCAAGCCAAAAGCCAAAAGCTGAAAGCCGAAAGCTCAATGCCACAGCGGTCATATTTTTGTGAAAGAGTGTCTTCATGGCTACTTGTCCTTTGACTTCAGGCGGTTTTCGACGTCGAGGAGCTTGCGGCCGGCCTCGATGTAGCGTTCGTCGTCGCGGTTGGGGATCATTTCGCGGAGTATGCGAAGCTCGCGCGCCGCGCCGTTCCAGTCCTTGAGGTTGATTGCGCGGTCGGCCAGGAAGCGCTGCTCCTCGTATTTGGCGTTGAGCTCCTCGGTTGCCTGGGCGAGGCCAGTCACGATGTCGCCGTAGAAGTCTGGTTTCGGGTCGACCGTGTCGAGGTAGAACGCGGCCTCCTCGAAGCGCTTGATGGCGTTATAGGTGTTGCCGTAGTCGATGCCGCGTTCCTCAAAGGTGTTCCGTGCCCGCGTCAGTGCCTCTTCCGCGAGCTCGACGAGCTTTTCGCGGGAGAACTGGATCGCCCAGATTCCGAGCTCGTTTTTGCCGAATGTCTCAAGCGATTCCCGGACATTGCGGAAGACATCCGGCTCCACGCGGTTGAGGACTTCGACGCGCTTGACGCGCTTGTTGGCGATTACCGTTATGTCGAGCGAGCCGAGGACGCCCTCAGGAGCGACACCCTCGTACTTGTCGGTGAGGAAGAAGAATCCGCTCTTGTCGAGATCCTTGGCCAGGCGTTCGACTTTGTTTGAGTCGAGAATGGTGTCCTTTCGCACGTGGCGGTCCTCGTTCATGTCGTCGATCTCGACGGCGAGGCGTCCATCGGCTTCGAGCACCATCCTGTAGCGGAAGACGCCGGCCGTGCTGGCCTCCACCTTCTCGTATTCGATTTCCAGCGGGGTGAGAGGAGGTTCCTTCGGCGTCTGTACAACCGGGGGCTGCTCCTCCTCGGGTGTGCGGAGGATGAGGGATACGGCGAGGAAAAGCACGGCCACCGCCCCCAGTCCCCAGATGAGCGGACGCCAGTTGGGCTTCTTTGTCTCGATGGCGTCGCCGGCCGTCTTGTCGAATCCAAGGTCGACAACGGGGGCGGTTCCACCGCCCAGTGACGAGTGACGAGTGACGAGTGACGAGTCTTGGGTGCCAAGGTCCGTCGGGCTTTCGCCATTTGATGTCGGCCCTTCGGCCATCGCCGAGGAAGAAGCGGGAGCGCCTTCCTCGGCGGCGGTCGAAGGGCCAAGGTCGATCACGGGTGGCGGTGCGACTTCCGGAAGCGGCGCTGTCTTTGGCGCGTTGCGGACGCGAAGGACGGTGTCGCCGATGGTGACGGTGTCGCCGTCGTGGAGTTGGGCGGTCTTGACCTCCTCGCCGTTCACGAGCGTGCCGTTGGCGCTGTCAAGGTCCTCCACGGAGAGAACGCCGCCATGGAAACTGATGCGGCAGTGGTGGCGGGATAGGATGGGGTCGACCAGGCAGACATCGTTCTGGCTGGAGCGACCAAGGCTTATTTCACCTTCCGGGACGGTGATTTCACGTCCGCGATCGGGGCCTGCCTCGGCTATGAGTATTGGGAGAATCGGCGTATTGTTTTCGTTAGGCATCGAGTACTTCCTTTTGTCCGGGGACTGGTGCGACGGCATGGCGCGCGCCATGCTTCTTCAGGAGATCAAGCATGGCGGTCGTCTGCTCTTCTTCGCCGTGGACGGCGAAGACTTTCGTAAGCTCCTTGCCCTTCGCCTCGTCAAACCACTTCATAAGGCCGCCGCGGTCGGCGTGGGCGCTGAGGGCGTTGATGGTGTGGACGCGGGCGTTCAGCGGAACTTCCTCGCCGAAAATGGGCACGGTGGGCGGGCGCTCGACTATCTTGCGGCCGAGCGTGCCGTCGGCCTGGTAACCTACGATGAGGACGATGTTGCGCGGGTCAGCGATGGTGTTGCGGAGGTGGTGCACGATTCGGCCGCCTTCGCACATGCCCGAGGCGGAGATGATGACCATTGGCTCGTGCATGTCGTTGAGGGCCTTGCTCTCGTCCACGCTGTGCGTGAACTTGAGGCCGGGGAAGGTGAGGACCGGACGTCCGCTGCGGAGCATGGCGGCGGCATCGTCGTCGTAGCACTCCTTGTGGCGGTCGTAGATGTCCGTCGCGTTGAGTGCGAGGGGACTGTCGATAAAGACCTTTGTCGGTGGAATTCGGTGCTTTTCGACGAGGAGGTTGAGGAAGTAGATCAGCTCCTGCGTGCGGCCGACGCTGAAGGACGGCACGACGAGCTTGGCGTTCTGCTGGTGGATGTCGTCTATGTAGCTCTTGAGACGGCCCATGACATCCTCGATGGACGGGTGGTCGCGGTCCGCGTAGGTGCTTTCAATGAGGATCGTGTTCGCGCCCTGGACGGCGGCCGGCGGGCGGAGGATGGGCTGGAAGCGGTTGCCGAGGTCGCCGGAGAAGACGAGCTTGTGGTATTTGCCGGTCTTGCGGTTCTTGACGTCCAGTTCGACGATGGCGGAGCCGAGGATGTGTCCGGCCTCGTGGAAGAGGAGGTGGACGTCGTTGCCGAGGTCGACGCCGCGGTAGAGCGGCTCCTCCTGCATGTGCGAGATGGTTGTCTCGACGTCGCGCATCTCGTAGAGCGGCTCGAAGAGGTGCTTGCCCTGCTTTGCCCGCTTGCGGTTGACGAATTCGAGGTCCTGGGCCTGGATGAAGCATGAGTCGCGCAGCATCGCGCCGCAGAGGTCGGCCGTGGCCGGGGTTGTGATAATCGGCCCCTTGAACCCACGCCTGAAGAGTGTCGGGATGTTGCCGGAATGATCAATGTGGGCGTGCGAGAGGATGACGGCGTCGATGTCCGTCGGGTCGATGCGGATGTTGCGGTTGATCTCGAAGGCCTCCTTGCGGTGGCCCTGGTAGAGGCCGCAGTCAAGGAGGAGGTGTAGGCCATTCGCCTCCACATAGTGCATTGAACCAGTCGTCGTCCTGGCCGCTCCAAGGAACGTCACTCTCAGCATTTTGTCACATCCTTTCGAAATGGTTCCTCAATGTCTGTAGCCGATTTTTCCATGCCAGTGATTATAGCACAATTTGCAGATGCCAACGGATAACTGTCAAACCGCCAAACCATCAAACTAGCTGCGGAAACAGCCGTCCGCGAAGTCGAGGAGCCAGAGCCAGTCGTAGCCGGAGATGCCGTGTTCGCCTCCGCGGCGGACATAGCCGAGCGCCTGGCCGATGCGGGAAGTGTCGTAGTTCGCGGGGAAGTCGCCTTCGGGGAGACCTGGCTTGCCAAGAAATTCCCATACGGGCGATGCCGCTTTGCAGGCGAGGAATTCCCCGCGCGTGTCGAACCAGCGGAAATTGAAGCCTTCGACTAGGAGGCCGCGCGGCGCTATGGTTGCGAGGAGCATGTGCTGGTCGAACGGCATTTCAGATTCGTTGTCGGCATAACGCGCGTAGGAAGGACAATACCAGTGCTTGAACGCGCGCATTTCGGTGCCGACGGACTCTCCGAAGAAGCGCTTGGCAAGCGGGACACCACCGCCGCCGGTCTGGCAGGGGACGCAGACGGCGAAGCGCTCGTCGCGGGCGCATGCAAGGAGGGCGGTCTTTGCCAGTCGCGAGCAGCCAGTGGCGATGGCGCGAGTTGCGTCGATTTCCGGGATGCGTTCGGCAAGGTCGAGGCCGCGCGAGAGGGCCCATGCCCATGCGCCGAGGGCGGTGGTGTTGTCGTTCGCATTCGGATCGCGTTCGCCCCAGAGGTCAAAGACGCCGGTCCAGGCAAGGTCCGGGGCGTCCTCCGGATGACACCAGGTCTCCACGTCGGGTGAGACCTGCGCGTAGCAGCAGGACATGACGGCGTAGCCTCGCGCAAGTATCGATTCGACGGGGAACGGGGTTGAGGCGCGTGAGGCGCGCGCTTCGCCGCGGTCTTTCTCGCTTAGTTTGTACTGGGATGGGCCAGGTTCGCGGTTATGGCGGCTCCAGACGTTGTCGGGGACTATGACTTCCGAGTCGGTGAGGAGGGTGTGGTTGCCCCTGTAGTTGAGGAAGAGGACGACGGGTACGGGGGCGTTGTTTTCGCAGATGGGCTTGCCATCGACGTCGAAACGGGCGGCGTTGCCCTGGACCTTGTTCGGGATGAGGACGAGCCAGTCGAGGTACGGACCGGTACCGTCGGCGCGGAAGCGGAGGCGGTACTGGCGGCGGATGGCGAGGCCGGCCAGAGTCGTGCCCTCTTCGACGAGTTCGACCAGGAGGGCTTCGGGGGGAGGCGGCTCGACGCCGTACATCTCGTGGGCGAAGATGTCGAGTATCTCGCGCCGGCGCGCGGCCCAGTCCTTCGCGTCCTTCACGGGGCGTCCGTCCGCAAAGACAAGCGGATCGGGGAGCGTATACGGCGGAACCCTTGCTTCGTCATAGTTGACTTCGCGCGGCTCGCGCGCGGTTTCAAGTTGTTTAACGCTCATGTCACCCTCTTTGGTAGAAGCGCTTAGAACTGGGTCTCCCATGATGGGCTGGGCTTTCGGTCGAGCTTGACGCTCTCGCCGGGGCCGGAGGTGACCTCGAAGTCTTTCAGGCGGAGGCGTTCCACGCAGTTCGTGACAATTGGCGTCTCCTTGGCGACGACGCCTGAAAAATCGCTGAGGACGATGTCGCGGAGCGGCGTTGCGGCGTTGCCGGTGAGGTAGATGGGTTCCTTGGAGCGGAAGCGGAAGTCTCGGAATTCGAGGCGCTCCACCCCGCGCAGGGAGATTCCGCCCTCCACGTTGATGCGCAGCGGGATGTCCGAGCATTCGAGGTCCCAGTGCTCGAAGCGGATGTCGCTCACGGAGAGGTAGCCGTTGCAGTCCTTCCGGAGGTAGCGGATGGGGTTTTCGCAGAAGATCCCGTTGCGGGAGCGGCAGACGATGTTGGAGAAGAGGCAGTGGCGGATTGTGTCGTCGCTCGGGCAGCCGACACGCACGGCCTGGCAGCGGCTGTCGAGGACGCAGTTCGTGACGACGACATGTTCGCAGAGGCTCTGTTCGTCGAGATTGCGGCGGATGGCGCGCAGAATCAGGCAGTCGTCGCCCGTCCGGAAGAAGCTGTCGCTGACGGTCACGCGGCGGCAGGAGTCGATGTCGATGCCGTCGTTGTTGATCATCTGCTGGCAGCCGTCGATGCGGATGCGGTGGACGTGGACGTCCTCGCAGTCGACCAGCCAGAAGGTCCAGCCCGGGGAGTCGCGGAAGGTCACGCCCTCGAAGCGGACGTTGCGGCAGCGGAAGAACTGCACCATGCGGGTGCGGGGCTTGTCCGGCTTGGCGAAGAAGGTGCCGGGCGGGACGTTGCGGTCGTAGAAGAGCGGGCCCTGTCCGTCGATTTCGCCGTCGCCGGTGACGGCGACGTTCTCGGCGTCGCGGCAGGCGAGGAGAACCTTGCGGGATTTCTCGGGGGCGACTGGAAGACGCGGGTCGGCAAAGTCCTCGTAGTCTTCGGGTTTTGCAGAACCCAGGAGTTTGGCGCCGGCGGGAATGTGAAGCTCGATGTTCGAGCGCAGCCAGATTGTGGCGCAGGGGTAGGTGCCCGGCTTGAGCGAGATGCGTCCGCCGCCGGCCGCGGCGGCTTTGTCGATGGCGCGCTGTATGGCGCTGCCGGATTTAGCGGTAACGGTGATGTCCATGGTAAGTTTCTTGGCTACTTGATCGGCGTGATTGTCAGCTCCGGCAGGGCGGGGCGGGCGGCCTCGAGCATCTCGGCCGATGCGGCGATGCAGCCGGAGGCGTGGGGAAGGCCCGCCTCAAGGACGCGGACAAGGACGTCACGCACCTTTTCGGGCGTGGCTGAGAGGAGCGTCGCCCAATGGCGCTGGCGGAAGTCCTCGGTGTACTTGCCGATGCGGTACGAGAGTGCGGCTGCGGCCGTTGAAGCTGGACGGAACGGTGTTTCTTCGCCCTTGGCAGCCGTGATGACGGCGTTGTCAATCTCCTCCTGCGTCCACTTGACGTTGCGGACGTAGTCGAGCGCATTGCGGTAGACAGCGATCGTCTCGGCGACATGCGGGTCGCGGTATGAGGAGAAGTTGAGTCGCGAGCCTCCGCCCGCATAGACGAGGCCGGCGCCGTATGCATTGCCCTTGAAGCGCAGTTCGGGGAGGATGTAGTTGGAGGAGACAAGCGTGGCTCCCACCTGGAGCAGCTTGGCGTCCGGGTCGGTGAAGTGCGGTGCGGGAATCGAGTAGGAGCTGAAGGCCACCTGCAGCGCCGCGGAAAGGCCTTCGACGCGTGGCGCGACGGAGGGCGTGAAGGGGCAGGGGACGTCCGTGACGGGGGCGTCGGCCATGCGGTCGAGCCAGCGGCCGATGCGCGCTCGCAGCGTCGCGTTGGCGCGGGCCGGGGCGGTGACGGTGAAGTCGGCGCGGCGGCGGTTGAGGATGAAATCGCGGATTTGCGTGATGGCCGAGGTCACGCGCGGGTATGCCGCGGCGGTGTCGCCTGCGAGCTCCTCGATGAGCGCGAGCTGAGGAAGGCCGTCGACGATGTGCTTGCGGTGGTGGATGAGGCCGAGGTCGCGCGCGGCGTGGACGTTC
>JAEEGI010020696.1_pt1 | contig 13145 bp, 16 predicted proteins | sample 8958751 | NCBI WGS metagenome assembly JAEEGI01 (sample SAMN16246545, study PRJNA631951) | gut metagenome | biome: gut microbiome; feature: rumen; material: KS-attached | host: Bos | place: Iran: Karaj | collected 2018-10
CCATCTTCGGTCTTATCACCGCCATCATCCTCCAGATTTTCTACAACTACATCCTCACCAAGATTGAGAGCCTCGTCGACCAGATGGAAGACGGCAGCATCAGCTTCATGGATATCCTCGTGAAGTACCACAAATAATTGATTTCTCTTTTCAACGGGAAACGTTATACGTTAAACAATTAATATTAAAGAGAAACAATTATGAAAGAGAAAACCGATAAACTCATCACCCTCGTGGGTCTCGGCATTGCTTTGGTCTGCACAGTCCTGACCATCGCCTTTGCCATGAACAACGGTGGTGTGAAGGAGCTCTCGGCAGTGAAGGCCAACGGGTTATTTGATGTGACCTACTGGATCCTCATCTGCTTCGTGGTCCTCTCCATCGCCGCCATCGTCTACTTCCTCATCGTGAAGCTCGCCAAGCGCTTCAAAGAGGAACCTGGCTACCTCAAGAGATTCCTCATCCTCGTCGGCATCGTCGTCGTGGTGCTCGCTGTCAGCTATCTGCTGGCCAAGGGCAACGACGTGACTCCCGCCTTGATGGAGAAATTCAACGTCACTGAAGGCACCTCCAAACTCATCGGTGCCGCCTGCATCCTGGTGTACATTCTGGTCATCGGCTCCGCCGCATCGATTCTCTACACCGAGATTGCCAAACTCATAAAAAAGTAAATCACTATGGCAAGAAAAACTCCCGGACTTAACACAAGCTCGATGTCCGACATTTCGTTCCTGCTGCTGGCCTTCTTCCTGATGGTCTCCAACATCAACTCGGACATGGGTATCGCGCGCCGTCTGCCTCCTCCCCTGCCGGAGAACGTGACGCCGCCGGAGGTTCGTGAGCGCAACATCTTCGTCGTGATGGTCAACAAGGATGACAACCTGCTCTACAACAACGAGTGGGGTCGCATCGAGAACTTAAAGGACCGCGCCAAGGAATTCCTTGGTAACCCCGACAACCGTTCCAACCTGCCAGAGAAAGTCGACACTGAAATCCCCGAACTCGGTACCTACCCCGTGTCTAAAGGTGTCATCTCCCTGCGCAACGACCGCGGCACATCCTACGACATGTACCTCCAGGTGCAGAACGAATTGACCGCCGCTATCAACGAGATGCGCGACGAACTCTCTACCTCTCGCTTCGGAAAACACTTTGCCGACCTCAACGAAGACCAGCGCAAAGCCGTCGAGACGGCTATCCCGATGGCCATCTCTGAGGCTGAACCCACAAAGATAGGAGGAAAATAAGCTATGGCACGTTTCACTGGTAAAAAAGCAAAAGAGACGCCCGCCCTCAACATGGGCTCCATGAGCGATATCATCTTCATGCTCCTGTTCTTCTTCATGGTCATCACCACCATGCGCGAGAGCTCGCTCTACGTGAAGATTATTCCTCCCCAGGGTTCCGAAGTTACCAAACTGGAAAAGAAGAGCCTCGTGAGCTATATCAACGTCGGTGTACCTCTGCCCGATCAGCAGAAGAAATACGGTACTGAACCCCGTATCCAGCTCAACGACCAAATCTCCGAGGTCAACGACATCATCACCTTCGTCGAACTCGAGCGCAACCAGCGCAGCGAGGCCGACCGCCCCTACATTACCACCGCCATCAAGGCCGACAAGCAGGTACGTATGGGTATGGTGAGCGACATCAAGCAGGAACTCCGTAAAGCCGGTGCCCTCAAAATCTTCTACAACGCCAGCAAAGGCGGCAAGAGGAAGTAAGCCGCAGCGGCACTTTCTCAACCGCGTCACTCTACACAGCGCCCCGCTCACCGCGGGGCGCTTCTCTTTTCTCCGTCCCGTCATCATCTCTTTTAATTGTTTTCTGTTCATTTCCATCATTTCGTCCGACTCTTTGGCTTCCGTCCTCCGACTTCCGCCTAGCCGACGCCCCCAATATAAGGCCTTTTTGCCGAAACACTCAAAATCGACCCACAAAAGTACCCAAATTGCCCACAAAAGTACCCAACTTTCCCTCTCCGCCCACTTCCTCCATTCTCCCTTATTCTGCCTTTTTTCAATGTCCCACATGCAAATCATCCCCTCCGAAATCACATCCGGCACACACCACCATACTGTCTCAATGAAAAAAACAGGCATCTTTCCTCTAAAAACATCGCCCATCCACCCCTCAGTCGCTTCGCGACAGCTCCCCTGCCTCAGGGGAGCAGCAGATTACCTGAGTGGTACATTCTCTACCGCTCCCCTGCCTCCGTGGAGCTCCCCGAAGGGGTGAGGGGTAAAAATTATGTATCTGCATGTAATTCTGGAATTTTATATATCTTTGCAAAAAAAAAAATTTTAGGGAGCGTGTTACTTTTTGACAAAAAAATGGCTCTAATATAATATAGAAAAAAAACGGCACGGCACACTATGTCCGAAAACGACATCGAGAAACAAATATGCTATCTGGCCCTGATGCGTATCTTCGAGCAGCACATTACAAACTTCTGTAGTGTGTACAGCGACAGCCTTGCCGAAGTAGAGATTGAGACAAGGGTTATTCTAAATAATATTACGACTGTTGTGAAAGCATATAATCTTCATCGAGCACTTCTTGTATGGGCCCCTAGCCGACACAATCTCTCATTAAACTCTAAAATTGAATTCCACACCGCGGACAATAATGACAATTGGTCTACATATATGGTTCAGAAAAGTGAAACTGGGCATGTTTTTATCTTAACATCCAACGTATATGAACGCAGTATTGACAACATTAGCCATAGTGCACAAAACTATTTTTGGATATTCTACAATTATCCCGACTACCATCACTACTATTCTTATGAAATTATAGCTAGTTACCCTGGTCATAATCCTGAGGAATTATCATCTAATTAATACGCCCTAAAAAAGTATTCTTTTGGATCAACCAAATACACTTTTCAATGAAAAAAATCCCGTTACTATTAATTGCCTTATGTCTTATAGGACATGTTTGTTCGGCCCAAGAGCAGGACTATGCCCGTCAATGGCATTTGGGTTATGGCCCCAAGACGTTGTGTGGCATCCCCTCAGGACATACCAACCCGGCTGGGAATGTGGCCTATGACTATGGTGAGATGGTGTTCGACGCCTCTCTTTGGAATCCGTTGAGCCGCATCAGCATAGGTCCGCAACTCTCCCTCTTTGGCACTTACCTTATTCCGCATCCCGACGACCCTGGCGGCAGCTTGCTCAAATTCGGACTGGGGGTCCGCCTCGGAGTGGACGCACAGATTCACCTCCTGCCGAATCACGAGAGTTCCGGGCAACGATGGGACCTGACGTTGAATACGTCCCTCTGTCTGCAATACACCAAGTTCATCCCGATTGATTATATTGTGAGCATTAGTTTGATGGCAACATGGTATCCGTTTGCGCAATGGGGTGTGTACCTCGATGCAGGTCTGAACACAATACTTTGGGGCCAGTGGAAATATTTCAATCCTCTCCCGCTTTATGCAAATTCTATTCTCCGACTTGGCATCAGCCACCGGTTCTAGCAATTTTCCCACATGGCGGAGCCCCGCGGGGCGACAAACCGACAAACGCCATGAGAAAATTCACCTAGATATGCCTCTCGCACCGGAGGCGAAAAAAGAGGGGCGCCGCAGGCAGTGGGAGAGGAAGTTGGCTCTATGAAAAAAATAAAATCCAACCGGTATCCCCGGGCACCCCGAAGCACAGGACCTAAAACCCATGCACCGACAATAACGCCGCCCCGCACCAAACTATCCGCTGTATGCAGAGGCCTTGCAGAGAGACTCACGCCAGGAATACAGCCATGATAACAATTCTCTTACTCTTTAACCTTTAGTGTATATAGTGTATAATGTATAGTATTGATGTTTATTTGACTCTTTGACTTTTCAATTCCTTTACTTTTTTATCCCAGCAGATGCTCAAGAAGAATCTTGGTCCCCAACCCCAAAAGCACCAACCCTGCAATAATGTTGGCCGTACGTTCGGGTACCGGTATCTTTCGTTTGCCGAGATAGATGCCAAACAAAGAAACCATGACGGTAACAATGCCGATGGTTGCAACTATCCACATGACGGCAGACATGGGGTTGTCCAGCCCCAGGCCGATTCCCACGGCCAAGCCGTCGATGCTGGTGGCAACACCCAGAAGGAAGTATGTGCCCACGTTGAGGCTTTTATACTTCATCTCACCCTCCTCTTCCTCATTGCGAATACCCTCCACAATCATCTTGCCACCAATAATTGCCAACAACCCAAACGCCACCCAATGGTCGACGGCCTCGATGAAAGCACGTGCAATATCACCTATGACGGCGCCCATCAGCGGGAATGCAAACTGGCAAAAGCCGAGTATGAAGGCCATGAGTAACCCACGCCGATAGGTCATCTTGCTTTTGAATGCAGTGGTGGCGGAAACCACCAAAGTGTCGACACAGAGGGCCAATGCAAGAAGTATAGCTTCCCAGAAACTCATAATTCTTAACTCTTAACTTTTAACTCTTAACTGTTCATGCGCCACCATGCCCATGGTATGACGGAAGTTGATTTCCGAGACAAACACCTGCCCTTGCGAGTCCACCATCAGGTCGACACCCAAAGGGCCACAATAACGGGGCCATACATTGGCATCCAGCCAAGGCTCGATGCGTACACGCGCCGCCTTGACGGGGAATGCGGTCTCGATGCGCTCGTCATTCCAGGCAATGTTATCTTTGTAGACACCGCTGCCGGTCTTGAAATAGGAATAGCCAAAGAAACGACCGTCAATATACTCCAACGCCACGTCGGCCTCCACCTCGCGGCGGGGCTCGGCGATGACGCAACGCTGCGTGGCGACGGTCTTTGCCAGCCAGTCGCAATCGATGGCGGTGAGGCTTCCATGCACCCAGCGCAGTCCCCTCCCCGCCCCGCTCCACGGGGCCTTCATCACCCAGTGCTCACGGCCGCAAAGCAGCCGTTCCATCTCCTCGACGGAATGTACCTCGTGGCAGTCCTCCTGCAGCGGCAACACGGTGGACCGATGCTGCAACTCGCGGATGGTGGAGAGGCTCTCGTCGGAGGGCAACAAGCCGGCAGGCACACCGCGCTTGAGGAGTTCGTGTTTAACGACTGCGTCCCAACCCCAGGCTGTTACAGTGGAAAGTGGAAAGTGAAAAGCGGAAAGCTTTTCAGCCACATCATATACTGAACAACAAAGTGCGTCAGGATATAGCACCTGCATGAGACGTGCATCGCGGCGGGCAAAGTCAACAGCCGACCGCGGCGGAACATAGTTCCACCGGCCTTTCGCGAGACACAAATCGTGCTCGGGGTTGAAAACACAAAGCATCATAGAAAAATAAGTAAAGGAGCAAAGCACTCTATTACTTTACTCCTTTACTACTATATTACCAATTTCTTATTTGTTCACCTGGAACTTCTTGTTACCGGTCTTGAAGAAATCGGCAATCTGGTTGGCGGCAGCGAGACCGGCGTTGATGTTGGCCTCTTCAGTCTGGGCACCCATCTTCTTGGGGGTGGCGAAGTAGCGGCCCTCGAAAGCCTTGAAGTCAGCATCGGCATCGGGCATGATGTCGGTGATGTACTTCAGGTCGGTGCGCTCGGCCATCAGCTTGAGCAGACCAGCCTCGTCGATGACTTCCTTGCGGGCGCTGTTCACCAGGATACCGCCCTTGTGCATCTTGCCAACGAGGTTGTAGTTGATGCTCTGTTTGGTCTCGGCGGTGGCGGGGATATGCAGGCTGACGATGTCGCAGGTCTCAAACAGGGCTTCCTGGTTGGCAACGGCGGTAGCCATGCCGGTGGCGTTGATCTGGTCGGCGGTCATGAAGGCATCGTAGGCATAGACATCCATGCCGAAGCCCTTGGCGATGCGGGCCACATTGCGTCCCACGTTACCGAAGGCGAGGATACCCAGCTTCTTGCCCATCAGCTCGCTGCCGCTCTTGCCGTTGTAGAAGTTACGGACGGCATAGACGAGCATACCCATAACCAGCTCGGCAACGGCGTTGCTGTTCTGACCGGGGGTGTTCATGGCGACGATGCCGCGGGCGGTGCAAGCCTCGAGGTCGAGGTTGTCGAAACCGGCGCCGGCACGGACGACGATCTTCAGGTTCTTGGCGTGGTCGATGACCTCTTTGGTCACCTTGTCGCTGCGCACGATAAGGGCGTCAGCGTCGGCAACGGCCTTGTAGAGGTCGTTCACGTCGGTATATTTCTCAAGGAGAGCCAGCTCATAGCCGTTCTTCTCCACCACTTCGCGGATGCCGTCCACGGCAACCTTTGCAAAAGGTTTTTCAGTTGCAACTAAAACTTTCATAATTCTTTGGTGATTAGTGATTGGTGATTAGTGATTAGACAAATGCTAAACCTCCTCAACAATCTGGTTTTTACTTTCGATTTGTGTCTTTATATGTTTTCGGAACCCTGCAAGCAATTTTTGCACAGACTCCATCTTTTCATCTATTTCACCAAGATCCTCAATGTAACCAAGAGTATAAGCTATATAGACCTGAGTCTCGACTTCTGCCAATGAACCGGATGCGACATTCAAAAAGTGGTACAATTCCCTATTTGTTTCTCTGCCACATCCTTCAGCGATATTCGATGGAATAGACACAACAGCACGACGGAGTTGTGATGCCAGACCATATTGCTCATTCGCAGGGAAATCGAGCAACATATCGTACACAACTTTTACAAGTTCTATACTTTGCTGCCATACCTTCAAATCCCTGTGGTACATTTAGTGACGGATGCTTCGTGTTCCAGATAAAAGTGAATAGTGACCAGCAAATGTATTGTCTATTCACTAATCACTATTCACTAATCACTCAACTACTTGTTCTGTTTCTCGAAGTCCTGCATGCACTGGACGAGAGCCTCGACGGCCTCGATGGGGCAGGCGTTGTAGAGGCTGGCGCGGAAGCCACCCACCGAACGGTGACCCTTGATGCCGACCATGCCGCGCTCTTTGGCGAAGGCCATGAAAGCGTCCTGCTTGTCCTCGTAGCCGGGGGCCATCACGAAGCAGTGGTTCATGATCGAGCGGTCTTCCTTCTCGGCTGTGCCGATGAACATGCTGTTGCGGTCGATTTCCTCATACAGGAGGGCGCTCTTCTTGCTGTTGATCTTGTTCATCTCAGCGACGCCGCCGATGGTCTCCTTGACCCACTTCAGGGTTTCGTACATCATGTAGATGTTGATCACCGGAGGAGTGTTGAACATCGAGATGTTCTTGGCCTCTTCGGCTGCGTGGGTGCGGTAGTCCACCATGGTGGGCAGCGGGTTCATGTACTGACGGTCGGTGATCTTGCCGAGGATGTCTTTCTTCACGATGACGAAGGTGACGCCGGCAGGACCCACGTTCTTCTGTGCGCCGCCATAGATGAGACCGTATTTCTTCACATCGACGGGACGGCTCATGATGTCGGAGCTCATATCGGCCACGAGCATGATCGGGCAATCCATGTCGTACTTGATTTCGGTACCGTAGATGGTGTTGTTAGTGGTGATGTGGAAGTAGTCGGCATCCATGGGGATGGAGTAGCCCTTGGGGACGTAGCTGTAGGTCTTGTCCTCGCTGTTGGCGACTATCTCGACCTGGCCGAAAAGCTTAGCCTCTTTGGCGGCTTTCTTTGCCCAAACGCCGGTCTGGAGGTAGGCGGCCTTCTTGTTGAGCAGGTTGGCGGGGACGGTCATGAACTGGGTGCTGGCACCGCCGCCGAGGAAGAGAACCTCGTACTCCTCGGGGATGTTCAGCAGGTCGCGCCAGAGCTGACGGGTTTCGGCCATCAGTTTCTCCCAACCGGGGGTGCGGTGGCTGATTTCGGCGATACCGATGCCGGTGTTGTCAAAATCGTAGAGAGCCTTGATGGTGTTCTCGATGGCCTGTTTCGGCAGGACGCAAGGACCTGCGTTGAAGTTATAAGCTGTTTTCATCTTGTTTTGTGTTTTAGTTAAATATATATTACTTAATTAATTAACAACTTCTGCACCTAAATTGAAGGACTACAAAGATATGATTATTTTTGAGTTATTGCCATTTATTGTCGCAAAAATAAAATAAAACACACGGAAACCACGTTTTCTCACCATATCCGCAACACGAAAAAAATGGTAGGACAACCGCAAGTTTACGAAACCCTCAACCGACTCGGCATCGCCTTCGACTACTACGAGCACCCCGAGGCGCCGACCATTGAGATCGCCGCGCAGTTCTATCGCGGCGAGGGCACCACCCTCTGCAAGAACCTCTTCTTCCGCAACCACAAGGGCAACCGCCACTACCTCGTCATCATGGATTCGCGCCACCCGATGGACATCCACGACCTTGAGCACCGTCTGCATCAGGGCAAACTCTCCTTCGCCTCGGAAGAGCGCATGATGCGCTATCTGGGTGTGCGCCCCGGCTCGGTGTCGCTCTTCACCCTGGTGAACGACGCCAACCACGAGGTGACGCTCTTCGTTGACCGCAACCTCCTCGACGCCACGAAGGTGAGCTTCCACCCCAACGACAACCACGCCTCGCTGGTCATCTCTGTCGAGGACATGATGAAATTCATAAAATCGATAGGCAACCCCTACGAGATACTGGACCTCTACAACGACTGACGCGACTCAATCGGCGTCGGCTTCCCTCGCCGTCGCACGTTTCGGGGCTTCCGAAGCCCTATCCTTTGCAGCAGGTTCCGCCCCTGGCGACAGATTCTTCCGGCTCTCTTCATACGCCTTCAACGCCTCCAAGGTCTGCGAGAATCCGTATTGCCGCAGCTCGGCCATACGCTTGAACGACAGCACCCCATAGGTGCCTGGGTCGATGGCTATCAGCTCGTTGAACTGGCTGCTTCCCCTGAGAATCGTCTGATAGAAGATATTGTTGTAGGCCCTTGTCCAAAGGAACCGTGTCGTGGTGACCTTCTGCGGCTTGCACAATATAGGGTAGGCGCCGATGCGGCGGGTGCAGTTCTCCTCGACGAGCGGCTTCCAGGGCATCATGTCCTGCGACCCGCCGTCTAAATAATAGACATCGTCGATCTTCACCGGAGGGAACAGTCCGGGGAGCGACAGCGACGCTATCACGTACTCCACCAGATGGCCGCCCGAACCGACATACCTCACGCAGTTGCTGTCCATATCCGTCACGCTGCAGTAGAACTTGATTTTCAGCGAGTCGAACGAATTATGGGGCAGGTATTTGGCAAGCTTGCGCTTCAGATGCTTGTTGCTCACCACCCCCGAGGTTATCTTGCAGTTGGGTCGGTAGAGCGACACTATGCGGTGCACCTTCTCCTTTTTGAATATGCGGTATATGTCGTCGGGGCTGTAGCCTTCGGCATAAAGCACCGCCACCAGCGACCCGAACGAGCATCCGGTGATGCAGTCGATTTTCACGCCAGCCGAATCCAACGCCTCCAGCACCCCGATGTGCGCCAGCGAAAGAGCCCCTCCCCCACTGAGCGACACACCCGTGCGCTGCTCGGCGGCACCCTCCTGAGCCACAGCCTCTGACGGACTTAGCAGCACAAAGCACAGCACCGCCTGAATCATGCACAGGCGACGGACAATAAGCTTATTTAGTGAATGTCTGATAGAGTGAATAGTTTGGTTTCTACTTGTAAATTCGAGGTGCAAATGTACAACATTATTCTGAAATGTCAATAATTCACGCAAAAAGGTCAATCCGACAACTCGAATCTATACATCTCAATCACATCACCTCCAATCAAGCATCCACCCAGTCGCCCGACTGCTTTATCAGCTCCACCAGTCGCTCCACCGCCTCGCTTTGGTCGATATTGCGCACCACCGGCTCCTTGCCTTTGTAGAGGGTTATCTTGCCGTTGCCGGCACCCACATAGCCATAGTCGGCGTCGGCCATCTCGCCCGGCCCGTTCACTATGCAGCCCATCACGCCTATCTTCACCCCTTTCAGGTGCGAGGTGGCCGCCTTGATGCGCTGCAACGCCTCCTGTATGTCGTACTGGGTACGTCCACACGACGGGCAGGCGATATACTCCGCCTCGCTTATCCTCACTCCCACGGCTTGCAGTATGGCGTACGCCACCGGTATCTCGTTCTCCGGAGGTTCGGTAAGCGAAACCCTTATCGTGTCGCCTATGCCATCGAGCAGCAGCGCCCCGATGCCGGCGGCCGATTTCAACCGTCCTTGCAGAGCGTCGCCCGCCTCGGTCACTCCCAGGTGTATCGGATAGCACATGCCCATCGTCCGCATCTTCTCGACGAAAAGCCTGGTGCTGTCAACCATCACCTTCACGTTGCTGGCCTTCATGGAGAATACGATATCATGAAAATCCTGCTGGCGGCAGACCTCGGCAAACTCTATGGCCGACTGCGCCATACCCTCCGGCGTGTTGCCGTAGCGGCTCATGATTCTTTCACTGAGCGACCCGTGGTTGGTGCCGATGCGCATGGCCGTATGGTGACGCTTGCAGATGTCTATAAGCGCTGACATCCGCTCCCCTATCCTCTTCAGCTCGTCCTGATATTCCTGCTCGGTAAACTCCAGCTTGCCGGTGTTGCGGTCGGTGTAGTTGCCCGGGTTGACGCGAACCTTCTCGACCAGCGTGGCGGCCACCTCGGCGGCCTTGGGGTTGAAGTGGATGTCGGCCACCAGCGGCACGTCGCATCCGCGACGCAGCAGCTCCTCCTTGATGCGTCCAAGGTTCTCGGCGGCTTTCACGTCGGGTGCGGTGATACGCACCAGCTCGCAGCCTCGCTCCACCATACGCAGCGTCTGCTCCACAGTCGCGCGGGTGTCCATCGTGTCGGTGTTGGTCATCGACTGAACCCTCACCGGAGCCCCGCCTCCCAGTGTGAGGTTGCCTATCTTGATTTGAGTTGACTTATACACAGTTTCCGTTTTTTTTCGTTTTTAGCGGCGGTTCATCTCCTCTTCGAGCTGCTTGCGTTTCTTCCCGCTGAACCAGAGACCATAGACCTCGCTGACGTTGCTGGCGGTGGTGAAGGCGCTTATACGCTCGTCTTTCATCCACGACATCAGCGAGCTGAACTCATCCTTGCCGAGAAGAGCCTCCAGCTCCACGCTCTTCTCGCCGCTGTAGCCACCCGTGACCTCATAGATGGTGCATCCGCGATGCAGGTGGTTCACAATGTATTGGCGTATTCTCTCGTGCTCCTTCGACACGACGCACACACGCTTGCGCTTGCCCAACGCAGCCGTGAAGTAGTCAACCACCAGCCCGTTGATCCAAGTGCCGATAAGGCCGATGATGACCATCCGGAAGGGGTTGATGAAGAAGGCCGTGCAGCATATCATCGCACCGGCAATGCTCACCGAGGTGCCGATGTCGAAGTGGAGGTATTTGTTCACGATCTTGGCGAGGATGTCGAGCCCGCCGGTCGAAGCGTTGATGCTGAACATCAAAGCCTGCGAAGCCGAGAGCAGCAGCACGAAGCAGCAGAGGTCGAACCAAGGGTCGCCCATCACCGACGGAGTGCCAGTGACAGGATTGGGGTTGGCGATGTTCTGCCAAGGGTAAACCCAGTTCCAGAAATCGGTCAGAGGTCCGAGTATCAAAGCCGTATATACCGTCTTGGCACCGAACTCGTTGCCGATGAGGATGAAGGCGAGGACAAGCAACAGTATGTTGATGCCCATGATCCACACGCCCAAACTGCCGCCGAAGACATTGCTCAACACAATGCTCAAACCCGATATCGTGCCGATAATCAACTTGCTCGGCACCAAGAAATAATAGACGGCGGCAGCCGTAACCATCATTCCCAATGTCATAATCACCAGCTCTTTCCAGAACTTGAACGTACCCATATAGCGTATGAAGGAAAGGAGCGTCTCTCTGATGTTTACTTTCATAATTGCATTTAGTTAGGTTAGATTTACGTAGGTCGAGGATATGCGATTCACGCCACATCCCAATCGCAATTAACGCCGCAATCGGAAATATTATTGCGCTGGCGATACAATAAAGCAGGTGCGTTCAGGGTGGGATTTTTCGCTTGATTGGTTTATTTCAGCAGTACTCAAGGCCTTTCTACGGTCAGGCAGGTCGCGATATGGAGAGAGGGGAAAAAGGGAAAGAGGGGTCAACCACCATGGTTCTGGGGAAAATCTGGGTGGTTGGAGCAATAAAAAAGTCGCTGTGCAGCGGCTTATGTTGAATTACTGATAAAAAGTATTTATTGAAGGGTGACCGATATGCACGGCATATTGTCGATTATAGCCAATATCGCCTTCGTTTTTTTTGCAACAATGTCATAAGAAGCACCACTGTCATTTTAGTAACTTTGCAATTCTTCATCTTTTGGGGACATGTCCCCAAGGGAATCGTGCGGTCGGTTCTCGTTGTAGTCGTTTTTCCATGCTCTCGGCATATCACGTCGGCCGAAACTCCTCCGTCAAGCGATTTTACCGCTTTCACTTTCTCGCTGTCTGAATGTTTTTACTTTTTCTCTGTTTTTGATGGTACAAAATTATTATTTTCTGTCCATTTTCAAACAGTCCGACTTTCGGGGAGGGCTACACCCGCATCACATGTAGCAAAGGGTGTCCCCATCGGGCACCCTTTCTTTTCGCCATTCATTTTAATGCCATTTTTATAGCGGCAATTTTTGAAAAATATTACATCTGTTCCTTATTAAAGGAATCTGTGGGATTAGTGCTAAAAAAGACTAATTACTTTCTAATAGCAGTTTTAGTAACTCCGACTTTGTAACAATAACAGGAGTTGCTATCTTTTCATTGTATTGTGTCTCATCGTAAAGGTTTATTCCTTCGTTGAACATTGCTTCAACAAGCTTTCCATTCATATCGTCAGTTTTGTTCTTTATTGACTTATGCATTTCCGGTTTTATTCGAAGGAACAAATCTATGAACTTTTGCTCAAAAGTTCTGTCATAGAATTGTAATTTTTTTTCAATATCCCTTTTTATCTCTTGCGTTATTTTTCGATCTTTTAATTTTATCAGTTCTTTGTCAATATCTTCAAAATACTGATAAAAGTGTGTGATTGAATAATCCAGCACCAAAGCACGGGTAAGTTCTCTTTTGCGATTCTTCCTAAATACTAAAAAGGCAAAAATAATATTTACAGCAGCAATGATAACTGTTGCCACTTTGCATAAAGCATCTAAACATTCCATGGCTTAATCTATTGCGGTTTGAGTTTTTAGAAT
>JAEEGI010020698.1_pt1 | contig 13144 bp, 11 predicted proteins | sample 8958751 | NCBI WGS metagenome assembly JAEEGI01 (sample SAMN16246545, study PRJNA631951) | gut metagenome | biome: gut microbiome; feature: rumen; material: KS-attached | host: Bos | place: Iran: Karaj | collected 2018-10
CGTGTATATTTCATCCCAGTTCCCGAATCTGCCCAGACCTCTGGCGGAAGCGCCGTTCGTCCTGTTCTGGATGGCGCTGTGGGACGGCGCGGAGATGTTCTTCCTGGACCGTCAGGACCTGCAGCAGGACAAACTGGAAGCCGCGCAGCTCGCCAGCATGAAAGTGACGTTCTACGAGAAGTTCGAAGACGGCCCCGCGGAACCGGAGGTCGTGCAGGATCTTCTGGATCAGATCGAGAACGAAGAGGTCATCCTGCCGTCCACCCAGTGGGATCAGGACGAATGACGCCATGCAGAAACACCCGGACAGACATTTCTATCTGACGCAGACCCCGGTGCCGAAGCTGATCTGCACGCTTGCCGTGCCCACTATCATCAGCATGCTGGTCACCGGGATCTACAATACGGCGGATACGTATTTCGTCGGCCGCATCTCGACCCAGGCCACCGCGGCGGTAGGCCTGGTCTTTTCCGTGATGGCGATCATCCAGGCGTTCGGCTTCTTCTGCGGACAGGGTTCGGGCAACTATCTGTCCCGGCTGCTTGGCGCCGGCAAGAAGCAGGAGGCGAACGAGGTGGCCATGACGGGCTTCCTGATGGCTCTCGTCATCGGCATCCTGATCGCCGCGCTGGGCAACTGGCAGGCGGAGCGCATCGCCGACTGGATCGGCGCGACGGACGCCTCCCGGGCGGATACGGTCGCTTACATGCGCATCATCCTGCTGGGCGCGCCCCTCATGACGTGTCAGTTCGTCATCAACAACCAGCTGCGTTTCCAGGGCAGCGCCATGTACGCCATGATAGGCCTGATGTGCGGCGCGGTCATCAACATCGCGCTGGACCCGATCCTGATGTTCGGTCTCCGTCTGGGCATCCGGGGCGCCGCCATCGCGACGGTGTCTGGGCAGGGCATCAGTTTCCTCGCGCTGCTGATCGGCAGCCGGGCGGGGGAGAACATCCGGCTGAGCCTGAGCAACGCCCGGTGGAATCCCGGCTATATCCTGCAGATCTCCAACGGAGGACTGCCTTCCCTGGTTCGCCAGGGTCTGGCCGCCGTTTCGACGCTGCTGCTGAACAACATGGCGCGCACCTACGGCGGCGACGCCGCTATCGCCGGCATGTCCGTCACGTCCCGCACGCTGATGCTGCTGGTGTCGGCGCTCATCGGCTTCGGCCAGGGCTATCAGCCGGTGTGTTCGTATAATTACGGCGCCGGGCTGTATGACCGGGTGAAGGAAGGGTACAGGTTCTGCGTCAAGATCGGCACGGTCCTGATGACCATCGCCGGTGTGGCCTGCTTCCTGTTCGCGGGTCCCGTCATCGGCTTCTTCCGCGACGACCCGGCTGTGATCGAGGTCGGCAGAGTCGCGCTGCGCTGGCAGTCCGCGGTGCTGCCGCTTCTCGCCACGTCCATCCTGACGAATATGATGCTGCAGGCCTGTGGAAAGGGGATCAAATCCTCCGTCACGTCTTCCGCCCGCAACGGCATCTTCTTTATCCCGCTCATCCTGATCCTGCCGCGCATCTTCGGCCTGCTGGGCGTGGAGATGGCCCAGGGCATCGCGGACATCCTGACCTTCCTCCTCTGCGTGCCGATCGCCCGCTATGAATTGAAAAAATGGACGAAAACGCCCTGCCGAAAGGGCCGGACGCATAAAGTCCTTAAAGCGAAAGAAAAACCCCTCTGAGAGCCGTTTTTTGGCCTTCAGAGGGGTTTCGTATCATGTCCTTAACCAATCAACGCTTTCGCTGCGGACAGGACGGCCAGCAGCAGGACGTTGACCGCCGTGAACTCCAGCAGGTACCTGCCTGCGTTCGCTTTCTCCGAGTGCAGGTAGAGCTTTAAACTGATCAGGCTGGCGAGGCTCGCGATGGGGGTGCCGAGGCCGCCGATATCCACGCCCAGCAGCAGGTCTTTCGCTTTGTCCGTGAACGAAGAGAGCAGCAGGGCTGCCGGCACGTTGCTGATCACCTGGCTCGCCAGCAGGGCGGTCAGGTACTCTCGGCCTTCCATCAGCCGTTCGATCAGGGCTGCCACGTTGTCCATGCGTGCCAGGTTGCCTGAAAAGACGAAGAACGCCACGAACGTCAGCAGCAGCATGAAGTCCGCTTCCCGCAGGATGCCCCGGTCGAACACGAACAGGACCGCGACCAGGATCGCCAGCATGCCCTGCCAGGGCAGGATGCGCAGGACAGTCAGCAGGCAGACGGCAAACAGCGTCAGATGCATCGCCAACTCTTTCTTATCGATCTCCCGGTATCTGCCCAGCCGGATCTCCAGCGGTTCCTTCGGGAAGAGGAAGCAGGCCGCGGTGATCAGCGCCAGAGACAGCAGCCAGACCGGCAGCGTCATGGCGAGAAAATCGTCCATGGACAGCTCGTAGAACGAGTAAAGATACAGGTTCTGCGGATTTCCGACGGGCGTCAGCATGCTGCCCAGATTTGCCGCGACAGTCTGCAGGACGACGATGCGGATCAGGTGTTTCTGCAGGTCCGACATCGTCAGCACGATGACCGCGAATGGCACGAACGTCAGCAGCGCCACGTCGTTCGTGATCAGCATGGAACTGAAGAAGCTCAGCAGCACCAGCAGGATGGCCAGCGTGCGCAGCCTGCCGGACCGTTCGCAGACTTCCTGCGCCAGATGCTCGAACAGACCCGCCTGCCGCAGGCCTGCGACGACTGTCATCAGACAGTAGAGCAGGGCGAGGGTGCGGAAATCGATATATCCCGGGTATGCGCTGTCCGGCGGCACGAAGAAGCAGCTGACGAGCGCCGCCAGCGCGGCGATGCACAGGACAGGTTCTTTTTTCAGAAATCTGCGGATCAACGTTTGGAAACGGTGCCGTTGCCGATGAAATGCGTCCAGACGCCGGGTTCGCCTGCGGGTCTTTCGACGCCGGCTTTTTCCGCTGCTTCCATGCACTTCAGCAGATAAGCCATGTTATGCCCGATGTTGCGCATGGTGCGCATGCCTTCCGCATCCTGCTTCGCTTCCTCGGCCGTAAACCCGAACACCATATTCCAGTAGGTGGAGGAGACGACGGGCATCTCGCTGATGGTCAGGTATTTATTCAGGTCGTCCATGGTCGTGACGACGCCGGCTCTGCGGCACGCCGCGATACAGGCGCCGGGCTTGAGCCGGAAACTGCTGCTCCCGGCGTAGAATACCCGGTCCATAAAGGACTTCATATTGCCGTTCGGACCAGCGTAGTGGACGGGGGCGCCGAACACGAAACCGTCCGCTTCTTCCGCCTTATCCAGAAATTCGTTGACCACGCCGCCGAAAACGCAGCGTCCCGTCGCTTCGCATCCGCCGCAGCCGATGCAGCCGCCGACCGCTTTGTTTCCGATCCAGAAAACTTCTGTTTCGATCCCTTCCGCCTGCAGCGTTCTTTCGATCTCGTCCAGTCCCGCCCAGGTCGTTCCGTGCTCGTGCGGGCTGCCGTTGACCAATATCACTTTCATAAATGCCTCCTTATGATGCTGTTTTTCAGGTAAACCAGAAGTATTATACCATCTCTTCGATCTATGGCATAATAGGAATAGAAACGGTTCGGTCAAAACAGGAGGCGCTTATGAGAGTACGATTGACAGAATACGAACAGAGCATGCTCCGGGGCGATCAGGGCGAGGCCAAGCGGGTGACGCTGGGCAAGATCGTCGAACTGGCTGAGATCCTCGGCGCGGAGGAACTCGTACCGGTCACGAAAGCCCATCTCTGCTGCGGTTCGACCGCGTCGCCCGCGGATTTCCCGGACGGCGTGCTGGACCGCCCGGAGATCCTCGCCATGGGGTATGACGACTGGCAGACGCTGCGCAAGTGCGGCGGGCTGGATCCGGCGCAGTTCCGTCATTTCTGCGAAGATACCTTCGTGCTGGACGACGTGCACTGCACGGACAGCTTCGGCTGGGAATGGACGCAGCAGACGGAAGCGTTTTATAAAAACAATATGGATATCCTGAAAGGCGCGGCGGAGCACGGCGCCGTGATCGGCAGCACCTGCGCGCCCTATCTGGCAGGCTGGGTGCCGGTATTCGGCGAAGTCGTCGTGACCACGGAGAGCTCCAACGTGCTCTACAGCAATTCGGTGCTCGGCGCCCGCTGCAACGGCGGCGGAGGTATCACGACGTTCTGCGCGGCTATCTGCGGCAGAACGCCGAAATGGGGCCTGCATCTGCCGGAGAACAGGCACGGCACTCACGTGTTCCACATGGATTGCGATCTTTCCACCCGGCAGCGCTGGGACGTTCTTGGATTCGCCGTGGGCAGGAGGCTTGCGCCGAACGCGATTCCGGTGCTCTGCGGGGATTTCGAGCGTCCGGATACGGTCAAACTGAAGAGTTTCTTTACGGCGTTGGCGACTGCGAGCGGGTGCGAGATGTGCCTGATCGTCGGCGTATCCCCCGAGGCGCAGACCTATGAGATGGCCCTGGGCGGTCACAGCCCCACCGCCGAATTCACCATCACGGACGCGGATCTGAACGGGGAGATCGACGCGCTGTGCCACCCGGAGAGCGGTCCGGTGGACTTTCTTCAGATCGGCTGCCCCAGCATGACGGCGGACGAACTGCGTAAGGCCGCGCTGTATATGGAGGGCAAAAAAGTTAAAGAAGGCGTGCGGTTCTGCCTGTACACGAACATCGCGCAGTACGCGATGGCGCAGGCGTCCGGTACGATCGAAAAGCTGGAGAAGACCGGCGCCAAGGTCCTGACGAGCGGCTGCATCCTGCGGACCATCAACGTGGCTCGCGGGGCGAAAGGCATCGGACTTTCCGCCGGAAAACTGACGATCTGCAGCAAATCGGACCAGGTCGTGCCCGTGTATTACGGTACGGATGAAGAAGTGTGCGACGCCGCGGTCAGCGGCTGGTGGGAGGTGAAGCGCCATGCGTAAGGGAACGGTATTGCAGGGCAGGGGCGCGAAGGGTCCCTCCGTGGAAGGATACGCGCTGGTCTGCCCGGACAGCATCCTGGGCTGGAACGGTCTGGACGCCCGCACCGGCGAGATCATCGAGGAGGGTCACGTCCATAAAGGCGAACGCGTCACGGGCAAGATCCTCGTGATGCCCTGTTCGAGGGGTTCCATCGCCTGGTCGGATTATTTCGACGACTGCCGCAGAAACGGCGTCGGCCCCGTCGGGTTCGTGTTCACAAAGATGGATTCCAAGTGCGGCACTGCGGTCTTCGTGACGCAGCTGCCCTGCGCGGCGGATTTTCCGGAAGGGTGTGACCCCTGCAGCATCATCAGGGACGGGGACTATCTCCGCGTCGACGGCGAGACAGGCAGGGTGGAGATCCTCGAAGAGGCAGAATGAAGGGGTGACTTTATGGATACGATCTTTTATAACGGCAAGGTATACACTATGGAACCGGGATGGGCGCCCCAGAGCGCCGTCGCGGTGCAGGACGGCATCATCCAGCGCGTCGGCAGCGACGAAGAGATCCTGGCGCTGAAGACGGAACAGACCGAACTCGTCGATCTGCAGGGCATGACCATGCTGCCGGGATTTACGGATTCGCACATGCACCTGCTGAGTTACGGCTACAGTCTGGAAAAAGTGAACTTCTACAGCGCCCGCTGCATCGACGACCTTGTGGATCTGGCGAAGGACTTTCTGACCGGTCGGCCTTATCTCACCTGGCTGCAGGGCAGAGGTTGGAACCAGGAATACTGGAAGGAAGGACGCTTTCCGACCCGCTATGATCTGGACAGGATCTCGACGGATATCCCCATGTCCTTCACGCGGGCCTGCGGGCACATCATCGTCGTGAACACCAAGGCGCTGGAGGTGATGGGGGTCACGAAGGAGACGGAAGACCCCTTCGGCGGACACATCGATAGGGACGAAAACGGAGAACCGCTCGGCATCTTCCGCGAAGCGGCCCGCGACATCGTCTACAACGCGCTGCCGGACCTGACGTCAGGCGACGTCAAACGCATGCTGAAGAATGGCATGGACGAACTGGTGAAAGCCGGCATCACCGAGGTGCAGACCGACGACTTCGAAGCGCTGCCTCCCGGACAGTATCAGAAAGTGCTGGACGCCTATCGTCAGCTGGAAGACGAAGGCTCGCTGAAAGTCCGCGTCTTCGAGCAGTGCCTGCTGGCTTCCCAGCCCCTGCTGGAGCAGTTCCTGGCGGAAGGACACTATACAGGCGAAGGCTCCCCGATGTTCCGCATCGGCCCGCTCAAGCTGATGGCGGACGGTTCGCTGGGCGGACGCACGGCTTACCTGGCGAGACCCTATGCGGACGATCCTTCCACGGAGGGCATCCCTGTCTTTACGCAGGAACAGCTGGACAAGCTGATCCTGACGGCGCAGCAGGGCGGCATGATGGCCGCGGTGCACTGCATCGGCTGCGGCGCGGCGGAGATGACCATGCGCGCTTTCGAAGCCGCGCAGCTCGCCTGTCCGAGACCGGACGTGCGGCACGCGATCGTCCACTGCCAGATCACGGATCAGCCTCTCCTGGAGAAATTCGCGAAGCTCAACGTGGTCGCCCATATCCAGCCGGCTTTCGTCGACGACGATATCCCCATCGTGGAAGCGCGCGTGGGAAAGGAACTGACGCGGACGTCCTATAACTGGAAGACGCTGCAGGACAGCGGCGTGCACATCGCGGGCGGTTCGGACAGCCCGGTCATCGATTTCTCCGTGATGAACGGCATCTACTGCGCCGTGACCCGCCAGCGCCTGAACGGAGAGCCCGCCGGCGGCTGGCTGCCGGATCAGAAACTGACCGCGGAAGAAGCCGTGCGGGCGTATACGCTGGGCGGCGCTTACGCTTCCTACGACGAGAGGGTGCGCGGCACCATACGCAACGGCAAGTATGCGGATCTGGTCGTGCTGGACCGGGACGTTTTCGCCGTCGATCCGGAAGAGATCAAAGGCATTCAGATCGAGATGACGGTCCTGAACGGAAAGACCGTTTACATGCGCTGAACCGGCGCAAAAACGACACACGGGGACAGGTACAATGTGACATTTTTTGTCACATTGTACCTGTCCCCGTGTGTCGTTTTATTTCGTGTTCTTTACTTCTTGACCACCAGGTTCTCGATCCGGAAACCTTCGGCTTCCAGCGCTTCCCTGGTCTTTTCCACGTCGTCGTTCGGGTCGGTGATGACGTACAGCATGGCGTCCTCTCCGGACTGAGTCATGGTGAAGTGGGTGATGTTCGTGCCTTCGGACGCTGTGATGGCGCCGATCTTCGTCATGACGCCGGGCTGGTTGGGCACGCGCATCACGAACTTGTTGCCCTTGGTGCGGCCGCCCATCATGTCGATGAGGGCGTCGAACAGGTCGCTGTCCGTAACGATGCCGGTCAGTTTGCCGTTCTCCGTGACGAGCAGGGAGTTGATGCGGTGTTCTCTCATGACGAGAGCCGCGTCTTCGATGTAGTCGTTGGGAGAGCAGGTGATGACCTCTGCCACCATGGCGTCCGCCACCGTGATCTTGGACAGGAGGTAGTTGATCTCGTAAACGCTTAAGGACGTGGCCTTGCTCGGAGAAACTCTCTCGATATCTCTGTCGGTGACGATGCCGACGAGCTTTTCGCCGTCCAGCACAGGCACCTTTCTGAGCTTTTTGTCTCTCATCAGGCCGATCAGAGTGTTGATGGATGCGCTTACCTGGATGGTGTAGGGATCGCGGGTCATTCTATCTTTAACAAACATGATGGACTCCTTTCTGTTCTACCCTTCATTTTAACATTCCCGTCTGCATTTTTAAATCTTTTCTTTCCAAAAACTTCTGCTGAAGGGTAGCAGCACCGCGTAGACCTCCAGGCGTCCCGCCAGCATCAGGAAGCACATCACGAGCTGGGAGAACTGGCTGAACGCATGGTATTCCGCGAACATGCCCATGGTTCCCGCGCCTGTGCCGATGTTGCACAGCATGGCGCCGGAGGCGGTGAACGCGGTCTGGAAGTCCGACGCCGCGTCGAACGTCAGCAGGAACGTGCCGGCGAAGAACAGGACGAAGAAGATCAGCGTATAGGCGACCGCCTTGTTCGCGATGTTGGACGGCACGGGCTTGCCGTTGGTCTTGATCGTGACGACGGCGTTGGGATGGATGCGCGTCGTAAAGCTGCGCCAGACCATCTTCGACAGGATGACCACGCGGATCACCTTCAGGGCGCCTCCGGTGGAGGACGAACAGCCGCCGATGATGCTCAGCATCGTGAGCAGCATCTTCGAGAACGAAGGCCAGAGGTTGAAGTCCGCGCTGGAAAGCCCTGTCGTCGTCAGGAACGAGATCGCCTGGAAACCGCCGAAGCGCAGCGATTCCGCCAGGTCCGAATAGACGTGGTGGACGAACAGGTCCAGGGTGACGAGCACGACGCCCGCGGCTGCGATGCCGAAGAATGCGTTCAGCTCCGTGTTGCCGTGGAGCTTGTCGGTATCGCCGCGAAGCAGCCGCACGTAAAGCGCAAAATTGACGCAGGACAGCAGCATGAACAGCGCCATGACCGCTTCCGCAGCCGGATTGGACAGATGCAGCAGGCCGTCGCTGTAATTGTTCAGCCCGCCGGAAGCGGACGTGCCGAAACTGAAGATGAAAGAATCGAACCAGTTCAGGCCGCAGAACTTCAGGATCAGCACCTGCGCGCCGGACATGGCGATGTAGAACAGATAGATCAGCTTCGCGGTGCTGCGCCTGCTGAACGAGATGTTGTCCGTATTGATGGCTTCCGTCTCGGTCGAGAGGATGGAGTTTTGCTGCTCGAAATTGGCGGGGATCAGGCTGTGCAGCAGCACGAGGATACCGATGCCGCCCAGCCACTGGGAGAACGATCTCCAGAACAGGATGGAGCGGGGCAGGCCGCTGACGTTCGTCAGGATGGTCGCGCCCGTCGTCGTATACGAAGAGATCGACTCGAACAGGGCGGAGACGGGCGAGTGGGTGATCCCCGTCAGCAGGTAGGGCATGGCGCCGAAACAGGAGATCAGGATCCAGCTGACCACGGTCAGGAACATGCCGTCCTTCATCGTGATGCTCCTGGGCGCGTCGCGGTACGAGAGGGACAGCCCTCCGCCCAGCGCCAGAGAGAACGCCGCGGGAATCAAAAAGCCCAGGATGATCTGCGGATTGCCGCCTATGGCGGCAAGGATCAGGGGCACGGTCATGGCGAGCCCTGTGATGATCATCAGATGACCCAGTACTCTTGCTATGCTCTTCGTATGCAGGATCATTTCTTACGGTTCCAGTAGATCGGCGTAAACAGCAGGATGATGGTGAACAGCTCCAGTCTGCCGGCGATCATCAGGACCGACAGCAGCATTTTCGCGGGAGCGGAGTAAAAGGCAAAGTTCTGTGTCGGACCGACGGCTTCGAAGCCCGGTCCGATGTTGGAAAGGCAGGCGACGACGCTGGAGAGAGCGGTCGTCAGACTGACGTTTTCCAGGGAGATCAGCAGCGTGGAGATCAGGGTGGTGAACAGGAACAGAACGACGAATCCCGTCACGCCGGACATGGTCTCCGCGGAGATGGTGGTGTCCCCGACCTTGATGGGGGACACGGCTCTGGGATGCAGCTTGCGGAACGTGCCGCGGCGCACCAGCTTGTAGATCAGGATGGCGCGGATCACCTTCATGCCGCCTCCGGTGGAGCCGGCGCAGCCGCCGACCAGCATCAGCATGAACAGCACGAAGCGGCAGGGCAGCGGCCAGAGGTCGAAGTCCACAGTGCCGTAGCCTGTGGTGGTCATGATGGAGCTCACCTGGAAAAAGGCCGTCCGCAGCGTATCCGCGATGCCGTTATAGTAATTGTGGATCATCAGCATGACGGTGATGAACAGGGTCGATCCGCAGATGATGCCGACGTAGACGCGGAATTCCACGTCCTTGAAGATCTTCAGCGGCGTCTTCTTGTAGACGTTGCTGTAAAGGCTGAAGTTTACGCCGCACGCCATCATGAAGAAGCCGATGACCCATTCGACGTACCCGCTGTGGAACGCCCCGATGCTGGCGTTGTAACTGGAGAAACCGCCTGTGCCCACCGTACCGAACGTGTGCAGCAGCGCGTCGTAGAGGCTGAGTCCTCCCAGGCAGAGCATCACCGTCTCGAGCACAGTGAAGACCAGGTAGATCTTGTACAGCGTGCGGGCCGTATCGTTGACCGTGAAACTGATCTTGTCCATGGTCGGGCCCGTCGTTTCCGCCCTCATGATCTTCTGTCCGCCGATGCCCAGTTTGGGCAGGATCGCGATGGTGAGCACCAGCACGCCCATGCCGCCCAGCCAGTGGGTGAACGAGCGCCAGAACAAGATGCCCCTGGGCAGATGTTCGATCTCCGTCAGGATGGTGGATCCCGTGGTCGTAAAGCCGGAAGCCGTTTCGAAATAGGCGTCCGCAAAGTTCGGGATCGCGCCGGAGATCATGAAGGGCAGCGCCCCGATCAGCGACATCGCCAGCCAGCTTATGCCCACGATAAAAAAGCCGTCCCTCATGCGCAGATCTTCCGTCTTCTGGCTCGGGATCGCGCGCAGCACGATCTGTCCCGCCAGGATGACCGGCAGGCTGCACAGCAGGAAGATGCGGAAAACGTCCCACTCTTTATAAACAGCAGACACCGCAGCGGGCAGGAGCATGGCGGCCCCTACGACAGACGCTACGGCGCTGAGTACTTTTGCGATGAGTTTCCGGTTTAAAAGCATGGTTAATGTTTCAGCAGTCCTTCCAGTCTGGGAACGGAGGAGAGCAGGGACAGGATGATGACCCGGTCGCCGACCTGCACCTTCGTGCGGCCGGACGGGATGATCACGTCGTCGCCGCGGTGGATGGCCGCGATGATGACGCCTTCGGGAATGTCCAGATCCAGCAGGGTCTTCTCCGTGAGCGGCATGCCGCGCTCCGCCCAGACTTCGATGAATTCCGCCTGGCCCTGGATGAGCTGGGAGAAGATGACGATGCCGTCCTTCTGGATAAAGCGCAGGATATTGGAAGCGCACATGTCCACAGGATTGATGATCATGGAGACGCCCAGGGTCTCCGTCAGGGACGCGTAGCTCTTGCGGCTGATCTTCGCCACGACCTCTTCGATGTTATGCTGCTTTGCCGTCAGGGACAGCAGAAGATTCTCTTCGTCGAAGCCCGTCGCCGCGACGAACGCGTCCATGTCGTCCATGTTCTCGTCGCGCAGCAGGCTCGTATCCGTGGCGTCGCCATGCAGCACGAGCACCCCGTTGAGCTTGGCGGACAGCCATTCGCAGCGGGCGCGGTCCACCTCGATGATCTTGACCGCAGCGCCGAAATCGGACAGCATCTTCGCCAGGAAATAGCCTGTTTTGCCGCCGCCGGCGATCATGACGCGCTTCAGGTCGGTATAGACCTTGTTCTCGTGCACTCTCTTGCTGATGTCCTTGATCTGCTGTTCCTGGCCGATGAGGTACAGCGTATCGCCTGCCAGCAGCTTCGTGCTGCCGTTGGGCACGATGATCTTGCCGCCGCGGGAAACAGCCGCGATCAGCACGCTGGGCAGGACGCCGGGCAGATCGCGGACCTGCGTGTTCACGAGGTCGGGGATCTTGTCGATCTTGAATTCCAGGATCGTGACGCCGTCCGCCAGGAACTGTCCGTCTTTCAGCGTGTATTTTTCCGTCAGATATTTGTAGATCTCCTGCGCGCAGGCCAGGTCCGGGTTGACGATGTGATCGATACGCTGGGTCTTCATGATGAAGTCCAGCTGCTCCACGTGTTCCGGAGAGCGCACCCGCGCGATGGTCTGCGGACAGCCCAGTTCCTTGGCGAAGCTGCAGATGACGATGTTGCGGTCATCCTGGTCCGTCGCCGCGATCAGAAGATCGTATTCCCAGATCTTCAGTTCCTGCATGACGTCCACGCGCTTGGCGTTGGCCGCGACGGTCAGGATGTCGTAACGGCTGTTGACTTTCTGGATCAGGCTTTCGTCTTTGTCGATCAGTGTGATCTCATTTCCGCCGCCGAGCAGGGCTTCTGTGATGGCGCAGCCCAGCTTTCCGGCTCCTACGATTGCTACTTTCATTTTGCCTCAACTAATCACTGCGGGCGGCATAAAGCCGCCCGGATCTATTACTCTTCAGTTGCTTCTTCGGATTCTTCGGATTCTTCGGATTCTTCCGTCTCTTTTTCCTGTTCCGCTTTCGCAGCCGCTTCGGCTTCGGCCTTGGCGGCGAGATCCGCCTTCAGCTCCTCCAGTTCGGCCTCGTCCAGCGGGAAATGGGCGCCGCACTTTCTGCAGGTGACGGAGTAGTACATCTTGCGGCGCGCGTGGGTGGACAGGTCCATCGTGACGAGCGTGATCGCGACCAGCGCGATGATGACGTTCAGGATCTTCAGCGCGACGAGGACGCCGATCAGCGCCATCAGGATGGCGTCGCGGGCGATCATCGTCTTCGTCTTCTTGGAGTAGTGATAGCGCTTGCCTTCGTGCTCGGCGGTCGTGCCGCAGAACGGGCAGGTCGCTTCGAAATAGTTGTCGTCGCTCAGACGCTTTTCGAACAGGCCTTCTTCGTCGCGGACGCTCTCCGGGTTTAGGATCAGCTGCTTTCTGCGGAAGAAATCGCCCCGCTTGCCCGGAATGGTCGTCAGGTCGACCGCGCCGTTCTCGAAGCGCTTGATCCCCAGCAGCTTCTCTGTCTCCGCCTGGCGTTCTTCTTCAGGAAGGGACTTGATATATTCGATCTGCTCCTCTGTGAGATACATCTCCAGGGATTCTTTTTCTCTTGCCATTCGCATAGCCTCCTCTAAGGAAATCATTATGAGACAGTATACCACAAAAGAGTGCGGATGTCTGCTTTTTCTATATCGCATCTTATGGTATAATTATTTGGTTTAGTCCAAGAAAGAGGTAAGACATGAGCAAACCCATCGTAGCCATCGTGGGACGCCCCAACGTGGGCAAATCCACGTTCTTCAATAAAGTCGTCGGACGCCGCATCTCCATCGTGGAAGATACGCCCGGCGTGACCCGCGACAGGATCATCGCGGAAGCGGAATGGACGGGTCACCATTTCTTCGTGATCGACACCGGCGGCATCGAACCGGACTCCAAGGAGATCATCCCGGCGCAGATGCGCATGCAGGCGGAACTGGCCATGGATATGGCGGACGTCATCCTGTTCCTCGTGGATGGCCGGGACGGCCTGACCACGGCGGAC
>JAEEGI010020700.1_pt1 | contig 13144 bp, 5 predicted proteins | sample 8958751 | NCBI WGS metagenome assembly JAEEGI01 (sample SAMN16246545, study PRJNA631951) | gut metagenome | biome: gut microbiome; feature: rumen; material: KS-attached | host: Bos | place: Iran: Karaj | collected 2018-10
AACCCTGTCATTGGACTCATACTCACCAAGGATCTGAAGAAGGATCCTCTTGTGCTTAACAGGGCTTATAGGAAGAAGATTCTGAGTATCCTTAACAAGTGTTACGCCTTTATCCGCACATTCTCTTGCCCAGCTGTCATGTTCTTTGCAGTTAAGGACTTTAAGAGCATCCTCGTCAGGTACAAGAGCGTCTTTTTCCTTCTTAGTGTTAAGTCCAAGGGCAGCCTTGGTTGCCAGTATCCTCTTGACAGCTTCTTCAAGCCTTGCATCTGACAATATACCTTTTTCATAGCCCTTATGCATGTATTCATAGTCTTCATCTATATTTCTATTAAAAAGAAATACGTCACAGCCGCTTTCAATAGTCATAGGAACGGCAGTCTCTCTGTCACAGGCACAGCAAAAGCCGACCATAGGTGTAGCATCAGTAGTTATGAGGCCGTTAAATCCAAGTTTCTCTCTAAGAAGCTTCTTGAGAAGATTTGGAGACAGTGTTGCAGGAATCACTTTATCAACCTCTTTGCCCTCATAGAAGTCTTCATATGAGGGAAGTGCTATGTGACCTGCCATGATGCTAAGAGTCCCGGCTTCTATCATAGCCTCGTAGATCCTGCCGTAGCTTTCGTCCCACTTGGATACAGACAGAGAATTGACACTTGTAAGAAGGTGCTGATCCCTTTCATCTATTCCGTCTCCCGGGAAGTGCTTGACCGCTGTTGCAACGCCTTCCTCTTTTGCCGCCTTGATATAAGCAGTTCCCATATCGATAACCCTTTGAACATCATCTCCAAAAGTCCTGACATTCATGATCGGATTGTGATAGTTCCTGTCGATATCAATTACAGGTGCAAAGGCCCAGTTAACTCCAACTGCAGCTCCTTCCTTGCAGGAAATCTTGCCAAGCCTGTAGGCGCTGTCCGTATCATCAGTAGCTGCAACCAGCATCTGTCTTCCGTAATATGTACCTTCTACAGCTGATCCATTGCCGCCGTATTCAAGATTCGAAGCCGTAAGAAGCGGGATCTTGCTTGCCTCCTGCAATATCTTGTGGGCATCTCTTATCTCTTGTCCGGGACCTTCTCTATAGAGCATTCCGCCGATATGGTACTTGTCTATGAAGTTTTCCAGTTCTTGCTTGTCCTTGGTGAAGATTATCGGGCAAAAGAGCTGTCCGATCTTCTCATCAAGGGTCATGTTGTCATATGTCTCTTCAACCCACCTTATCTTTTCATCGTCAAGAAAAAACGGGTTTGCCTTAAAATCAATCATGTCGCTCCTTAAAAATTCGATTCATTAAACACACGTAGTATTAGGGGATGTTGGTTTGTTTGCCGACTATAGTTACCCACTTGTCCGGACCGGCATCCCCAAAGTCTTTACTGGGGCAGGCAGTATATAAATCATTGCCACGCTGTTAATCGTTTTATGAATTCATGGCATGATATCTGTATATTTTTATTCTGGGGTCTGAAACTCGCTTCGCTCAAACATGCAGACCCCGGGCAGAATAAAAATCTCCAGCTATCACGCTCATGAATTCTACAAAACGATTAAAAAGCGTGGCAATGATTTATATACTGCCTGCCCCAGTAAAGACTTTGGAGATGCCGGTCCGTCCAAGTGGGGGTTTTAGTTATTTATAGATTTTATGTAAAAAGGGGGTATAACTACATAGGGAATCTTAAGCACAATCCGACATTTTTTAAGATTGATTTTTGGAATGGTTTATTTTATAAATATCTGATAGCACGCACTTTTTCCTTTTGCTTTGCCATAAGGTGTATTAGATAAGGGATTTTTTAACATTGACTTACAATAGTTTACATTGTTTGAAGTTATTTTTAGGTTGAATATTTAAGATAAACTAAACTTCACATTTAGCCAGAGCAGTATCGACAAAGGATTTGCAGGGACGGGCAGTATATAGATCATTGGCATGCTTTTAATCGTTTTATTAACTTCATGAGCATGATAGATGGAGATTTTCATTCTGCCCGGGGGCCACCTGTCTGAGCGAAGCGAGTTTGGACCCCAGAATGAAAAGATCCAGATATCGTGCCATGAAGTATAAAACGATTAACAGCATGGCAATGATCTATATACTGCCCGTTCCTGCAAATCCTTTGGCGATACTGCTCAGACCAAGCGGAAAGTCTAAGAGGTTGAGATGAATAAGTATATTAGTTATGGTGAGTTTCAAAACCACATGAGAAGGTATTATAATCAGTCCGGCAATAAGGTTCAGTTCATCGAGATGATCAATTATCTTGAAGTTAACGGCATGCTCCTTGATGAGCGCCCTGAGCTTGTAATGCCCTACTGGAACAGCGAGTCAACAACCGAAGAGTTCAACAAAGTCATAGACTCTCTGATACTGACAGTTACACCTATGGAGAGCGCGACAAGCACTGTTGAAGAGGGATCCATCATCCCCAAGAGCCGCGATGTGTTCATAATACGCCATCCAAGATATACAAGACGTGATCCCCATCGTCACAACTATTTTGAGATCAATTATGTTGTAGAAGGCAGCTGCAACTTCCATTTCAACGGAGAAGATCTGATTTTAAAAAGCGGCGAGATATGCGTGATAGCTCCCGGCTCTTTGCACGATATCACTATTGATGATGAGTCAACGGTCTATACACTTATGATCAGAAAGAGCACCTTTAATGCCAACTTCTTTTCACTACTGTCCAACAAAGACCTTTTGGGGCACTTTTTCAGAACCATCCTGCAGGATGATTCTCATGAGAACTACCTTTTATTTTTTACCAGGGAAAATAAAAAGCTTAAAAGCTATATGCGTAATGCCCTCTTAGAGTGCCACGAAGGCGATACATATAGTAACAGCTGCTGTATCAACTGGGTCAACCTTATTTTTTCAGAGCTTCTGAGAAACTACAGCAGTACTATACAGTTCTATAATTACCAGATGGGTACTGACTTCTCGCTCATACTTCAGTATATACAGCACAATTATCAGACTCTGACGCTTTCGTCCCTCGCCGAGTTCTTCCACTACAGCGAGCCTCATCTTAGCACTTTGATAAGGCACAACACAGGCAGAAGCTTCACAGATCTTATCAAGGAGCTGCGAATAAATGATGCGATCAACCTTCTTGTTAATACCAATATGAAAGTCAGCCAGATTGCAGATCAGGTCGGCTACAATTCGGCAGATCACTTCTCAAGGGTATTCCGCGGGATCTACAAGGAATCGCCCTTGGAATACCGCAAGAAGCACTCACAGGAAGAACAGTTCAAACCATTCCAAAAAGAAGAACAGCCAAGGCGACCCTCGCTTTGATCCCTGATAATCATTGTCAGGATTTTATGAGTCAATACACTAATATCGACTAGCTTATCATACATAAGCGCAGTCGGATGCACTAAAAAAGAGGCATATTCCTGTCTAGAGTATGCCTCTTTTTTTACTATAATACGAGATAGTTATTACAAGTTTCTTTTGACATCATATGACATCCTGAACATATCTTAAGCCTCTGAACAAGGCACAGATCTCTTTACTAAGTTCAGGCCACATCTTCCATCTTGCTCTTCATATCTTCGATCTCCTTGGCATATTTGTGCACAGGATTGAACATAACGCTCAGGATCAGGATGATGCCTGTAAGACATGGTGCGCCGAACTTCAGGAAGTTAAGTGCAAACATTGTTGACTCAGGCTCCTGGCCTATTGCATTGGCTACATATCCTGAAAGTGACAGTACCAGAAGCACTCCGGAGTTTGTAAATGTATTGCCGCACTTCTGGGCAAATCCCTTTATTGAAGAGATAACGCCGTTAGCAGAGATGCCCTCTTTGAGCTGAATATAGTCGATCGCGTCATTTACAAGTACATTTACAAGCGCATTCTGCATTGATGATGTGCATGCTGAGATGAATGTAAGAACGCACAGGAATGTAAAGCTTGTCTTACCGAAGAAGAAAAGGATGATATAGCAGATCATAGATAAGATCTGAGATACCATAAGCGCTCTCTGACCAGTCTTAAATACCTTAAGGAAAATAGGCATCAGGACAACCATTGATACAAGTGCGCCGATAGAAATAACGCCATGTATACTGAGATAAGGTCTGGTCTCATGTAGTAATACATCATGTAATAAACTGAAGTTGAGAACATAAGTCCATATCCCATTGAAGCCATGATCCATGCGATGATGTTAGGGAAAAGCTCTACATGCTTAACCACAAGTTTAAGGTTCCCTAGAGTCTCGCCCTGATGAACAGGCTGGAGGTATCTCTCCTTGGCTGTTGCAAAAAGTCCCCAGAATGAAACAGCTGAGAGGATGCCGCATACGATCATAAGCGGTATGTATCCGTTACTAAATCCAAGATTTGTAAAAAATCCTGTGAGCTGTGGTGTGAATGTATTACCGATTGTAAATGCTGCTGCGCAGGTACCGGCGCCCATTGTGATGATCATATTTCTCTTCTGGTTGCTCTTAACAGCTGCCGGAAGGATAGCCATCTGAGGCATTGTATACATAGTAACTGTCATGCCGTATCCTATATATGTCACAAGCACCCATATGAACTTACCTGTTGCAGAGAATCCGGGATTGACCCAGATAAGGACTGAGAACAGTGTTAAAAGAATTGGTGCAAAGATAAAATAAGGTTTGTATCTTCCAAGTTTGGTATGCGTCCTGTCTGCAAGTACTCCCATGATCGGGTCATTGATAGCATCCCAAAGCGTTGCTATGAACATGATAAGTGAAGCCGCTCCTGCTGCCAGCCCCATATGATCTGTCATATACTGGGAAAAATAACTCGAAATAACTGCCGCAATGACCATCGCACCGCCATTGACTGATGTTGCATGGAACCATGAAAAGGCTTTGCTTACATGTTCTTCTTTCTTAGCACTTTGTGCTCCCTGATCTTTAGACATTGTAACCTCCATAAACGTTTTCTCCTTTTTTGTACCCTGTATACCCCGTGTGTTTAATGTGATTACATTTTATAGTTATCAAAACATCGAATCCATGTAATATAATTGTCCAAATCCGACATTTTTTACGATGAGCAAGAATGAGTAAGTTTGAAAGTATTCCACTTTCAAACCCAAATTGGTGTCGCGAGCTCCACCAATTTGAACCATTAGTCACTCGTTTCACTCGCGACATGAGGTTAAAAATGAAGCGGGCCAGCCATTGCAGTCGAGCCTGCAATGGCTAGCCCATATAAATTATATTATCTCGTACTCTGTTAATAGTTCGCCCGCTTTCAGGGTTACAATCCCCTTATTATTATCTAAGCGGCGTACTATCAGCTGACATCTGCCATTAAATGTTTTAGTATCTGATGTCTTATAGTTTGTAACATCCCTTGGATCTGCCGAGCCAAAGCCCATTAGTTCCAGATTGTCTGACAAGCTGACGTGGATATCTGTGTCTGACTCTGTGTTGACATTGCCTACGTCGTCGCAAAGGGATATATTCAGATATACTATTTCCATATTTTCATATGAATCAGAATTGTCACATGACGCTTCTTTCTCCATAGCTTTATCAATGGTTTTGATATCTATAGAACCATTGCCTAGAGCATTATTACAGCTTTCCTTATAGTCATTTTGTTCCCTGACCACTTCAATCTTAGAAGCCTCTCCTGCGGTTACCAGAGACACTCTGCCTATCTCTTTGCCGTTTTCGTATGAGATAGCTTCCAGTTCACCTTTTTCATAAGTTATATCAAAAAGTGTTCTGTATCCTTCCTTTTTGCCTGAAGCTTTTCTGCCAAGGCTCTTGCCGTTAAGGATCAGCTCAACTTCATCTCCGGCCGAGTATACTTCTACTATAACGCCGCTTCCTTTAGGTATATCCCATGTCCATGATGATATGGCATCGCTCATGACCCATGGCGTTGTTATGACTTTTTCACCGTAATGGTGAGGATCCTGCACCGCTATATAAGGCGCTTTTCTAAGTCCGAAGACTATCTGCCTATAATAAGAAACGGGTCTTCTAAAGCCTGTGATATCAAAATCTCCGACATATGATAATCTGCATGGATATGAAGCACCAAAGCCTCCCTCGCCAAACTTATAGGCAGGTATACCTATTCCGGCTTCTCCTATATAATCCCAGCCTGTCCAGGTGAAGTCGCCTATCACTGTGCTGTACTTTTCTATTTCAGCCCAGTTCCTTGCTATCTGCGGCGGATAAGTCTCTGATCCTACTATTATCCTGTCGGGATTGTTTACATAATCTTTTTCATATCTTGCAGTCATGTAGTTGTAACCTGCTATGTCAAGGAAAGTGCAGGCGTTATCAAGTCTTTGGGATACTGCCTTGTGATTGACGATCTCATCCATGTGAGCATCCATAACTGTCATGAAGTCATTGACATTGCCATCAGCATTGCCATCTGCATTTTCTTCTGCATTCCCATCTGCATTATTATCTGCTTTGCTATCAGTATTTTCTTGTGACCCTGATTCTTTCTCTATTTCAACATCTCTTTTAGCTTCTGTTTCAACTTCTATTCCTTCTACATCTTTTGCAGATTTTTGCTCTTTTTTAGCACATACAGCGCTCATTATATCCTGCATTATCTCGCCAACTTTATCTCCTGCAGCGAATACGCCGTTGATACCGGCTGTTGTATACCTGCTATCGTCAAGCTCTTTGACATATGCATTAATCTCTGTTCCGATACGGGTACCTATATCCGTACCTATCTCAGGTATCTCATTACCAATTGAATACATGATCACAGACGGATGATTATAGTCCTTCATGATCATGGACTTAAGGTCCTTCTTCCAATCAGTCTCAAAGCTCATACTGTAGTCATAGTCTGTTTTGTTACGAGTCCACATATCTACAAACTCGTCCATAACATATACGCCCAGCTTGTCACAGGCTCTTAGAAGCGCAGGCGCAGCAGGGTTATGGGCTATTCTAAGAGCATTGAATCCCGCTTCTTTCATCTTGCGAACCTGCCTGTACATCACACTGTCATAGGTTGCAGCTCCAATAAGCCCGCTGTCATGGTGGATGCAGGCACCTCTGAGCTTTACAGTCTTGCCATTAACTCTAAGGCCGTGTACTTTGTCCAAAGACATGGTCCTTATTCCGAATGACTCTTCGCTAGAATCCATTATTATATTTTTTTCTGTAGCACAAAAGTCATCTGAAGTAATCACCGATACGCATTTATATAGATCCGGCGTATCTTCAGACCATGGGCATGGATCAGTAACAGTGATTCTCTGCACGATCTCTCTACTTTCAAGAGGCATCAAGTGCGCAGGCACTTTGACAGAAGCGACTTCTTTTCCTGAAGGATCTATGATCCTTGTCTCAAGACTAGCCGTAAGCCTGGAATTGTCTTTATTATCAATTCTTGTTTTCACAAGGATCTCTGCACTGTCATCATCAAGAGTAAGCGTATTTATACGAACGCCATAAGGAGCAATATGAGCCTTTTCTCCTATTAGCATATATACATCTTTGTAGATTCCGCCGCCGCTGTACCATCTGGAGTTTGGCATAGCCCCATTTCTAACAATCACTCTTATCTCATTTTCCGCATCCAGCCTTAAAACTCCCGTAATATTAACATCCACTACGCTATATCCGTAGTTGCAGCTTCCCACAAGCTGCTCGTTCACATAGATAGACGACTTTTCATATATTCCTTCAAATCTGACTATTACATCTTTGCCTGCATACGCAGATGATGGAACGTAGAATCTTTTTACATATGTATAGAGCGCGCCCTTAACATATCCGGTATTAGTCCCGTTAGGGCATTCCTCATACGGCGTCTCAAGCGCCATTGCATCGTGTGGAAGCGTTACATCTACAGCGTTTTCCGGTATCCCCCATACTAAGGCAAAAGAATCTCCGCCGCTCCAGAATTTCCAGTTATCATTCCATTTCCTGATCTTCATATATGTCCTCTTTCTTACCACCTATTTTGGTCATCTTATCTTAATCACATCACCATGTGTGATACCTGTTTCGTTAAAACTATCAACTCGTACATAAATAGGAGAATCCTTGACGATAGCCCCTATATTCTGGGAATCCCTCCCAAGTACCAGATAACTGTGATAGAGCTTTGTCGGTGCATAGCCCCATACAATATTGTGGCCTGCAGCGTTATCTTTGCTCCAGGACACCTGCATATCTATGTCAGTCTTCATCACAGCCTTAACACCGGCAGCTTTGGCTGGCATCCGGCCATTGCCCTTTCCAAATACCCTGATACCGGACACACAGATATTCTGATCAAAAGGCACCTCTATTACAGTAAGCCTTATGAACCTTGCCTTTATACCTTCCGGTCTATATACAAAATCATTGCACAGATTAGTATCTGCCTTTGATTTATCTTCTATTACAAAAAAGTCTCCGCCGTCCAAAGACCCTTCAAGTATCCACCTTGTGAGGCGCTTCTCCCTGTCTATGTATCTGATCTCATGTGCAACAAGACACTGTGCGCCTTCCGGAATCTTAGCCTTAATCCCGTCATCTGCAAAGTTTATCTGAATGCAGTTAACATCCATCGCTTCTCCAAGATCTATCACAGCCCACTCGCCCGTTTTGGAATCCGCCTTCCACCAGTTTTTTACATCCTCATTTGTAAGCTTATCTGCTCCAACACCTGAAGAAACAAAAGCTTTTTTGCCATATGAAAGAAGCATATATTCGGGCTCTTCAAAAGCTTCCTTGTCCATATCAGACGGCCAGTCTCCATAACATTGATCGCAGTAAAGCTCGCCATCTGCGTCAAAGCCTGCCTTCCACAAACCAAGTCTTCTCTCCATATCATTATTAACAGAAATGGACATCGACGCCGCATGCCAATACCTGCCATCTTCATCAGCTATAGTAGATCCATGACCTGCGCCATTAATAAAACCTCCCGGCTTATAACTAAACGGATTATTGCGTGCAAATTCAAAAGGTCCAAGCGGATTATCCCCTACTAAAACACCATCTCCATATACATTGGTCTGAGTCTGCGGAAAAGCATACTGAAGATAATACTTCCCATCATGCTTGGTCATATAAGCTCCCTCAATATATGGATCATCTCCTGCAAAGCCTCGTGCCAGCTTCCTCACAGCATCCTCAGTAGTAAGCCCTTCCTTCTGCCTAAGTTCCATAGGCATCTTCATAAGATCCTGAAAAATAGCTTCCGCAGCCTTCTCAAAATCCATCCCAGCCTTAGGACTCACATGATCCATACCAATACGCTCATAGCCCCTTGACTTATTGTCCATTTCGAACATAACCTTCTTTTCACAGACAGGCTCCATAGTCCTTGGATCAAGTTCCACTCCCCATATAGGCGTAATATTAGAACACCCCCAATACAGGTACATCCTCCCATCATCATCCAGAAACAGATCCGGATCCCAGAAAGGAAAGCTCCCTTCAATCTCTTCAAAACCTTCATTAACAGGATCTTTGGACCTATAGAAGTTACATACCTCGTTTCTTTTCGATGCGCAGAAATACAGATAATCTCCCACCGCCCTAACATCAGGAGCATAGTCAAAAACAGGAATAGGAGCATCAAGCTCATGATATTCCCAGTCAAGCATATTGCTGCTAACATAAAAGCCCGCAGTCATAGACGGAAAAAGATAATACCTCCCCTTAAAATATTCAAGCGTTGGATCCGCCGCCTCCCTGTATACAGAAAGCTTATCATCTCCAAGCCCAGGCATATTAGGCTTTTGAAAGCTGTATTTGTATGGCAAATTAAGCGGATTACAATATACTCTGCTCATATAGACCTTCCTCTTTATAAAATAGATACTACATATTTTCAGCCAATGATACATTTTACACTCATTATATTCATCTCTATTATTGCCATAAAGATATATACATAAGAAGAATACGACATATTTTCAGATTGTTTTTTGCTTTAGTTTTTATATTATTCTTCAGTTTTTGGGAATTTGTTTTTACAGATTTTTTTTTTATTAGTCTTTAATTTCAGTTACTTTGGTATTTTAAAATGTTTTCAAAGATTCTTTTTATCATCTAAAAAAGCCCCGGCAATCAACTTGCCAGGGCGTTGTCCCACCAAAAACTTCCCGCTTGCAAAGCAGACTCCATCCCTTGGAGCTGCGCTGGCATGGGTGGTTTAAAAAGTTTTTGCGTGTCTATTGAAGGTGTTATAAAATTCAAGAGCGTGATAGATGGAGCTTTATATTCTTCTCAGGGTCTGCCTGTCTGAGCGAAGCGAGTTTCAGACCCTAGAATATAAAGCTCCAGATATCATGCCTTGAATTTATAATAACTTCAAGACACGACAATACTTAATAAACCATACTGACAAACGCAGCTCCAAGGGATGGAGTCTGCCCCTTCCACAAGCGGTAATTTTTTTACTCTTCTATATCGCTAGCATCGAATACTTCCGTAAGCGGCTTGCCTGCAGGTACCATCGGATATACCTTATCATCCTTCTCGATAACCGCATCGATAACAACAGGGCCACCAGCTTTTATAGCTTCCTTAAGCGCAGCTGCAACCTCAGACTTCTTGGTCACGCGGATAGCCTTGCATCCAAGGCCCTCAGCAACCTTGCAGTAGTCAACCTTGTCAGTAAGAACAGTCTGAGAATAACGCTGACCATAGAACAGATTCTGCCACTGACGTACCATACCAAGAACCTCATTATCAATGATGATCTCGATGATAGGAATATTGTATCTGCTGGCAGTTGCAAGCTCGTTCATGTTCATTCTAAAGCATCCGTCACCTGCAACGTTGACACAGATCTTGTCAGGATTGCCCATCTTGGCACCTATTACTGCGCCAAGACCATATCCCATAGTTCCAAGACCGCCACTTGAAAGGAAAGTTCTTGGATTTTTGTACTTATAGTACTGGGCAGCCCACATCTGATGTTGACCTACATCTGTTGTGATGATAGCACCACCCTTGGTTATCTTATCAAGCTCTTCCATGATATAAGGACATGTAAGCTTACTCTTGTCATAAGAAAGCGGGAACTCCTTTTCCATCTCCTTGATCTCGGAGATCCACTCGTCATGCTTGCCCGGCTTTAAAACTTCAAGAAGATCAGTAAGGATCTCTTTAAGATCACCAACTATAGAAGCATCTGTCTTGATGTTCTTATTGATCTCAGCAGCATCTATATCGAACTGTACGATCTTAGCTCCCTTGGCAAATGCCTTAGGATTACCTATTACTCTGTCTGAGAATCTGGCACCGCAGGTCAGCAGAAGGTCACACTTGCTGACTCCATAGTTTGAAGTCTTGGTTCCATGCATACCGATCATTCCAGTATAGAGCTCATCTGTACCATCGAAGGCACCTTTACCCATAAGAGTATCGCATACAGGAGCCTGAATTCTCTTTGCAAGCTCTCTGACTTCCTCATGAGCGCCTGATATGATTGCTCCGCCGCCGACATAGATAAATGGACGTTTGGATTTAGCTATCATTGCAGCGACTTTCTCTATGTCTTCCTTGGAATATTCCTTCTTAGTCTTGGGTTCAGAGATCTGAGCCGGTGTATAATCACATTTGGCAGCAGTAACATCCTTCGTAATGTCAACTACTACAGGTCCTGGACGGCCTGATCTTGCAATCTCAAATGCTCTTCTTAATGTATCAGCAAGCTTCTTAACATCCTTGACGATGAATCCGTGCTTGGTAATAGGCATTGTGATACCGTTGATGTCAACCTCCTGGAAGGAATCCTTACCGAGTGCGGGAAGATTAACATTGCAAGTGATAGCAACCATCGGTACGCTGTCCATATATGCTGTTGCTATTCCTGTTACCAGATTGGTAGATCCGGGGCCTGATGTAGCCATGCAGACTCCAACCTTGCCGGTGGATCTTGCATATCCGTCAGCTGCATGAGCAGCACCCTGCTCATGGCTTGTAAGTATATGGCAAAACTCATCCGAATGCTTATATAATTCGTCATAAATATTAAGAATCGTTCCGCCCGGGTATCCAAATACAGTATCTACCCCCTGCTCCTTAAGACATTTAAGAACGATTTCTGCACCATTTAAGACCATTGTACTGTACTCCTTATAACAAGTATTAATTCTGTGATATAAACGTTAAAATACCTTTAACGTCTTTAATTTATTTAGCACATTCTTAGAAGTCCATGGACGGACTTCTATGTGCCCTAGTCAATATCCGGAACTTTAAGGATAGCGCCTGTATTACCGCTTGTAACGAGCTTCTGGTAGCGGGCAAGATAGCCATCTGTGATCTTAGGCTGTCTTGGCTTCCATGCTGCCTTTCTCTTAGCAAGCTCTTCATCAGATACTTTCATGTTAAGAGAATTGTTATTGATATCGATTGAGATGATATCGCCTTCCTGTACCAGAGCTATAGGTCCGCCTACTGCAGCTTCCGGAGATACATGTCCTATAGAAGCTCCTCTGCTTGCTCCTGAGAATCTGCCATCTGTAATAAGGGCAACTGTAGATCCAAGTCCCATACCTGCAATTGCAGATGTAGGATTGAGCATCTCTCTCATACCAGGTCCGCCCTTAGGTCCTTCATATCTTATAACAACTACGTCTCCGTCTACGATCTTGCCGCCAAGGATAGCTGCAATAGCATCTTCTTCACAGTCGAATACTCTCGCAGGACCTTCATGAGCCATCATTTCAGGAGCTACTGCAGACCTCTTTACAATACCTGTATCAGGTGCAAGATTACCCTTAAGTACTGCAATACCGCCGTTTGGAAGATATGGATTATCAATAGGTCTTATAACCTCAGGATTGAGATTCTCAACGCCTTCAAGATTCTCTCCTACAGTCTTGCCTGTACATGTAAGAAGATCTGTATGGATGAGATTCTTCTTGGTAAGTTCCTTCATTACAGCATATACACCGCCTGCCTCGTTAAGGTCTTCCATATATGTAGGACCTGCAGGTGCGAGGTGGCACAGATTAGGTGTTCTGTCAGAGATCTCGTTGGCATATTCCATATTGATATCAACACCTGCTTCATGAGCGATAGCAGGGATATGAAGCATTGTATTAGTAGAGCAGCCAAGTGCCATATCCATGGCAAGAGCATTCTCAAAGGCTTCTTTGGTCATGATATCTCTTGGCTTTATATCTTTTTCCAGAAGTTCC
>JAEEGI010020701.1_pt1 | contig 13143 bp, 10 predicted proteins | sample 8958751 | NCBI WGS metagenome assembly JAEEGI01 (sample SAMN16246545, study PRJNA631951) | gut metagenome | biome: gut microbiome; feature: rumen; material: KS-attached | host: Bos | place: Iran: Karaj | collected 2018-10
CGTCCGATGCGATTGCCGGAAGACAGCGATCTTTCGCTCGAGGGCGTCGCCCCCGACGTACTCGTGATCGGCGGAGGCATTTCCGGCGCCTCGATCGCGCGGGAGCTGACAAAGTGGAAGCTCGACGTGCTGCTCGTGGAAAAGGAAGCCGATCTGGCGCTGCAGGCGTCGGGCCGCAACGACGGCGAAGTCCACCCCGGGATCGACCTCGGCAAGGGCTCGCTCAAGCACAAATATATCCGCCGGGCGAACCGGATGTACGAAGACGTCTGCCGGCAGCTGGACGTCCCGTTTTCCCGCATCGGGCAGTATGTCCTGTTCCAATCGTGGGCGCTGTTCCCGCTAATCGCGCTGTACGCCTTCTGGCGCAAGCACCACGACGGAATCGAGGACACCGTCCTGTTGTCGGGCAAAGAACTGCTGCGGCGCGAACCGCAGATGACAAAGGGAACAAAGTTCGTAATCTATAACCCCAGCGCGGGCGTCGTCTGCCCCTACGGGCTGACGATCGCGTTCGCGGAAAACGCCGTTACGAACGGCGCCAGAGTCGCGCTGAACACCGCCGTACTGGATATGACGGTCGAGGACGGGCGTATCACCGCCGTCCGGACCAACCGCGGAACGCTGCACCCGAAGCTCGTCATCAACGCCGCCGGCGTGTTCGCCGAAGAGATCGCGAAGATGGCGCACGACCGCTTTTATTCGATCCACCCGCGCCGCGGCACCAACTCGATTCTCGACAAAAAGACCGGCGCCTATATGCACTCGATCGCCTCGGTCAAGGATCTGCATCTCCACGGCAAGAACCACTCCAAGGGCGGCGGCGTCATGCGCACGGCGCACGGCAATCTCCTCGCCGGACCGGACGCTGTCGAGACAAACGAAAAAGAAAACACCGAAACGCGGCCGGAAAGCATCCGCACGGTGTTCGATAAGCAAAAGATCACGCTGCCGCCGCTCTCGGAGCGCGACATTATTACCTATTTTACCGGCGTGCGCGCTCCGACGTTCGAAGAGGACTATGTGATCGAACCGGGACGCCGGACCGAGAATCTGATCCACTGCGCCGGGATCCAGTCGCCGGGACTGACGACCGCGCCCGCCGTCGCGATCGACGTGGCGCAGATGGCGGTCGATCTGCTGCAAAAGAAGCAGACCGTCGCAGAAAACCCGGACTTCAATCCCGTCCGCAAGGGCGTGCCCGTCCTGCGCGAGATGGACGACGAAAGCCGCGACGCGCTGATCCGCGAGAACCCTGACTACGGCGAGATCGTCTGCCGCTGCGAAGAGATCAGCAAGGGCGAGATCCTCGACGCGCTGCGGTCCCCGATCTGCGTGCCGACGATCGACGGAATCAAAAAGCGCGTGCGTCCCGGGATGGGGCGCTGTCAGGGCGGCTTCTGTTCGCCGCTTGTGACGAAGATCATCGCGGAGTTTTGCGGCACGGCGCTGTCCGACGTCCGCAAATCGTCGAACGCATCTGTAATCACCTACGGTCAGACGAAAGACGGCGAAGGAGGTGACGCGCCATGAATGCATCCTTCCATGATGTGATCGTGATCGGCGGCGGCCCCGCAGGGCTCGCGGCGGCGATCAGCGCCAGCGACAACGGCGCGAACGTCCTCTTAATTGAGCGCGAAGCAAGACTGGGCGGCATTCTCAAACAGTGCATCCACGACGGCTTCGGTCTGCTGCGCTTCGGCGAAAAGCTCAGTGGTCCCGAATATGCCGAACGATTCATCGACGAGCTGCGGCAAAGAGCAATCGACGTCAAAACGCTGACCTTCGTCACCAAAATCGACAACACCGGCGACGGCTTTCGCGTTCACACGGTCAGCCGCGGCGGCGTCACGGTCGAAACGGCAAAGGCGCTCGTCCTCGCCACAGGCTGCCGCGAACGGACGGCAAAGCAGGTGTTTATCCACGGCACCCGCCCCGCCGGCGTGTTCACCGCCGGCACGGCGCAGCATTTCACCAATCTGCTCGGGCTGCAGCCGGCGAAGCGCTGCGTGATCCTCGGCTCGGGCGACATCGGCCTGATCATGGCGCGCCGGCTGACGCTTGAGGGCGCCGCGGTGCTTGGCGTCTATGAGGCAAAGCCGACCCCCTCCGGCCTGACGCGCAACCTGCATCAGTGCCTGTATGACTATAACATTCCCCTGTATTTATCGCATACCGTGACGCGCGTCTTCGGCGCGGACCGGCTCGAGGGCGTGGAGATCGCCGAGGTGGACGACCGCATGACACCGATTCCCGGTACACAGCGCCGCCTTGACTGCGACGCGCTGATTCTCTCGGTCGGGCTGATCCCCGAAAACGAACTGGCGGAGTCTCTCGGCGTCCGGCTCGATCCGCGCACGAAAGGTCCTGTCTGCGACGAACGGTACATGACGAGCGTTGACGGCATCTTCTGCTGCGGCAATGCGCTGCACGTCAACGACCTTGTGGACTATGTCTCGGCAAACGCCGAGCAGGCGGGCAAAGCCGCCGCGCTGTATCAGCCGCATGAACGGCGGCTGATCGATCTGCAGCCGTCGGACGACCTGCTCTATCTGGTGCCGCAGAAGCTCGACCTCGGCGACCTCGACGGCGACCTCACGGTCTATTTCCGCTCCCGCAGCGAGGAAAACGGCTGTACACTCGAAATTACAGTGGACGATACCCCCGTCTTCACGAAGCGCTACGCATTTTTACGCCCGCCGGAGATGGAGCAGCTGACGCTGCAGCCGCGCAACTGGGGCCTTGCCGAAAACAGCGTGGTCCGCTTCTCCCTCAAGCGGCAGGAACAGGAGGCGCAAACATGAAAGAACTGGTTTGTATCGTCTGCCCGCGCGGCTGCCGGATGCAGATCACCGAAGAGAACGGCAGCTTGCAGATCACCGGCAACGGTTGTAAACGCGGCGCCGCCTTCGCTGAAAGCGAAATACGCGACCCGCGCCGTACGATCTGCACCACGGTGCGCACCGCCTTTCCCGACGTGCCGGTGCTGCCCGTCCGGGTCTCAAAAGAGATTCCGAAGGACCGCATCTTCGACGTGATGGCGGAGATCAACCGCACAACGGTCAACACACGGCTCGGCCGCGGCGATATCGTATTGGAAAACGTGCTCGGTCTCGAGGCGGACGTCATCGCGACGAGCAATATCTTAAAAGAAACGGAAAGCGAAAGGAGAACGTCATGATGGAGCATCCCCTTGTTTTGACCTTTGACATCGGCACGCAGAGTGCGCGGTGTCTGCTGGTCAACGAAACCGGCGGTTTCGAGGATCTGATCCAAAAGAAATATGAAACGCCCTATTTTTCGAAGCAGCCCGGCTGGGCGGAGCAGTCGCCCGACTTCTACTTCGACGCGATCGCAGCGCTGTCGAAACAGCTGCTGGCGCGCAACAAGGACAAGATTGACCGCGTCATCGCGGTATCGCTGACCTGTATCCGCGACACGGTGTTGTGTCTCGACGCTGAGAACCGCCCGCTGCGCGACATCATTCTCTGGCTCGACGAACGGCAGGCGGACGACAAGGGCAAGATCCCGCCGTTTAAATCGGCGCTGTTCTCCCTCGTCGGGATGGGCGAATCGGTGAGGATCCTCTACCGCGCGACCGCCGCCAACTGGCTGATGCAAAACGAGCCGGAGCTTTGGGCACAGACCGCGAAGTATGTGATGCTCCCCGCCTATCTCCACTATAAGCTGACGGGCGTGCTGGTCGATTCCGTGGCGAACATGATCGGTCACGTGCCGTTCGATTACAAGAACCGCCGCTGGATGGGCGACAAGGAGCTCTCGCGCTGCGTGTGCGACGTGCCGAAAGAGAAGCTTTGCGACCTTGTGCCCTCGGGCGAGACAATCGGTCCGATCACCCAGGAAGCGAGCGCCGCAACCGGGATTCCCGCCGGGCTGCCGCTGATCGCCGCCGGGTCCGACAAGGGCTGCGAAACGCTCGGGCTTTCCGTCGTGCATCCCGACCGCGCCGCGGTCTCCTTCGGAACGACCGCCACGCTGCAGATGGCGGTAAAGGACTACTTTGAGCCGCAGCCGTTCATGCCCGCCTACCCCGCCGTGCCGAACGATCTGTACAATCCCGAGTTCGAGGTCTTCCGCGGCTTCTGGATGATCTCGTGGTTCATCGAGCAGTTCGGCGCCGCCGACAGGCGTGAAGCCGAAAAGCGCGGCATCTCGACCGAGCAGTACCTCGACGAACAGATCAAAGCCATTGAACCGGGCAGCGGCGGCCTGCTGCTGCAGCCGTTCTGGACGCCGGGCATCACGAACCCGAACGCCCGCGGCGCGATCGTCGGCTTTGCCGATTACCACACGCGTCACCACCTCTACCGCGCCATCATCGAGGGCATCTGTCTGGAACTCTATCACGGGCTTTCCACGATGGAGAAGCGGTCGAAGCAGACCGTGCTCGCGCTGTACGCGGGCGGCGGCGGCGCGCGCAGCGACGTCGTCTGTCAGATCGCCGCCGACGTGTTCGGTCTGCCGGTCAGCCGGATCCAGACCCACGAGGCGAGCGCGATCGGCGCGGCGATGGTCGCCTTTGTCGCAGAAGGCGTCTTCGCGGATTACGACGATGCGATCGCCCACATGGTACAGCAAAAAGACACCTTCGCCCCCAGCCAGGAGGCGCACAGCGTCTATCGCGACTATTATGAAGCCGTTTACAGCAAACTGCCGCCGCGGCTGAAACCGATCGAAAAAGCGATTGCAGAAACGAACAGGAGGAATACGCAATGAGCACGAAACCGTACCGCGGCTTTGAGCCGAACTGGGTGTTGGACCGCGCGCCCGAAAACAGCTACCGTTCCATCTTCCGCTGGGGCGATCCGGATTTCTTCAAGTATCCCAAAGAGAGCCTTTACAACTATGTGAAGACCCGGTGCAACCTTTCTGACGACGACTTCAAGCAGTATAACGACGAAATCGGCATGGAGCCGGTGGAGCTCGGACCGGAACACGCACCGCAGATCGACCCCGCGCACGTCGCCGCCATCGCCGCGATCGTCGGCGAACAGAACGTCTCACAAAGCGACTACGACCGGCTCGCCGTCGCCTACGGGCAGACAATGTACGACCTGCTGCGGATGCGGCACCACCGCTTTGATTCGCTGCCGGATCTGGTCGTCTTCCCTGAAACGAGCGAGCAGATCGAAGCGATCGTCGCCTACGTGACCGAGCACAAGCTTCCGCTGTACGTTTACGGCGGCGGTTCCTCCGTCACGCGCGGCGTGGAGCCGATCAAGGGCGGCGTCTCGCTCGATATGCGCCGCAACTTCAACAAGGTGATCGCCTTCAACGAGACCGACCAGACCATCACCGTGCAGTCGGGCATGTCCGGCCCGAAGCTGGAAGAGACGCTGCAGAACGCACAGACCCTCTTCGGCGCGAAGCGCGCCTACACCTGCGGTCACTTCCCGCAGTCGTTCGAGTACTCTTCGGTCGGCGGCTGGACGGTCACGCGCGGCGCGGGCCAGAACAGCACCTACTACGGCACGATCGCCGACATCGTGCTCTCGCAAAAATACGCGACGCCGATCGGCAAGATCGAAACGAGCCACTATCCGCGCGAAGCGACCGGTCCGAATCTCAACCAGATCATGATGGGCAGCGAGGGCACCTTCGGCGTTTTGACCGAAGTGACGCTCAAAGTCTTCCGCTGGATGCCCGAAAACCGCAAGCGCTTTTCCTATATGTTCAAGAACTGGGAGATCGCGATGGAGGCCGCGCGCGAGATGATGCAGTGCGAAAGCGGCTATTCTTCGGTCTTCCGCCTGTCGGACCCCGAAGAAACGTCGCTGATGCTCCATCTGTATAACGTGGACGAAACGCCGCTGGGGCCGATCCTCGAAAAGCTCGGCTACAAGGATTTCGAGCGCTGTCTCTTCCTCGGCTTCACCGACGGTGAAAAAGGCTTTTCGAAGAACGTTGCGAAGAACATCTCCCGTATCGCCCGCAAGCACGGCGCGATCCCGATGACGGGCCTCGTCTGCAAGGGATGGGAGAAGGGCCGCTTCAACGACCCCTACCTGCGCGACACGCTGATGGATTTCGGCTTCATGATCGACACACTGGAGTGCACCGTCAACTGGTCCAACATGGGCCGCGTCCACCGCGAGGTCCGCGAAGTCTGCCACGCGCTGCCGAACACGATCGTAACGACCCACATGTCCCACTGCTACCCGCAGGGCGCGAACCTCTACTTCATCTTTATGACGAAGATGCAGGACGAGGAGGAGTTTCGCCGCTACCACGCAACGATCCTCGACGCGATCCAGAAGAGCGGCGCGGCGATCAGCCACCACCACGGCATCGGCAAGATGTTCGCCCCGTGGCTCGAGGGCTATCTCGGCGAAAAAGAATACGGCGTGATCCGCACGCTGAAAAACTATTTCGACCCGGATTATCTGATGAACCCCGGCGGCACGATCGGTCTTGATCTCAAGCCGGAGGAAAAGTTCTTCCATCGCGAGCATAAAGCGTATATAGAAGAGACCGCCGACAAATAAACTTCATAAAAAAGGCTGCTGCACCATTCTTCCAAGGGTGCAGCAGTCTTTTATGGAACGCTCCGTTTTAAGACACAGAGGTGATTGTGCCGTACGAAGTAATTGCAACGGTCATGTTGTTCAGATTTGCCGGTCTGGAGTAGCCGATAAATGACGCAACCGGTTCGCCCACGACCGGAGCAAAGGACACCTTATATTTCACGTTTTTCCCCGGCAGCACGAACGTTTTTGCGCTTGAGCCGGAACTGATATATCCGCGGTTGTTGCAGTTATAGGTGCCCTGGCTGTAGAGCGACCAGGCATTGCCTGATTTTTTATAGATCATAACCTTCATCTTGGCGACGCTGCCGGTGGAAAGGTTATACTGAAAATACTCATAATACGATGCACCGAGTTTGATTTGAATCTTCGTCCGATAGGTGTTGCCGAACAATTCCGTGTTCCAGCCGTTGTTGGAGGTAATATAGACCGACTGTGCGGCATTGACCCCGGTTGCTGTGTGTCTGTTTCCGCTGATGCTCGCTGCGCCGGCAGTTAATCCGATGCAGGTGATAATGGTTGCTACGATGCAGAGCATGGCGATGATTCTTTTGGCTTTTTTCATTGTTGGTTGACTCCTTTTCTGTTTTTGATATCAGTTTTGTATTTTTTCATAAACAGCTTACAGTTGATCAGGCTGTCTTACTGTTGATGACAGGTTTTGTTGCGTTCCTCTCAGCTCACGCCGACGATCGTGCCGTAGTTGATATCCAGCTTGATGCCGGTCATATCGGACGGCGTACGGACCGTGCCCTGCTTTTCCGGCGTGATGACGATCTTATACAGAACGCCTTTGCCGGGGAGCCGCAAATCGCAGTTCAGCAGACCGGAATAGCCGTTGCAGAAGAAGCTGCCGGAAAGGTTCTTTTGTCTGACCCAGCTGCTCCCGGCGCGCTGGAAGGTCGTGATCTTGATCTGCTTGCCGGAGGACGCGGCGCTCTTCTGATACTGGTCGCGGTAGCCGATCGGGATGAAGATGCGGACGTTCGTTCTGTAAAGGCCGCCGCAGAAATTAGTGTTCCACGCGGTGTTCGTCTTGATATAGACGGTCTGGCCGCCGCGGATGCCGGTGACGCTTTGTTTGTCCTTGCTGACGGTTGCCGCGCTCGCGAAGTTGCTGAAGCAGACAAGAAGCGTAATGATTGCGCAGATGAGGGCGATGGTTCTCTTAATGTTTTTCATGGGTATGATCTCCTTTTTTTCTCCGTTTGTTTTGTTGCAAGCACATTCTACAACAGACGGTTCCGGTTTTTGTAGGAAGCGTTTTCCTGCCGGCGATCGGCAGCGGCGTCCGCTTTCGTTTTGTTGAGACCATTATATTCGCGCCCTGCTTAAGATTCAATTTGGCAATGCATTAAGGATCGATTAAGAGGTGCTTAATAAAAGCAAAAACCGCACGGCAAAACGCCGTGCGGTCTCATTTTTCTATATATTATAACAGGTTTTTCAGAATCGCGCCCGATTTCTTGATCTCCGTCGGGAAGTCGTAGACCTTCGCCTCGATCGAGCAGCGTTCGCAGCCCGCGTCGCGCAGCGCCATGACGAAGCCCTTGTAATCGAACTCTTTCTTCTCTAATGGGAAGGTTCGCTTCGCCTTTTTGTCCGGCGTTTCGGGGTTGGAGATGTGCCCGTGGGCGATACAGCCGCGCAGCTTGCGCAGATCGTCGAAGCTGTCGCCCGCGCCCCACATGTGATAGACGTCAGCGAGGCACGAAATGTTCCCGCGGTCGGCGAGTGCAGCGAGCATCACGCCCTCATCGAGCGTATGGATCATGTTGCACTCCTTTTTGCGCAGCGGCTCGATCGCGACCGTAACGCCGTACGCCGCGGCGATCGGAGACACCACGTCGCGCAAAAACGCGCCGAGCTGACGGAAGCCGTCGGAAAAGGTGACGCCCTTCGGCAGAGAACGCGCCCCACCTGAGCCGAACGCGACCGTCCGCAGACCGAGCTGCGCGCCGCGGCGCATCCCGTTCTCAATATAGTCGCGCATCTCCTTGCGGGCATAGTCTGTGCCGATGATCGGCAGATCGCCCGGGATAAAGCAGTTCGCCGCTTCGCAGGGGATGTCGTTTTCCCGAAGCGCGTCGCGGTACGCCGCAAACGCCTTGTCGTCCGCCCGCGAAAGCGAGCCGAAGCCGCATTCCGCATAATCGAAGCCTGCTTCCTTTGTCATCCGCACCTGCTGCGGCAGATCCAGACTGAAACTCACACCGTATCTCATAGTATCCTCCTTATATGTTCACCGCCGCAAAAACGGGGTAGTGGTCCGACGGGAGAAAGCCATCCGGACGGTCAGTCACAACGCGGAACGATTCCACGCTTTTGCAGTTTTTGACAAAGATATAGTCGATGATCTTTTGAAACGCGTTGTCGTTCGGGTCGCCGAAGTTGTGGAACGTGTAGAGATCGTCACGAACCGGCGCGACCGCACGCGCGTCCGCGAAGCCGGCGTCCATCGCGCGGCGGCAGGGCGCGGATTCGGGGAAAGAGTTGAAGTCGCCCATCAGCAACACCGGCAGATCGCCGAACTGCGCCGCGCGTTCCAGAATCAGCGCCATCCCCTGCTCCGCGGCGACAGCGCCTCTGTGGTCGAGATGGGTATTCATCACGGCGAAGCGTTTGCCGTTCGTCTTGTCCTCAAGGAGCGCCCACGAGCAGATGCGGATGCACGCCGCGTCCCAGCCCTTACCGGGGACGTCGGGCGTCTCGCTGAGCCAGAAATGGCCGCTGTCGAGGAGCGTGAACCGGTCTTTTTGATAGAACACCGCCGAAAACTCGCCGTCCCGCTTACCGTCATTTCTGCCGATGCCGACATAATCGTAGTCCGAAAAGGCGGCGCAGACCGCATCCATCCAGTCGGCATGCGCCTCCTGCAGCCCGAACACGTCCGGCGCCTCGGCGCGGATCACATCGGTCACCAGCGGCACGCGCGGCGCCCAGTCGCGGCAAAGAACGTTGAAACTCAGTACGTTCATTTTGCGCCTCCCTTTTGCTGTGTCGGGCCGTAGTTGACCGCGCCGGTATAGACCACGTCGTCCGGCGTCGGGTAATACTTCGGCGCGTCGTTGTCGCGCTGATAGAGACGGACGTGTTCGCCGCGCGGCAGCAGATCGACAACGTCGCAGCCGCGCCACAGCACGGTGAAGGTCCGTCCGGCGACAGTCTCTTTTTCTTCGCGCGTTTCCACGTTGAATGCCAAAACCAGCGTATCGCCCGGATTCAGATCCGCGGTCGCGGTTTTGCCGTCGCGGGTCACCTCGGCCGGCTTGCCGTTGATTGTAAAGGCGAGATCGTCTCCCATCCAGCCGTAGAGCCGGAAGCCCGCGCGGCAGACCTTCTTTGCTGTCAGGGATAGCTTTCCTTCGTTCGGCAGCGCGGACGACAGGATCAGTGCGTCGGTCTCTTTGTTCATCGGCACGTTCACGACGAACACACCGTTTTCTTCTGTGATCGCGCTGTTCCAGACTTCCTTGAGCGCGGTCGGCGCCGTGCCGACGCAGCAGCCCGCGATCGAGCGAAAGCGCTGCAGCGAAATGGAGTTCGGCTCGCTGCCGCCTGTGAAGCCGCCGACCATCCGCTTGTCGATGTCGCGGTAGGTGATACCGTCGGCGTCGGGCTTCGTGTTATCGACCGTGACGTAGCCCGTGTAGCGGATCTGGTTTTCGACGAGCTGGTTGCGGGCGAAGCAGTTGAAGTCGTCCCAGTAGCAGTCGTAACCGCACTTTGTCAGCTCCCGCGCGCAAAGGATCATGTCGCGCACGCAGCAGGTCTCGCAGTGTTCCTCTTCGGGCGGATGCCACTGCGCGTACTCCGGCACCCAGCCGAAGGACGACGACAGCGAACGGATATAGTCGTAGATCGCCTTGCCTTTTTCAATATAGGTATCGTTATGGATCAGCCGGCCGAGATAGACAAGTCCGCAGGCGAACCACGCGGCGGAATGGACATGGCCGAAGAACTCCATCTTATAGTTGAAATACCGCGATGGACCGAGCACATCGTTCGCGATACCGATCGCGAGATCGAGCGCAGTTTCATCGTGCTTCAGTTCATACCGGCGCGCAAGGGCGTGCAGCATCAGCGCGTTGCGGATCGACTGCTCGCCGCGGCCGGTGTGCCGCGTGAGATCGAAGCCGCCGTCTTTGAGATAGACGTCGTTCGGGAATTCATAGAGCGGTTCCGGTTCCGGAAAATCGCCCGACCAGAACGTGCGCACCTTGCGCTCGATCACGAGCGAGCGCATCCCGCGGATCAGCTCGCTTGTGCGTTTTTCAGCTTCTTTATCGTCGGGGTATTCTTCGACGATTTTGTTCAGCGCGGGAAGGATGTACCCCATCTCGTGGAACGAGGCGTGGACCGTATGCGTCCACGGATAGGGCTCGCAGAAGCGCAGCCCGTGTTCTCCCCACGATTTCATCAGGTGACGCCGCAGCGACTGTTTGACGTCGTCGCCGTCGTTGGTGCCGAGCATCTCCATCGCGCAGCAAAGCCCCTCGTACCACGAGCCGACCAGTTCCGCGTCATCTACGCGGCAGTGCGCCGCCTCGGCGGGCTTTTTGTTCGGCAGCAGCAGCCAGTAAGGCAGATTGTCCTCCGCCTTGTCCACCATATTGGTGATATAGTGGTGCACCAGCCGCGCGTTTTCCAAAGGCTCGAATCGTTCAAATCTGTCCATCAGTCGCCGTACACCTCTGCGTAGCGGATCTGATCCTGCGCGACGGTGCCGTCCGACAGGAGGTCCAGTTTGGTGTAGCCCTGCAGCCAGTCTGACGGCGGCGCGTCACGGCGGTCCATCCCGTAGGCACCGTAGCCCGACGGCTCGATATAGCTGAGCAGCACGTTTTTGTACTGGACGCCGAAGTTGTTGAGGTGGTCGTGGCCGCAGAAGACGATCTGCGTGACGCCGACGTCCTGAATCGCGGCGAACAGGCCGTTGTCATAGACGGTGGAGCAAATATCCTCGCGCTGATCGCCGTAAAGCATTTTTTCGGTTTCAAGCGCTTCGTCATAGGCGTGCAGGGGGATGTGCATCAGCAAAATGGAATCGTAGTCGCCGTCGGTCTCTTTGAGGGCTTCGGCCTTTTCGCGGTACCACTGCACCTGGTTCTCGTGCGCGCCGTCGTAGGGCGTTCTCTTGTCATAGAGCGTCAGCGAAGCGGCGGTCTCGTCGCTGATCTCGTCGAACGTGTCGAGGCAGAAGATGGTCTTCACGAGGTTGCCGTCCTTGTCGAGCAGGCGGATCACATAGTTGCAGTCGCCGTCGATGTCCGCAGGCCCGGGCAGCATCACGCAGTGCGCGTGGGACGAGAAGATATCCACCATCTCCGTGCGGGTGATGGAATAGTTGTTGTCGCCCTCATGGTTGCCGAGGACGCCGCCCCAATAGACGCCGAGCTGTTCAAAGATCTCCGCGAACTGGGCGCTGCGCTTGCGGTTCATGCCGCTGGTGATATTGTCGCCGCCGACCAGCACAAGGTCGGGCTGTTCGCGCTGAATGGCCTCCACCATGCGGTCCACGGTCTTATAGCCGGTCTTGTTGTCGCCGTTGAGATGCTGATCGGTGAACATCAGGATCCGGAACGCGCCGTCGTCGTTCTTTTGCAGCGTGACGGTGTCCGTATCCTGCGACACAACGCTAACGGTCTGGTGCTCACAGGGCTCGATCTTGTCGATCGGGTAGTTCAAAGCGTGCGGGAGCTTGCTGTACACGATGACAGCCGCGACGGCCGCGATGACAACGAGCGCCGCCAGACAGCAAAGGATGATTTTCTTCTTCTTTGACATAAAGATCCTTCCTTTCTTTGGTGGGTGTGGATGGATGGTTTCTTGCCTTTCATTATACAGCAGTATTGCGAAATTGCAACCGAATTTTGAATATTTTATATTTTCTTCATTGACTTTCCCTTGTTTCCTACTATAATAAGAATAGATATACCCTGCCGGGAGGTGACAACATGTCCGATCTCGAACCCGTTCCCGCTTCGTTCTGTCCGTTTTTGCGGTTCTGTATCTGCTCCGACCTGCACATCAAAGAAGCCGGCGACGACCACACGCAGCGGCTGCGGCAGCTGATGGAAACGACCTACGCCCTCGCGCAGGCGCATCCGGCCTACAAAAACGTGGACGCGTTTCTGTTTGCCGGCGACCTGACCAACACCGGAACGCCGGCGCAGTTCCACGCGTTCTGGGACACGGTGCAAAGCGCGCTGCAGCCGGAAACGAAGGTGCTCGCCTGCGTCCCGCGCTACCACGACAACTGGGAGTTCGGCAAGGGCGGCGAAAAAACCGGCCTGCGCCATTTCCGGGAGATCACCGGGCTTTCGACCGACACGCACCTGACGCTCGGCGGGCTGCATTTCATCGCCGTTTCCACGAGCGAAAAGGACTGCTACTACGACAGAAAGCAAAAGCGCTGGCTGAAAAAAGCGCTGAAAGAGGCGGCGAAGGACAACCCCGCCGCGCCGGTCTTCGTGATGCAGCACGAGCATGTCCGGAACACCGTTTACGGCTCCACCAGCTTCGACGGCTGGGGGCTGACACACTTTACGAAGATCCTTGCGAAGTATCCGAACGTCGTGCATTTTTCCGGGCATTC
>JAEEGI010020704.1_pt1 | contig 13141 bp, 12 predicted proteins | sample 8958751 | NCBI WGS metagenome assembly JAEEGI01 (sample SAMN16246545, study PRJNA631951) | gut metagenome | biome: gut microbiome; feature: rumen; material: KS-attached | host: Bos | place: Iran: Karaj | collected 2018-10
ATTCGACATTCTATGAGGCCTAGTTCCTTCTTCTATCTTCATCGGTCAGACCGAAGGGTACTGCTTGCCTTTCTGCTTGTAGCGGTGCTGTTTCTATGTATGCTGTTCGTGACAGGAGGAAATGAAGAAGGTGAAGCGGTGGTTGAGGCAGATTCGTCACAGAGGGGCATGATTCATTCTGTCAATGGACAAATAGCCAAAAATGCCCACTCCAGTTCTGTAGCATCAGGTCAGACCGAAGTATATCGTCCAGAGCGTTTTCCTTTCGATCCCAACACAGCCGACTCCTTTCAGTTGCGCCGTCTGGGCTTGCAAGCATGGCAGATTCGCAATATCTATAAGTACAGGGCTGCAGGCGGCATTTACCGTGAGAAGATAGATTTTGCCCAAACCTATGGCTTGACGCAGAAGGAGTATCGCGAGTTGGAACCTTATATCCAGATCTCATCCGACTACCAGCCTGCTGCCCTTTTGGTTCAGGAAAGAAAACTTCAAAAGGAAGAAAGCCGTGACACGTTGCTCTATCCGAGGAAACTTACACCAGGACAGACCATTGATTTGTCGGTGGCTGACACCTCACTGCTAAAGCGTGTGCCAGGCATAGGCAGCCATTATGCTCGAAAGACAGTGGAATATCGCGAGCGACTGGGTGGCTTTGCCAGTGTAGACCAACTCGATGAAATCGAAGGTTTTCCGCTTCAGGCGAAGCGCTATCTACGGATAGACAGTATGGCTGGGGTGCAACGGATCAATCTGAATCGCTTAAGTATGAACGAGTTGCGCAGGCATCCCTACCTGAACTACTATCAGGCACGTGCCATTGTGGATTATCGTCGCACGCACGGTCGATTGAAAAGTCTGATGGATTTGCGGCTCTTGCGTGATTTCCCTCCTGAAGTGATACAACGGTTAGAGCCTTATGTGGAGTTTTGACAGAAAAGAGGCCATAAGTTTGCCGTAGTGTCACAAAATGAGTACTTTTGTAGCCATGATGAGTTACGAACAGTTTTGGCAATCGCTCACTGCACGCTATGAGACAGGTGAGGCCCGCGCCGTAGCACGAATGGTGCTGGAGGTGGGCTTCGGCATGTCGATGGCGCAGTTGCTGTGTGATGGACTGTCGAACCTTTCAGAGGCAGAACTGCTGCGGCTGAGCGAGATGCAACAGCGCCTGCTCAAGGGAGAGCCTGTGCAGTATGTGCTGGGGGTGGCCGACTTCGGACCGCACCAGTTACAGGTGGCAACGGGGGTGCTGATACCAAGGCCAGAGACCTACGAGCTGTGCGAAGAAATTGTGAAGGATTTCTCAAAGAGCTCCCACTCTCCCTTGCGAATCCTCGATTTGGGCACCGGATCGGGCTGCATTGCCTGCACCTTGGCAGCTGAACTGCCTGCTGCTGAAATGACGGCCTGCGACATTTCTGCCGAAGCTCTTGCCATTGCAAAAGAGAATGCCAGGAAACTGGATGTCAGCGTGCGTTTTGTGCAAGGCGATATGCTCAATCCTGACCGTAGCGAGGAACTTGCTCCTGAACGTATCAAAATGCATTGGGATGTGATGGTGAGCAATCCCCCTTACATCTGTATGCAGGAGGCTGCCTCAATGGAACCACACGTGCTTGAACACGAACCGCATCAGGCACTCTTCGTACCCGATGACGACCCACTGCTGTTCTATCGAGCCATTGCCGATTATGCAACGAAGACCCTTCGACACGGTGGAACACTCTACTTGGAACTCAACGCACATTATGCCGAGGACTGTCGACAACTATTCATCCAGAATGGCTTTGCCGATGTACGCCTCATGGAAGACCAGTTTGGCAAGCTCCGTTTCCTGAAGGCAACCCAACCCTAACAAAAAGCAACACCTATATATTATAAATATGGAAAAGGAAATCACCGAACAGCAGGCCATGCAGCGTCTTGCGGCTCTCTGTGCAAAAGGAGAGCATTGCCAGTACGACCTGTTGCAGAAGATGCGTCAATGGGGACTAGACGAGCAGGCTCAAGCGAAGGTCATGGAGCGCCTTGTGGCAGGCAAATATGTTGACGATGCTCGCTATGCCGCTGCTTTTGTGCGCGACAAGGTGAACTACAACCACTGGGGACGTCGCAAGGTGGAACAGGCACTGTGGATGAAACATATTGACGAGGCCATCGTGCGTGAGGCTCTGGATGCCATTGACACGGGCGACTATGTGAGCGTGCTGCGCCCCATGCTACAGCAGAAACGGAAACACACCACTGCCCGAAGCGAATATGAGCTGAACATGAAACTCATGAAATGGGCCGTAAGCCGTGGGTTCACGACCGATGTAATCCGGCAGTGCATGACTGTCGATGACGATGCCGAACTCGATGATACCATTCTGGACTAGTCTGCTCGACCTTTTCTCACCGCGTCTTTGTGCTGGATGCGGTCACCGCTTGTCAACCAACGAGCACGTTCTGTGCAATCATTGTTTGCAACATACACCCTTCACCCATCACTCTCTTCAGCCCTACGACAACGCGCTGGCCCGTCTTTTCTGGGGGCTTTTCCCCATAGAGCGTGCTGCCGCTTGGTTCTTTTATGAGCCCAATACCGAGATAGCCCACATGATGCATGAGATGAAATATCATGGGCGCTCCGATCTGGCTGAGGAACTGGGGCAGCTGATGGCCACTACCCTACTTCCCGACGGATTCTTCGAAGATATCGATGGCATCGTACCCGTACCGCTGACGCGCCGTCGTCAATGGCATCGCGGCTACAATCAGAGTGAGCGAGTCGCCCTCGGCATCAGCCGTGTTACTGCCCTCCCTATATATAATAAGGTGGTAGAGCGCATCTCTTTCCAAAGCAGTCAGACTCATCTGCACCTTTCAGAACGCAGGGTCAACGTGGAACATGCCTTCAGACTGCGCCAAAGTGCCGGACTGGCAGGCAAGCACCTACTCTTGGTCGATGATGTGGTGACCACGGGTAGCACCCTCACTGCATGTGCCCTTCAACTGTGCCAGATACCCGATGTGCGCATCAGTGTGCTCACATTGGGGCAAGCCAAGTCATAGTCCTTTTCCCTTTTGTTCCTCTAAAGAAAAATTAAAATCTATGCCAACCTGATTCGTAACTCGCGAAATTTGTGTACATTTGCCACAATTATTATAACAACGATACAAATATGACCGATATTCAGAAACTTTTTGCACAGAAACTGATGGACATCGAAGCCATCAAGTTGCGACCAAACGAACCGTTTACATGGGCCAGCGGATGGCATTCGCCCATCTATACCGACAACCGTAAGACGCTGGGCTACCCTGAGGTGCGCTCGTTTGTCAAGTTGGAGCTCTGCCACCTCATACAGTCAGCATTCCCCGAGGCCGAAGCCGTAGCAGGTGTGGCCACAGGTGCTATTGCTCAGGGTGCATTGGTGGCCGATGAACTGGGACTGCCCTACTGCTATGTGCGTCCGAAGCCGAAAGATCACGGTATGGGCAATCAAGTGGAAGGCGAACTAAAAAAGGGAGCCAAGGTCATTGTGGTAGAAGACCTCATCTCTACTGGTGGTTCCTCACTGAAGGCCGTTCAGGCTCTGCGCGAGTATGGCGTAGAGGTAGTGGGCATGGTAGCCTCGTTCACATACGGCTTCCCTGTGGCCGAAGAGGCTTTTCGCGAAGCAGGCGTGCGTCTGCTGACGCTGAGCAACTACGATGCTGTACTGGAACAGGCAGCTGAGACTGGATATATCAAAGACGAAGACAAAGCCGTATTGGCTGAGTGGAGGAAGAATCCAAGCGAATGGGGAGTATAAACTATGGCAAAATTTGAAAGTTCAATCAAGCAGGTGCCTCATCCTCAGGAGGCTGTTTATAGAAATCTGAGTGATTTGTCAAATCTGGAAAAGGTGCGCGACCGCGTGCCTGAGGACAAGGTGCAGGACTTCTCCTTCGACAAGGACACCGTGTCTGTAAACGTGCCGCCCGTAGGAAAGATTAGCATCCGCATCTGCGACCGCGAGGAACCAAAGTGCGTGAAGTTCGAGAGCGTTGACTCCCCCATGCCTTTCCACCTGTGGATTCAGGTGCTGCCCGTTACGGCAGAGACTTCAAAAATGAAAGTCACTGTGGATGCCGACATTCCCTTTATGCTCAAGGGCATGGTGGCAGGACCGTTACAAGACAGTGTGGAGAAAATCGCCGACGCGCTTGCAATTATCGACTATAGTTCGTGACTGTAGATATAGACTCTAGACTATAGATTTTAGACTATAGACTAGTCTAAAGTCTGAAGTCTGAAGTCTAAAGTCAAACCGTAAAAGTCAAGAATATGAAACTCTGGGAAAAGAATTACGAAGTCAACGCTGAGATTGACCGCTTCACCGTGGGACGCGACCGCGAGATGGATCTCTATCTGGCTCCATACGACGTGTTGGGCTCCATGGCCCACATTACCATGCTGGAGTCGATAGGACTCATTGGCAAGGACGAACTGCCCGTACTCTTGAATGAGCTGCGCAACATATATGCCCTCACGCAGAAGGGTGAGTTTGTCATCGAGGACGGCATTGAGGACGTTCACTCGCAGGTGGAACTGATGCTCACCCGCAAGTTGGGCGACATGGGCAAGAAGATACACTCGGGACGCTCTCGCAACGACCAGGTGCTTGTAGATCTAAAACTCTTCACCCGCCATCAGCTGCGATTAGTGGCTGATGATGTGAAGGACTTGTTCGACCAACTCATCGCGAAGAGCAACCAGTATAAGGACGTGCTCATGCCTGGCTATACCCACTTACAGGTAGCCATGCCGTCGAGCTTCGGCCTGTGGTTCGGAGCCTACGCCGAGAGTCTGTGCGACGACATGCTGTTCCTGCAGGCAGCTTATAAGATGACCAATCGCAACCCGCTGGGTTCGGCTGCAGGCTATGGCTCATCGTTCCCTTTGAATCGACAGATGACCACCGATTTGCTGGGCTTCGACTCAATGGACTACAACGTGGTATATGCCCAGATGGGACGCGGTAAGACCGAGCGCAATGTGGCATTCGCCCTGGCCTCCATTGCCGGCACTATGGCAAAGCTCGCGTTCGATGCTTGCTTGTTCAACTCGCAGAACTTCGGATTCGTGAAGCTGCCCAAGGAGTGTACTACTGGCTCCTCCATCATGCCTCACAAGAAGAACCCTGACGTGTTTGAACTCATCCGCTCGAAGTCGAACAAACTGCAGTCGTTGCCTTATCAGATCACGATGATGATGAACAACCTGCCTGTAGGCTATTTTCGCGACCTACAGATTATCAAGGAGGTATTTCTTCCTGCCTTCGACGAGTTGCGCGACTGCTTACGCATGACGGCCTATATCATCAATAAGATAGAGGTGAATGATCACATTCTTGATGACCCACGCTACGACCCAATGTTCTCCGTAGAAGAAGTGAACCGTCTGGCCGCTGAGGGCATGCCCTTCCGCGATGCATACAAAAAAGTGGGACTCGACATTGAAGCAGGCCGCTTCACACCCGACAAGAACATCCGCCACACCCACGAAGGCAGTATAGGCAACCTCTGCAACGACCGTATTTCAGCACTCATGGACGAAGTAGTTGCTTCCTTCGGCTTCGAACGAGCAGATCAGGCCGAACAACAGTTGCTGAACGGATAATAGTGATTGCATAATGTTTTCATAACAATAAACAGCCATGCCCAAGAACTTCTTCACACGGATAGGCACCTTGCTCCTTTTGGCACTGTCGTTGCTGTCAGTATCCTGCACGAAGGATAACAGCACGATCAGTCGCCGTTATCCGTGTCGTTTCCACTTCTACGTCCAGATGCATCCCACAAGTATGCTACTGTCGGCCTACAAAAGTCCCGGAACCTATGTGTTCACTTACTCTAAAGTAGAACTAGACCGAGAGAAAGGCGTTTCTTATCGCTATGTCAACGTACTGACCAATAATCCCGACACCCCCGAAGAACGCAACCGCATAGAGACCCAGATAGAGAACAACGTGCCCTATATGATGGGAGCCAGCAACGAGGTGGGCCTCATCGTTGGTCGCACCAACTTCAGCGGTCCTGTGGCCTACGACCGTGCCTGTCCCACCTGTACGGGCATCTATCCGCTCACGTGGAACGGTAAAAAACCGCAGGTAGTATGCAACAGTTGTAAGCGAGTGTACGATTTGGAGACCGGAGCCATCGGCGAGGGAGCTGAGGGCGAACCGCTCATGCGGTATTTGGTGAGCTTAGACGATGTGAAGCTGACTGTGATGAATTGATTTCGAAAGAGAAGATTTTTAAGGAAGAAACATTTTTTTTCATTTTTCAATCTTCAATTTCCAAATTTTTATATTACCTTTGCAGCCGTCATTCGAGCCGCGATGGTGGAATGGTAGACACGAGGGACTTAAAATCCCTTGACCAGAAATGGTTGTGCGGGTTCGAGTCCCGCTCGCGGCACAGAACAGACAATGAAAAAGCGCTCCCTGATGGAAGCGCTTTTTCATTTTATATGCGTATGAAAAAATTAGTTCAGTGCGTCAGCCAACTCAGCACCAGCCTTAAACTTAGCAACCTTCTTGGCAGCAATCTTAATCTTAGCCTTGGTTGCGGGGTTAATACCCTCACGTGCGGGACGCTCGTTTACAGAGAATGTGCCGAAGCCAACCAGAGCAATCTTGTCACCAGCAATCAAAGCCTCCTTAATAGCAGCAACTGTAGCGTCAAGAGCCTTCTTTGCATCAACCTTAGAGATGGCTGCACCAGCAGCAATTTTCTCAACTAATTCTGTCTTGTTCATAATTTTTTTAAGTTTTAAAAGTGTAAAAATAGAGTTATTGTAAGAATTTTGACGCAAATATAAGACAAAGTATTTAGAAAACAAACAAAAAACCCGAAAAAATGCATTTTTTTGTTGAAAAAATCTGCTAAACCACTCTTTTTGAATGGGGAAACGGATATTTTTAGTAATTTTGCACCAACTTTAGCGAATATGGCGGACAATGCGTAAAGCGTGGTGCCAGAAAGCTATGAATGAGGTTTTGTGATTAACGCTAATAATCAAGAAGAAAGAGAATGTTACAGAACATACCCGTTGTAACCCGGAATCTGCTCATCATCAATTTTCTGGTGTTTGCAGCCGATTTTGTACTACAGATGTACGGCATCCATATCTCCTATTTCGGAGGTCTGCATTACTTGGAGTCGCCCCATTTCCATTTGTATCAGTTTCTTACCTATCAGTTCATGCATGGCAGCTTCACGCATATATTCTTTAATATGTTCGCGCTATGGATGTTTGGTTGTGTGATAGAGCGCATGTGGGGCCCCAAGCGCTACCTGCTCTATTATCTGGTGTGCGGCATAGGTGCCGGACTGTGTCAGGAGCTGGTGCAGTTCATGATGGGCAGCTATAGTCTCACAATTGGTGCCTCGGGTGCTGTTTACGGCATTTTGCTCGCCTTCGGTATGATGTTTCCTGAAGAACGAATGTTCGTGTTCCCACTGCCCATACCCATCAAGGCCAAATGGTTCGTGATAGGTTATGCTGGCATTGAACTGTTCTCGGCCATCAACTCGGCTGGCGACGGCATAGCTCACATGGCCCATCTGGGCGGCATGCTTTTCGGCTTTATACTCATTCGCTATTGGCAACACCATCCCTATCAGGACTTCGACTTGAGCGGTGTGCGACAGTTTATGGAGCGCTTTGGTGATCGTTCGCAGCAGAAGCACAAGCCACACCCTGGGCCACAGCCGCGGCAGGAGACCGATATGGAGTATAACGCCAGAAGGCAGCAGCGCCAGGCTGAGATTGACAAGATCCTGGACAAGATTCGCGTCAGCGGCTACGACAGTCTGACGAAGGATGAAAAGCAGCGTCTCTTTGACGCAAGCCGCGACAACTGATGAAGCACCTGAAGGCCATTTTCCTAAACATGATTGCGGGAGCCAACATCATGACCATCGTCTTGATGCTGGTGGCTGGTTATAGCGACCACCTCTCACCCATACAATTTCCCAAACTGTGCTGTATGGGCATGATTTTTCCCCTCACAGTGGTGGTTAACCTGCTGTTCGTTCCGCTCTGGGTGTTCCTCAGTTGGCGACGGTTGCTCATTACCGTCGTAGGATTTCTACTGGCCTTCCCACCTATTCGTATTTATATGCCCCTGCACACCCGTGCGAAAATACCCGAAAACGCACTCTGCGTGGTGAGCTACAACGTGTGCGGCTATGGCGGCAACTTTAAGTACGATCATGGCTTCGACACGGTATTCAGCTACCTGAAGTCGAAGCAGCCCGACATCGTCTGCATACAGGAAGACAACGACGTGAAGGCGCAGAAAGCACTGGAACGCATGAGGCAGTATTTCGCCTATACTGACACTGTCAACGTGAGTAACTCAAATATCAAGAACTGTTTGGGCTTATACACCCGTTTCCCCATTCTCTGGAGAGAAATTCTTCCCTACGAATCGCCCACTAATGGTTCGGTTGCTTATTTCCTGAAGGTGGATTCCGACACTGTGATGGTGATTAACAATCATCTGGAGACTTCACACCTCAGTGCGAACGACAGAGACCGCTATCAGGAAATGATTGAGGGAGGCATGCAGCGCGATACCGCACAAGCCGAGACATTCCAACTGATGGGAAAGCTGAGTGAGGGAATGCAAATCAGAGCCAGCCATGCGGAAATCATACACCAGTACATTAAGGACCATCAACAGTATCCTGTCATATTGTGCGGCGACTTCAACGATACCCCCATCTCATACACCCGCCATACGATAGCCAAGGGACTGAACGACTGTTTCGTTGAGGCCGGAAGAGGAATGGGGTTCTCTTTCAACAGAAAAGGATTCCACATCCGGATAGACCACATGATGTGCTCTGATCACTTTGAACCCATGGTATGTGAGATTGACAACAAAATGGATGCCAGTGACCATTATCCACTGCTTTGCTGGCTGAAGATGAGGGAAAAATGAGGGAAAAACCTTAAAAAATGTACAATAATAGGGCAGAAATTTTTCGAAACGTAAAAAAATAGCTATATTTGCAGGCTAATTTGCATAAAATCAGTAAATAACATAAAAAAACAATGCAAAACAAAGGATTAGTAAAGACAATTGCGGTGGCACTCGTGCTGCTCTGCTGCTTTTATCTGTCCTTCGGACTTGTGACCAAACATTACAAGGACAAGGCAGAGGCTATGGGCGAAGCAGGACTGGAGTATCTCGACTCGATGAAGAACGAGAAAGTGTACCTCGGCGTCTACACGCTGAAGCAGTGCCAGGAGATGGAAATCGGTCTTGGATTGGACCTAAAAGGTGGTATGAACGTCATCATGGAAGTGTCGGTTCCCGATGTAATCGATGTATTGGCCGACCACAAGCAGGATGCCGCCTATCAAAAGTCATTAGCTGAGGCTAAAAAAGACGAGGAGACAAGTCAGGATGACTTTATCTCACTGTTCATCAATCGTTGGAAGCAGAACGCCCCTGGTCGCGGACTGGCTGAGATTTTTGCCACTCAGCAAATGAAGGGCAAAGTAAGCACACAGTCAACCGATACCGAGATTGAGGCCGCCCTGAGAGCTGAGTTGCAGTCAGCTGTCGACAATGCCGAGAACGTGGTTCGCCAGCGTGTCGATAAGTTCGGTGTGGTTCAGCCCAACATCCAGCGCCTGGAAGGCCAGTCGCGTATCATGGTAGAAATGCCTGGTGTGAAAGAGCCAGAGCGTGTACGTAAGCTGCTGCAGGGCTCGGCCAACCTGGAGTTCTGGGAGACCTACAACTCACAGGAGATTGTACCTCTGTTCTCTCAGCTCAACTCGCGCTACGCTGCCTTGATGAGCAACGGGCAGGCTACCGAAGCTACTGATTCAGTCGCTGCCAACGAGGTAGCTGCTGCTGACACTACTGCTGTTGATACGACTGCTATCACATCTTCCTTCGGTGCTAAGCTGGCCAAGGGCGACAAGGCTACCGATGCCAAGGCTAAGGAGGAAGCTAAGAAGCAGAATCCGCTCTTCGCAGTGTTCCAGCCCGTTCAGGGACAGGGTCTTGCCATTGTAGGTTATGCACTTGCCCGCGATACTGCTGATGTCAACAAGGTCATATATTCTGAAGTGGCACAGCAGATTCTTCCTGCTGAGTTGAAACTGCGCTGGGGCGCAAAGGCCGAGGACTTTGGCACAGGCACCCATGGCGACGTGTTCGCTCTCTATGCACTGAAGATTACCGAGCCTAACGGACGTGCTCCGCTGGAAGGTGACGTGATTACCGGTGCCAAGGACGACTTCGATCAGATGGGACATCCCTCTGTTTCAATGCAGATGAATAGCGACGGTGCACGCCGCTGGTCACAGATCACTAAACTGAACATAGGCAAAGCTGTGGCTATCGTTCTTGACGATGCCGTTTACAGTGCTCCCCGCATCCTGACTCAGATTGATGGTGGTAACTCGCAGATCACAGGTAACTTTACGATTGAGGACACCAAAGACCTGGCCAACACGCTGAACTCGGGTAAGATGCCTGCTCCTACACGTATCGTACAAGAAGAAGTGGTAGGCCCGTCACTCGGTGCTCAGTCTATCCAGCAGGGTATCATATCGTTCATCGTAGCTTTCGTGCTGCTGATGGTCTATATGATTATGCTTTACGGCTTCATTCCTGGTATCATTTCGGATATTGCACTGCTCTTCAACCTCTTCTTCACACTGGGTATTCTGACCTCATTCCAGGCAGCACTGACCATGCCGGGTATTGCAGGTATCGTGCTGACACTGGGTACGGCAGTCGATGCTAACGTGCTGATCTACGAGCGCACCAAGGAAGAGCTGCGTCGCGGTCTGAATGTGAAAGAAGCTATTTCCAAGGGTTACTCGAACGCCTTCTCGGCCATATTCGACTCTAACTTCACTTCGCTTATCACCGGTATTATCCTGCTCTACTTCGGTACAGGTCCTGTGAAGGGCTTCGCTACAACCTGGATCATCGGTATCGCCGTTTCGTTCTTCACCGCTGTGTTCATGACCCGTCTGGTCTATGAGAACCGCATGAAGAAGGACAAGTGGCAGAAGCTCAACTTCCAGGGAGTCATCTTCAAGGAAACGTTCAGCAACACGAAGTTCAACTTCATGGGCATGTACAAGAAGACATTCACTGTCTGGGGCATTGCAGCCGTAGCATTCGTATGCTGCTTCTTTGTTCGTGGCCTGAGTCAGAGCATTGACTTCACTGGTGGTCGCAACTATGTCGTTACGCTCGACAAGCAGACCCACGTTGAGGATGTGCGTGCTGCCGTTCAGGGAGCCTTCGTCAACACCATCGGTGAGAAAGCCGGTCAGCCTGCCAACACCAGCGTCATTGCACTGGGTACCGATGGCAAGACGGTGCGTATCTCTACCAACTGGGACATCGAGTCGAACAATCCTGAGGTCGATGATCAGGCTGAGAACATTCTTTATGAGACTCTGAAACAGGGAGGCTTCATCTCTCAGGCCAACATTCAGGACTTCAAGAATCCTGATGTACGCGATGGCGGTTCCATCATTTCTTCTGCCAAAGTAGGTCCTTCAGTGGCTAAGACCATCACCTACGGAGCTATCATCTCGGTCATCATCGCCCTGTTCGCCATCTTCATCTATATCCTCGTGCGCTTCCGCAACTTGGCTTACTCTACCGGTGCCATTATTGCCTTGGCTCTCGACGCGCTGGTGGTGATTGGACTCTACTCTGCTTTGTGGGGCATCGTTCCCATGTCGCTTGAGATTGACCAGACTTTCATCGGCGCCATCCTGACCGTGATTGGTTACTCTATCAACGATAAGGTGGTGGTGTTCGACCGTATTCGTGAGAACTTCCAACTCTATGCTAAGCGCGACCGTCAGCTCATCTTCAACGAGTCGCTTAACCAGACGCTGGCTCGTACCATCAACACCTCGGTGACCACACTCATCGTGTTGCTCTGCATCTTCATCCTCGGTGGCGATTCGATTCGTTCGTTCTCGTTTGCCATGATTCTGGGTGTAGTGTTCGGTACGTTGTCTTCTATCTTCATTGCTGCTCCTGTGGCTTATCTGACCATGGGCAAGAGCATCAAGGAAGAGCCGAAAGCATAACAGAATATTTCTCTCATACATATATATAGGTGGTGTCACAAAAAGACATCACCTATATTTATGTATATAATAAATGTGGAATGAAACACGTTAAAGAAATATGAGACATAAACTGCTATTTCTATTAGTGATTACGCTTGGCAAAAGCGTTGCTGCATTAGGCCAAGTGAGCGATAGTGCAGTGGGACAAGAGAGGGCTGCCGCAGTGGGGCAAGTGAGCGTTGAGCCGTCGGCCTGCAGCAATAGTCCCTATTTTGCCGTACATGAGTTGAGTGATAGTATTTTTCAGCGAATGCTGAGCAAGAGTTACCCGAAGGGATGTACCGTGAAACGGACTGACCTGCGCTATCTCACAGTGCTTCATGTCGATGCAGAGGGAAATGTGCACAGGGGTGAACTGGTGTGCAACCGGTTGATTGCCCAGGACGTTCTCGACATTTTCAAGCAATTATATGTGGCTGGCTATCCCATAGAGCGCATGCGTCTCATTGATGACTATGGAGCAGACGATGAGCGTTCGATGCAAGCCAACAACACGTCGTGCTTCTGCTTTCGAGCTGTGAGCGGTACAAAGAAACTGTCGAAGCACGCACAAGGTCTGGCCATCGATATCAATCCACTCTATAATCCCTGTGTGAAAGGCTCGCGTGTGCAACCAACCACGGGGCGGCCATATACCAATCGTAACCGAAAGTTCGGCTACAAAATAGAGAAGGGCGACCTGTTGTGGAAACTATTTACTGAACACGGCTTCAGCTGGGGCGGAGCGTGGAAAACACTGAAAGATTACCAGCACTTTGAGAAAGACTAGGAAGGGAATGGGCTAATACTGAAAAGTACTAGGCTAATACTGAAAAGTACTAGACTAATAGTGAGAAGTACTAGACTAATAGTGAGAAGTACTGGGGCTAATACCGAGAAGTACTGGGGCTAATACCGAGAAGTACTGGGGCTAATACCGAGAAGTACTGGGAGAAGCAGGGACAAATTCTGGGAGGGAGAGGTAAGCCAAACGGC
>JAEEGI010020706.1_pt1 | contig 13140 bp, 9 predicted proteins | sample 8958751 | NCBI WGS metagenome assembly JAEEGI01 (sample SAMN16246545, study PRJNA631951) | gut metagenome | biome: gut microbiome; feature: rumen; material: KS-attached | host: Bos | place: Iran: Karaj | collected 2018-10
CCTGGCCTTCCAAAAGTGCTGAAGGCACAGCACCTCATCAGCCAATCGCATGCCATCGTACCCACGTCCCCCACGTTCTGGGAGCAGGATGCCATGTGCGAAATCTATGGTATCGAAAAGCTGTATTCCAAGTTCGATGCTGGTGCCGCTCTGCAGGGTAATAAGGATCTGACCGACGAACAGATATTCCAGATGGCCTCGCGGGTGGACTGCCAGACGCAAAGCCCCTTCTTCTCGCTTATCCTCACGATGTCGATGCATAACCCATACGACAAGTGCGTAGAGCACGACTTTACGCTGACCGACGAGACGCTGACTCCCGAGTACCGGAACTACCTCATCGATTGTCACTATTTCGACATGCAGATAGAGAAGTACATCAATGCCCTCAAGCAGCATGGCGTCTACGACAACAGCATCATCGTCATCACAGCCGACCATCACGCTCATCCCTCATTGCTTCAGATGGATGAGAGCAGCGTGAGCAATCTGCTGCCGCTGTATATCATCAATGGTGGATTCTGCAAGTCGCAAGTGTGGACGGGACCCTGTAACCAGTTGGATGTCTATACGACGCTATTGGATATGTATGGCATCAGAACGCCCTGGCGTGGCTTCGGCCATACGTTGCTCAATCCGGACTACAAGAACTCGGTGACGGAAAAAGTCCAGACGCTGTCCGACTGGATGATATGGAGTGACTATTTCGGTCGTTGATTATCCGGCAAGGAATTCCTTGAAGATAACATCGGCCTGGGCGTTAGACTGCTCGCTGGTGAACATATTCACAATTCGGTCATGGCCAGCCTCGGCATATTGCTGATGCAGGTTTTTGTCGGTTAACAGCCGGTCGATAGCCTCGGCGTATGCTTTCACATCGCCTAAAGCAACTTCCTCGCCAGTTTCACCTTTGACAGAAACCCAGTTGACGCCCGAGCCCTCAATGGTGAACGTCACAGGCACACATCCGCAGTACATGGCTTCGGCCAGCGCAATGCCGAAGGCTTCCTGCTTGGTGCAGGACGTAAAGCCAAAGATGTCGGAGGCGTAGTAGTAGCAATGCAGGTCTTCGTTGGAAATCTTGCCGATAAACTTGATTCTGTCCGACTGGGCCAACTCCTTCATCGCTTCAGTTTCAGGGCCTCGGCCTCCAATGAGTATGACGCAATCCGACTTGATATACTTCTCAGCTTCTATCAGGTAGTTGATGCCCTTGTAGGTAGCATGACGGCCCACGAAGAAGATAATCCTCTTCTTGCCGTACTTCTTCTTGATGTAGTTAATCGTCGACTGGTCTTTCTTGAGAAGCCTGAAGTCTTTGGCAATAATGCCGTTGGGCACCACTCTTGTCTTTTCCTGATATTTGTAGATGGGACTGCTTGGATGAATGTAGTTGGGGCTGGTAGCCAGTATCAGGTCGGCTTCCTTGAGAATCTTCTTCTCAAACCTGTTGATGAGGTGATACAAGATTCCCTTACCCAGGATATCGGAGTGCCACAACAGCACGAGTTTCGTGTTTTTGGGCTTCAGCTTGGCTGTGATGGGGTAGAGGAAGGGGTTGGGACAGTGCAGGATGATCATGTCGGGCTGTATCTCGTAAATGATCTTCTTAAGGTAGCTGTAGTAGGAAAACGCTATGTCCTGACTGGAGATCTTGATGGAAGGGGCTATGCGGTAAACCTTTACCCCGTTGATGGTGTCCATACGGGTGATACCGTCCTGACTGAAACAGATGACATAGGTGTTGTAGGACTTCAAGCCTTCTGCCATGTATTTCGTGACGGTCTCGATGCCTCCCTCTACAGGATAATAGTATTTCGTAATGTGGAGTAGAGTTTTGTTCATAAATAGTTTTTCCGATAGTCCTTTATATTACTATAACGCCATATTGGGCCATAAATTGTATCAGCATGCAGATATTTCTTGAATTATTTTCAGAATTTTCTCGGCTGACTTCTCCCAGGAGTACTTTTTGAGGTTCTGCCAGCCTTTCTGTCGCATTGTTTCTTTGATATCGTCAGCTTCAGTAAGGTATTTAGTGATGATGCGTAGCATGTCATTCGGTTCAAGAGGATTGAAATACTGTGCAGCATCACCGCAAATCTCACGTTCTACGGGAATGTCGGAGACCAGTACCGGACATCCGCACGCCATCGCCTCAAGCGGAGGCAGTCCGAATCCCTCGTATAACGACGGGAAGATGAAACAGTCGGCCTGGTTGTAGAGCTTGACAAGTTCTTGGTCGCTGACTCTCCCCAAGAAGTGAATATGCTCAGAAGTGCTTGTCAACTGCTCTTGTTCGCTGAATACGCGGTTATAGTTGCCTACAATATAGAGTTTGGCAGCTGTCAGACCCTGACAGGCTTCTATCAGACGCGCAAAGTTCTTTCTCGGGTCGATGGACGAGACACATAGCACAAAACGTTCTTCGGGCCAGGGGACATCAGCAAGGGGCCTGAACAGCTGACTGTCGATGGCATTATAGACCACGCTGATGTGCTCGCGCTTTAGGAAAGGATAGAAGCGGAGTATCTCGCTTTTCGAGAATTCACTGACTGTCAGGACATGCCGTGATGTCTTCACCGCCAAGGGGGTCATGAACCTGTAATACCAATAGTAGGCTCGCGAATACCACGAGGGATTCTTCAAAAAAGCCAGATCGTGGATGGTCATGACCTTATGACGTATCAGCACAGAGCCTAAGCCCGTGAAACTGAGTACGAGATAGTCCTTCTTGCCGATGAAGAAAAACGGAAGGACGCACTGCTCCCAGAAGTGAGAGCCGCCGATACCATAGTGAACGATATGCAGGTCGCTCACATCGTAGTCCTGATGAATGGGCGCTTTCGGACAGACGATGGTAAAAGGCCGGTGGAGTCTGACCATCGCCTTACAGATATTGTAGGCGTAGCGTTCGACACCCGTCATGGGCTGAGTCAGGAATCTTCCGTTGATATATAGCATAATCTCGTTATTTAGCTTGGATAAATAGTTGCAGCCTGTGGATGATGGCCGTCCAGTCGTAATCGGTCAGTTGCTGAGGGTTGACGGTCTCAGGCTCTGTTATCATTTTCAGAATGGCTTGTTGCCAGTCGTGCGGATGATACCCTTTGACGGTCACGGCACCATCCTTGCCGTTAGCAACTTCAATCATGGCTGTATTATGGGCGGTGACCACAGGACAGCCACACAGCAGCGCTTCTATCTGGGGCATACCGAGCCCCTCCATCAATGCTGCAGAGACAAAACAGTTTGCACAACTGTAGAGCAATGCAAGTTCCTCGTTAGTGATAAAGCCACAGAATATTGTCGACTCATGAGGGAAGGAAGGCGACTCAACGATGTCCCTGATATCAGTACTTTTCCAACTCTTTCCGCCCACGACTACCAATTGTATGCCATGTTGCCGGTAGAGCTCAGGAGTGATACTCAACAAAAACTTCAGGTTCTTTCGTGGCTCTAAAGAGCCAACAAACAGCATAAACTTATTCTTGATGCCGTATTTTTGTTTGATGGTCCGGCGGTCGTCGGCAGAGAGTGTCCTTGGGTAGAAGGTTCGTCTGTCGACAGCTCCTCCCACAAAGATGTCCTGGGCGCGGCGTTTTGGGAAGTATTCCTCCACCTTTGACTTGGTATAATGAGAGTTCGTCCACAAATGGTCGGCTTTCTTGATGGCCTGTCCGAAAAAGACACTGGTGGCAAGGCGGTTGGTCCACGACATGGTGTGAGCCATCTCGATATTGACGACATCGTGGACGGTTACCATTGTCTGTACCGTTGAAGGAATCAGGCAGGGCAGGTGAGGTACTGGTGAGTAATATAGGTCGATTTCCAGTTTGCGACACAGCTGGGGCACAAGCAATTGCAGGATGATGATATTGGGCAATCGTAGGGGAAAACGTTTGGCATAGTCGAGCAATTTGATGTTCTCGGGCAATGGCGGCAACTCGTATCTGGCGTCAAGCCCCTTGGGCAGTATTATATAAAAGGTGTCTTTGTTGCATTGCTTCGCCCATTCCAAGACAGCGCTGGTAAAGAATGTACCAACGCCAGCCGAGTAAAGGGACCATATACGACCATCGACGAGAATATTCATATTGTTAGAGTTTGACAGGAACAAATAGCTGTTTGACGAAATACCATTTGTCGGCAAGTGAGATGTTGGGATTTAGCCAGACCGTTTGCCTCAACACAGGATGGACAATGCGGAAGAGATAGTATTTCCATCGTGGCTTGGTAAGCTTGTAATAGATGTATTCACTCTTCTGCTGCCTGATGTTGTCGCGAAGAAATTTTGACGTCTTACCGTCTTTGCCCCCTTCCCCTTCGAGGTGAATGATTCTTGGACCATTGAGTAGGATGTTGTCGAAACCATGCAGCTTAAATCGATGCTGCATTTCCGACTCTTCGTAATACATGAAGAATGCCGGATGGAAAGTGCCGCATGCATCGAGAACCTGACGGCTGACAAACAGATCGGCTCCTGTGACATAGTCAACCTTCATCCACTGTTCGGGATATTCGATAGCAGGCTGGTGGTATAGTCGTAATCCTTTCTGAATAGGAACCCAAAGGTATTTCTGGAGGTCGTCCTTCATTCGGGGAAACTGTCCATAGGAATGAATTCTATTGCCTTGTCTGTCTTCCAGAATGCATCCCACAGCCCCCAACCGACCTTCATACTGCTTGGCAAAGTCATAGAACTGTTTTACGGCATTGTTCCTGAGCAGGGTGTCAGAGTTGAGGAAAAAAATGTATTGCCCTCGGGCATATTCTAATCCCTTGTTGTTGGCTTTGCCAAAACCAAGGTTTTCACTGGTAGGAATAAAGACAATTCGTTGGTCGTTTGCCAGTGCATCCGTGGAACCGTCAGTTGAGCCATTGTCAACGACAATCACTTCATAGGAAACATCATGGGTATGTTCCACGATGCTGTCGATGCAGGGTAGCAACACATGAAGCGTATTGTAATTGACGATGATGATGGAAACGTTGACTACTTGATCCATATTCCTTTTGCCTTGCCGTTAATGAGTTTGTAGAACTGGATACGGTTGACGATGAGGCCTGGGATATTGACCAGGCACATGACGACCATAAACCAGATTATATCGTGAGTCCACCAGGTTGCTAAATAGGCCAGTGGTATGAAGACAATGGCTGCTGTGGCGGTGAAGATGAGCTGCAGGCGTAGCGTCCCTATGCCATTGATGAAGTAGCTGTAGCGCATACTGTAGATGAGAATGAAGATATAGGCTGCCATCACGATGCTCATTCTGATGTCGATGACTGTCTGACGGTCTATCCAGATGGCATAGACGATGTCGGAAAGAGCGACCATCACGATGAGGCATAGTAAAATACCAATCGTCATCAGGCGCAGTTTACTGGCAGCCTGACGTATCCATTCCATATCGTTTCGCTGATAAGCATCGGTCGTAGCATTCCAGAAAGGCATGCAGATGACGGTGAAGACAACCAACAGGATGCTGAAATAGCGGTAGGTAATCTGATACGGAGTAACCATTTCTGGAGAGAATAGGTTGGATATCAAGATGTTGGAAGTCATAAACAGGACGACACTGGATATCTGCATGATAAAGAACTGCACTCCCATGTTGATGACCGCCTTTGCTTCTTTGAAGTCGATAAGACGGAAGGAGGGACGCAGCTGAGGGTATTTATAGAAAAAGGTATATGGATAAGCCAACAGGTAGACGAGTAGGGGAGATACCGTGTTGACCAAGGCGATAAGCATGAGTGAATGGCTTCCTGACCACAGCACAATATAGGTACCAATCAGTGCCAGCGTCTGTCCCAAGGCTATCAGCAGATTACTCACGGCCGGAAGCTGGAGCCCCATATAGAAGTTGCCAATCAGCTTGAATACAAACGATGTACATACGAGTATGACCGTCACCATGAGAACCTGGTCCAGATGGGGTACCTTTGTCGGTGCTGCATTGAACACCTGATAAGGGTCGCCCACAGCTATCAACAGCAACAGCACGAGCATGACGGGAATGATGATGCAGCTAAGCATGGCAAAGGTCGAGGAGACGAGGGAACGAGTGCGCTCACGCTCCCCATGTGCCATATACTCTGCTATCTTGTTTCTGAGCCCGTTGCCCAGTCCAATATCCATGTTGTCAATCCATAGCAGCAAGCTGCTGATGGTCAGCCAGATGCCGTTCTTGTACTCTCCCAGACAATGCAAGGTGGCAGGAACCATCAGTAAGACGATGACTGCCGACCATCCTTTGATGATAAAGGAGGCCAGGATGTTCTTCTGTAAGAGTGAAGAACGCTTGCTGTTTATGTGGCTTTCTGACATAGGGAGAACCTTATCTTGTTTTGTGTGAATAAGGTGACGAAGAATACGAACTGGAAGACGGTTACCATACTGAGGAAGATGTTTTCCTGATAGAATTGCAGTATAAGTACTTCGACGATAAAAGTATAGATGCAACAGCCAATGCTGTTCCCGTTGCGGAACAGGCGGTAGAGCCATCCCGACACAATGCCGTAAACCATCGAGAAGAAGGCGACGCCTTTGTAGCCAAAGTCAAGATAGAATGGCTGGAAGATGGTATAGACATTGGTGCTGACAGGAACCCATACGAATTCCTGCAGTTTACTTTTGACAATGATGTCGTTGACACCGAAGCGATCTAAGAACAAGTAGATAATCTCAAAGGTATTTGTGCCGAACTGGGGAATCACTTCCGGAAGAAGCTGGCAGAACGCCACAGGTGGCGAGAGGGCATACATGGTAAAGAAATCGAGAATCGTTTCGTTGTTCTGGTAATCGCTGTCCTCTTCTGCTCTGGCCAGATTGAAGATATAGAAGAATCCGATAAGAAGGATGCCTGCAACGATGATGGAACGAATCTTGATGACTTTCTTCTCAAACAGAACGAACATGATGCAAATGAATACAAGGAAGATGGTTCCTTTCTCCATGATGGCCAATGAATTCAGTATGCAGGCAAAGGTCAGGACGACAACCTGCCACATGGGAACCTTGGGATAGGCCCATAATGATACGATGAACAGAGACTGGTTGATAACATTGGAATAGCTGAGGAATCCTTGCCCCTCTCCATATATGGCCAGTGTGCGGATATTGTTCATGACGTCGTCCGTACTGAACATCATGACAATCTGGAGAATCCTGTAGACATATAGCGGTGTAATAACAAGTGAGATGACAAAGAAGAAGGTGAAGATGGATTTGTTGAAATCAAAGGTATTCCTTTGGTTAGAGGAGTTGGGTGACAGCAGATTGTAAGTAACAAAAGAACATACAACAAAGATGGGTAGCCAAAGGACAAAGCAGATGTAGAACTGGCTGGTAATAGGGTAGAGGTCTGTGTCTAACAGATAGTACAGGCCCAAGATCGCCCCCCAAATGAGCATGGTAATACTCCAAGGGGAGAATAATCCCCCCCACTCAATGGTCATCCGATGTTCTTTCTTGTGTTTCTGATATAGTTTCACCCCATGAGTGAGAGCCAAGGCTATCAGGACGAAACTCAAGAAGTAACTGAGAAAGTAGTTGCTGTAATGTTGAGGTATACTGTTGTCGGTAATGACAGCAAATGACAGATAGGCGCGCTGCTTCAGCGCTTTCTGTCTTGCATACTGGGTAGAGGCTTCCTCATAATTGTTGTAGGCCAAGGACGCTTCGTTTTCAAGGGCGCGTTCTTGTTGCTCCACTTCTTGACTGCTTGTGTTAAGGTGGGAGTCGACAAAGTCATCGTAGGCAGATTGGGCTTGCTCAAACTTCTGCCTGGTAGTCTCCATCTCATTCTTTGCATTCTGCAAGGCTGCTTCAGCCATCTTATGACGATAGTCTGTCACGATTTGCTGCAGATGGGCCGTCACGCTATCGAGCATCTGTGAGGCGACAACAGCGTCTTTGTCGGTAAAGCTGATGGCTAATGTGGCCTCTCGGCTACTGACATTATAGTTGATGTGCTCTTGGATGATCCCAATGGTGTCCGTTTCCCCGATGTACTCCCCGTACGTCATTCCTTTGCCCGGAACTTGTTTGTGGGAAATGGTACGGGCAAAGTCTTCTGTTTTAAGAACCTTACAATATACAATGATGTCGTTCATGCCGGAATTGGCACCCATCATGTCTCGTATAAAGACGTTCTTGGAATTGAGGCCAATAGCCAAGTCCGTTTCCTTGTATTCGTCGCTGACCTTTGTGATGGCCGTGTACTCCTTAGGCAGGCATAGCCACACTACAATAGCAAGTAGCGTGGCTACAGCGGTAGCGAGGATGTACGGATGTCTTGTCAATGCGTGTGTCAGGAGTTATATATTGACAAACTGGCGGCGTTTCTGCCAAAGCAGCATGCCCGTGCGCAGAAGGAATCCGAGAATCATCCAGATGATGAGTGTTACCACCTTTGGGCGGCTGCTGTGCTTGACTGGTACGGTAGCATCCTCGATGATGGTGAATGCCGGTGTCCGTTCCTGTACCTTTGCCTTTGCCAACTGAAGCTGCTCCACCACTTGCTGGTAGATGTTGTACTTCAGCTGCATGTCATTCTGCAGTTCGTCCAGGATGGCCTGTACCGACTGCAGGGCAATCTTGCTGTTCGCATCGCCGAATGAGGCGTACTTCTGGCGTGCCTTGGCGTATTGCTGGTTGGCCTCTTCATAAAGTTGCTGCATGTACTCCAAGTCTACGCGGGCTTTCTTCGTGCGGTAGTTGGTGATAGCCCGCTGCAGGTGCTGTTGTGCCGAGTCGGCTACGGTGGCGGCTATCTCGGGGTCTTGGTCTTCCACGACGATGGTGATGACGTTGGTCTTCTTGTCCACCGAGCAGTCCATGCTCTTCTTGATGGCTTGTACGACGTTGTACTCCTTCTTGGTCAGGTGCTTGGGGTCTATACCTTCACCTTTCTTGACGTCATCATTGCCTTTCAGCTTCTCCATCAGCTTGGTGAGCCATGCCATAGGATACTCATGGATGGCCAGTCGCTGGTGGTGTTGCAGGTAGTCGGCGTAGGTATAGGTCTCGCCCGTCTTGCTCTTTGTCACCTGGATGGGAAACATGCCCACGACAAAGCCCGTCGACCCCATCAGGTCGGGATAAATCTCGGGATAGAGGGCGTCGCCAGTCTGGCCGATTTTCATGTTCATGCCCACCATGGACGCTAACGACGAGATACTTCCGGCAAAACCGCTGCCCGACTCTTCAGGTGCAAGGATAACCGTCGACTTGTAAACCTTTGGTGTGCCGAAAGCCAACAATACGCCGATGACTCCTGCCACACAGGAGTAGATGGCTATCTTCTTCCTGTCATCCTTTAGGATCCTGATGACATCAAGGATGCTGATGTTGATGAGTTTCTTCTCCTCCATGCTGTTCTCCTTACTTTATCAGGTTGGCAATCGTGGCAATCATCGTGGCGATTGAAGCCGTCGAGGTGCCGATGCTGAGCCACTCCGTCAGGCCGAGGCCACGCTTCCTGGCTTTCGTGGGCACCACAATCTGGCAGCCGGGAGCCGGACGGTGCTTGCGGTCGGCCTTGGCCACCATGCCGTTCATGTAGATGATGATGGTCTGGCTGCGCTTACCCGTAGAACTGACGCCACCCGCCAAGTCCAGATAGTAGTCGGCTTTCTCGCCGGCCTTGTAACGCACGGTGTTGGGGTAGAGCACCTCGCCGTTGATGGTCACCGTACTGGTGTAGCGCGGCACCACGATGCGGTCGCCCTCACGCAGGAACGGGTCGTCGTCGCTGCCGGGGTTGGCCAGTGCCTTGTCCAACTCGATAGCCATAGGGAAGGTGGTCATGGTCAGCAGCTTCCTCACGTCGATAGAGTCGTTGCCTGAGTTGCGCTGGGCGGTGCGCAGCATAGTCTCCATCTGCTCGCGCTCCTCCTGGGTCATCTGTCGCATCAGCTTGGCACCCTCGGGGTAGGCACGCTGTGTCAGACCGCCGGCCTGTTTGATAATCTCGCTCAGTCGCTGGCGGCTGTTGGTCAGCGTATAGCTTCCCTTGAACTGCACCTCGCCCTCCACGATGACATTCTGCTGCTCATTGTACTTGGGGCTGCGGCGCACGTAGATTTCGTCGTAGGGCTGTAGCGTGAAGTTGTTGCCCTCGCTGATGTTGAAGTCCTTGTTGATGCTGAAGCTGTAGGTGAAGGCCAGGGTGTCGCTGGCTTCGGTAGCTTCAGGGGCAATGATACGGCGAGCCACGTCGACCTTGGCCAAGGAGGCAGCGTTGGTCAGTCCGCCGGCTTGCAGGATGGCGTCCTCCACCGTCTGGTTGGCGGCATACTTGTAGGTGCCAGGGTAGGCCACTTCACCGTGTATGGTGATGGTTTTGTCCTGCTCCTGCTCCTCGTAGCTGGCAATGTAGAGCACGTCTTCGTTCTTGATGGGCACATCGGGAACCGTTCCTTCCAAGATGCCGTTGATGTCGATGCTCATCACTTCGAGCGAGCGGTCGGCCTTGGTGCGGTGCATCACGGCATGCTGGCCGATGGCTTCCTCGGTCAGTCCTCCGGCTGCCTCAATCAGCGTCTTGACGGTGCTGATGTGACCACCTACCTGGTACATGCCCGGACGGAAGATGGCACCGATGACCTGAACCATGTTCTGATAGCGCACGATGGTGGAATCCACGGTGATGGAGTCTTCGTCCATCAGGCGGAAGTCGTTGGTGTCAAATTCTCCTACGTTGAATACTGAGTATTGCTGACCGGCCTTGCGGTGTACACGGATGGACTTTGTGAAAGCATCGCCCGTAAATCCTCCGGCATAACGCAACAGCGTAGCGGCACTCTCTGTCGTCTTCATCTCATAGTACATGGGGCGCTTCACCTTGCCGGCGATGCACACCAACGACTCGTAGGGGCCTACGGTGATGATGTCATTGTCTTGCAGCCGCACGTCGCCTGTCAGCGTACCGTTCAGCAGGAAAGCATAGACATCGACGCTCGAAATCTGGCGACCGCCTCGGAATACCTTGATAGAACGCAGCGTACCGATGTCGTTCGGGCCGCCTGCCATGTAGAGGGCGTTATAGACGGTGGCGAAGGCCGATAGGGTGTAGGTGCCTGGCATCTTCACCTCGCCCGTCACGCTGACGGTGATGGTGCGCGTCTGTCCTACCGTCAGCTCTATCTTCGAATCCTGGTAGCGGGGACCAATGACCTGGCGCAAGCGGCTCTTGGCCTGACTCACGGTCAGACCGCCAAGCTGTACCACGCCGATGCCCTCGATGGTGATGGTGCCGTCGGGCGAGATGGTCTCGGTGACACTCTCCTGAGAGGCTCCCCAGATGTCGACGTTCACCACGTCGCCAGGTCCTAAGTGGTAGTTCTGCGGCGTGGCTAGGTTCATCGAACTCTCGAAGGTCATGTTCTTATTGTTGAACACGTCGTGACCGAATATCTTGCGGCCCTTCTCCTTTTCCTCCTCCATGAAGTATTTCAGCGAGTCGGGCATCATGAAGTCCATCGCGTCGTCCATCTCCATGAAGTCCTTGTCCTCCTCGTCGTAGGTGTTCTTCTTCGTCTTGGGGCGGCCGTCCTTGGTGCGGTACTTCGACACGTTGCGTTTCTCGCGGTCGGCTTGTTCTGGACGCTTGTCGCCGTTGGCCTCCCTCATGCGGGCCTTCACCTCCTTCGAACCAGCCGTGATGTCGTCGGCACCCAAGGCTCCGTTCTTCATCTGCCGCTGGTATTTCTTCTGGAGGCGCTTGATCTGGTCTAACGTAACGCCACGCTGCATCAACTGCGTCACAATCTGCTGGCGCGAGACGCCCTTGGCGTTCTGTTCTATCACATAGTCCATCACTTGATTATCGGTCATGCCCGACTGTGCCCACCCGTATGAGGTGGAGAACAGTAGGCATAGCATCATGTAAGCCAATCGTTTCATCATTGTATGGTGTTCTTATATCATATATAACTTATTTGCCGCCCTATTATTGTGTTTCAGCCGCAAAATTTGTTCAATATACGTTTTTGGGGGGCAAAGGTACGAAAAAAGAATGAAACGGCGAAAGGGATGGGAATAATTCTTATCACAATTGTAAATCTGTGGAATCCGTTTGAACTGGTTTCTTCTGAAATAGTTTTTTTATGGTGTACGGGTGTAACAATGCCTATCTGTAAAGGGCGTACACCCAGTTTTAGTAGGTGTAACGGGTGTAACGAGGGTGCTACGCCTGTGTGGGTCGAACCACTTGACAGCCAATGTTACACCCTCGTTACACCCGTTGCACCCTTGAAATGGGGTGAACATCCTCTGTTTATAGGCATTGTTACACCCATACACCCTATTTCACTAAATTCTGTAGTTTAAACACCTGCAATAAGCTAACTTGGAGTTTCCTTAGGGTAAACCCGGAGTTTCCCCCGTGGGAACTTTGGGTAAACTGAGGTGTGATTACCTCTCTTCAGTCGGTAAACGACAACTCCAACCTAAAGGGCGAAAAATTGATATGGGTCTTAACACCCGTATCCTCGTCGATGACATCCACCCAGGGGGTCAGCGTGACATCAACCGAGGGCTGGTCAATGGTGGCGATGCGCCAGCCGTTGGTGTATGAACCGTCTTCGATGCCGTAGGTTATGTCCTGTACTGTGTAGGGCCATTCTTGTGAGGTGGTATGAGTGGTGCCGCTGTCGTCTTTCCAGTTTGCGCTGATTCCCATTTTGGTGATTTTGTTGGTACGGGCACCGTTGAGTGTGGCTATCGTGCAAGTTAGCGTCAGCAGGATAGTGTGTAGGCGCATATCATTTTGGTAATTTTGTTCTGAATGTCTCTGTTAATATGATGCAAAAGTAATCATTTTTTTCGAAATCGGAGCATATTATTCGTATAAATTGAAAGATTTTGTTGCTTTTTGTTTTCTGTATCAAAAAAAAGTGTTATCTTTGCAGCTGAAAAACGTGACATGTTCACTCGGGGTTGACTGGATTTGACGGCGAGATGAAATGGTACGTAAGCACGCGGAGGCTCGTTGGTTCCCTCCTAAATCTGAGTCAGCGCAAATTTAATTGGCAACAATGAGTATGCTCTCGCTGCTTAATCGAAGCACAGTAGATTACGAGCTTAATTCTCTTACAAGGTAGGAGAACGAGACGTCGCTCCGAGGATGT
>JAEEGI010020710.1_pt1 | contig 13139 bp, 3 predicted proteins | sample 8958751 | NCBI WGS metagenome assembly JAEEGI01 (sample SAMN16246545, study PRJNA631951) | gut metagenome | biome: gut microbiome; feature: rumen; material: KS-attached | host: Bos | place: Iran: Karaj | collected 2018-10
ATGGCCGGCATCGGCCGTCCCACCATGCTGGGCAAGCTGGTCTACGAGATTAAGAAGAAGTACCCCCACATCATCGTGCAGTACCACGGTCATTCGGGTCCCGGCTTCGCCATGGCATCCATCCTCGAGGTGGCACGCGCCGGCGCCGATGTCATCGACACCGCCATGGAACCCCTCGCTTGGGGCATGGTGCATCCCGGCATCATCGGCGTGCAGGCCATGCTCAAGGAGGACGGCTTCCTCGTCAAGGACATCAACATGAAGGCCTACATGGAGACCCGTGCCCTCACCCAGTCGTTCCTCGACGACTTCCTCGGTCTCTACGTCAACCCCGCCAACCGCATCTGCACCTCCATGCTGGTGGGTTGCGGCCTCCCCGGAGGCATGATGGGTAGCATGATGAGCGACCTGAAGGGCGTGCACAGCGCCATCAACATGGCCCTGAAGAAGAACGGCAAGCCCGAAGTGACCTTCGACGAGCTCACCGTTCAGCTGTTCCAAGAGGTAGCATACATCTGGCCCATGCTGGGCTATCCCCCACTGGTGACACCCTTCAGCCAGTATACTAAGAACATCGCCCTGATGAACATCATGGCACTGGCACAAGGCAAGCCCCGTTTCAGCCAGATTGACAAAGACAGCTGGAACATGATTCTCGGCCGTGCCGGCAAGCTGCCCGGCCCGCTGGCTCCCGAAATCGTCGAACTGGCTAAGAAGAACAACTACGAGTTCTACACCGGCAACCCGCAGGATGCCTATCCCGACGCGCTGCCCGAGTATATCAAGGAGATGGAAGAAAACGGCTGGGACCGTGGCGAAGATGATGAAGAACTCTTCGAACTCGCCATGCACGACCGCCAGTACCGCGACTACAAGTCGGGCCTCGCCAAGGAGCGTTTCACCAAAGAGGTGGCACAGCTCCGTGCCGAGAAGAACGCGGGTACCACCAACAAAAATGCTGTTAAAGCAGCCGAGGTCGTCACCCTCACGCCCAACTACATCAACGAGCGTCACGCCAATGCCACTCCCGTCGTCGCTACCGCCAACGGCCAGCTGCTGTGGGAAATCGACTTCAACACCTCGGTGCCTCCCACTCCCGGTCGCGAATATGCCGAAGGCGATGTCTTCTGCATCATCGAGGCCAGCTATGCCCTGATGAATGTCGAAGTCACCAAGCCCGGCCGCCTCATCGACACCTGCGTCAAGCAAGGCCAGATAGTCAAGAAAGGCGACATCCTCGGCTGGCTCGAATAACCTCCCCGACCAACGGAAGTAAGAATACCCTATACAATAGGTATATAACCCTCAATGGTGTCTCAAGCCTCATCGCATGAGACACCATTTCTTATTCTTTCCTCCACCATTTTTACTTTTGCATTTATCCGTTCGTTTGCCGTTCGTTATCCGATCGTTTGCCGTCCAGGCGACGGCAAACGACCCCCCAATCGGTAGAATGCGGTAAGTTTCGGTAAAAAGCGGTAAGATGCGGTAAGTTTCGGTAGAATGCGGTAAGATGCGGTAAGATGCGGTAAAATGCGGTAGGAATCGGTATGGTTGGGACACTGGTGGAAGGCAAAAAGAATATTAAATAATGTTAAATATTCCTTTGCGGTGATAGTTTTGGAAAATCTGCGGGTTATTATAATGAAGGCAAATATTAATCACCCCAGATTGCCTGATTGCGGAAGCAACCGAAGACTGCTTGTCGAGAAGAATCGGGAGCAAATAGAATCAGCCCAAATGTTTATAGAACACACCGTAAGGGAGGAGGATAGATGCATCTCTATAAATATAAAACCTTTTAACTTTAAAACATTTGTCGCTCCGATAGTTATAATGTTTTGAAGGTGGGGTGTTGATAACTCGTTTTCTGTGGAAAGAAAAGTATTGTGTAATTTAGCAGTCTCAAAAATAATGTGCCCGTGTGGGTAATCATTTGTATTTGAGAACTGAGAATTGAGAATTGAGAATTGAGAATGCCCTCAATCTTCTCAACTCCCAAATTCTCAGACTATTAAAATTGAAACTAAAAACAAACCGCTATGCAGTCTGATATGTTTTTGAATTTTGGTGATGATAGCCAGCAACTTAAGCCGAAGAGCTATACGCAGTACCAGCCCGACGAGATTATGAAGTCGTCGGTGGAATACTTTGGTGGCGACGAGCTGGCAGCGAACGTATGGATGAACAAGTACGCCCTTCGTGACGACGACAAGATTTACGAGCTGAATCCCGACATGATGCACCATCGTCTGGCATCGGAGTTTGCCCGCATCGAGCAGAACTATCCCAACCCGATGTCGGAGGAGACGATATACGAGCTGCTGAAGGACTTCAAGTATGTCATTCCGCAGGGCAGCCCTATGTCGGGCATCGGCAACGACTTTCAGGTGGTATCGCTGTCTAACTGCTTCGTTATCGGCAACAGCGGCAGCAGCGACTCGTATGGCGGCATCATGAAGATAGACCAGGAGCAGGTGCAGCTGATGAAGCGACGCGGCGGCGTGGGCCACGACCTGACGCACATACGTCCCTCGGGCAGCCCGGTGAAGAACAGCGCGCTGACCTCGACGGGCATCGTGCCCTTTATGGAACGCTACAGCAACACCACCCGCGAGGTGGCACAAGGTGGCCGCCGCGGTGCCCTGATGCTGAGCATCAGCATCAAGCACCCCAACGCGGAGCAGTTTATCGATGCCAAGCTGGAGCAGGGCAAGATAACGGGTGCCAACGTGTCGGTGAAGATTACAGACGAGTTTATGGAGTGCGTGAAGAGTGGCAAGCCCTTTGTACAGCAGTACCCTGTGGACTCGGCAAACCCCATAGTGCGAAAGGAGATTGACGCCCGCGCATTGTGGAACAAGATTATCCACAACGCATGGGCCTCGGCTGAGCCAGGGGTGCTGTTCTGGGACACGATACTGCGCGAAAGCGTGCCAGACTGCTATGCCGACTTCGGCTACCGCACGGTGAGTACCAACCCCTGTGGCGAGATACCGCTTTGCCCCTACGACAGCTGCCGACTGATAGCAGTGAACCTGTACAGCTATGTGAAGAACCCCTTCACGCCACAGGCCGAGTTTGACTTCGACATGTTCCGCGACCACATCATCAAGGCGCAACGCCTGATGGACGACCTCATTGACTTGGAACTGGAGAAGGTGAACAAAATCCTGACCAAGATTGAGAGCGACCCCGAAGGCGACGACATCAAGAGCGTGGAGCGCAACTTGTGGCTGAATATCAAGATGAAGTGTCTCGAAGGTCGCCGCACAGGACTGGGCATCACCGCCGAGGGCGACATGCTGGCCGCTATGGGGCTGCGCTACGGTAGCGATGAGGCGACGAATTTCTCGGTGAACGTACACCGCACCCTTGCCTGCTCCGCCTACCGCTCAAGTGTCATCATGGCAAAGGAACGTGGCGGATTCCCCCTCTACGATGCCAACCGGGAGAAGTTGAACCCATTCATCCAACGTCTGGCGGAAGCCGACCCGGAGCTGTACACCGAGATGCTGCAGAACGGCCGACGCAACATCGCCCTGCTGACCATCGCCCCCACCGGCACGGTGAGCATCTGCACACAGACCACCTCGGGCATCGAACCCGTGTTCCTAGTCAGCTACAAACGCCGCAAAAAGATTAACCCCAACGACAAGGACAGCTCGAAGCACAAGATAGTGAAGGACGAGAACGGCGACTATTTTGAAGAATACAACGTGCTGCACCCGAAGTTTATCGACTGGCTGAAGCTGAGAGGCTACAACCAAGAGCAGATAGACAACTTGGAGGACAAGGAGCTAGACCGCCTCATCGCCGAGTCGCCATACTACAAGGCCACCTCAGCCGACATCGACTGGGTGAGCAAAGTGAAGATGCAGGGAGCCATACAGAAATGGGTGGACCACTCGATAAGCGTCACCGTCAATATACCGAAAGAAACCAGCGAAGAAGTAGTAAGCACAATCTACATGACAGCCTGGGAAAGCGGCTGCAAGGGCTGCACCATTTACCGCGACGGCTCGCGCCACGGCGTGCTGGTGTCGAAATCAACCACCGACAAATGCAGCGAATTTGGCGAGAGCAAGGCTCCCAAACGCCCCAAGAAACTGGAGGCTGAAGTGGTGCGCTTCAAGAACGACAAGGAGGACTGGATTGCCGTGGTGGGTATGTATAACAACCGCCCCTACGAGATATTCACCGGACGGGCGGAAAGCTTCATACTGCCCAAATGGGTGGAGAAAGGCTGGGTAATCCGCGTCAAGGAAAAAGGCGACGAACACGCCCGTTACGACTTCCAGTTCTTGGACCAGGACGGCTACCATGTGACCATGGAAGGCCTGAGCCGCATGTTCAAGAAGGAGTATTGGAACTATGCCAAACTCATCAGCGGCATCCTGCGCCACGGTATGCCCATCCCCAACGTGGTAGACCTCATTGGCAAGCTGAACTTCGACGTGGACAGCATCACCACGTGGTCGAACGGTGTGGCACGCGCCCTGAAACGCTACATCAAGGACGGCACCGAGACCGGCGAGACCTGCCCCGACTGCGGCGGCAAGATTATCTACACCGGCGGCTGTAAGAGCTGCCCCAACTGCGGATGGTCGAAATGCTCGTAAGCTGAGAGTATTACTAGTAGGGCTAGTATTGCTAGTATTACTAGAAAAAAAGGGAGCGGCCGCTTGGCGACCGCTCCCTTTTTGATTATCTAAGTGGGTTATCTAACCACCAGTTTGCGAACTATGTTGACATCGTCTGCCACGACGTGGACATAATAGGCACCTTGTGCAAGGTCCTTGACCGACATCTGTTTACGACAGTCGTTGCCATCATTGCACCACAACTCTTCAGACGCTACCACACGACCGCTGACATCAACGATGGTGATGAGCAGCCGACCTCTGACTCCGTCCACGCTAATAGTGGCGGCATCACTGGTAGGATTGGGATAGACGTCGCATGAGAAGCTGCCATCGACTGGAGCGATGCCTGTCTGCGGAAGCGTGGTGAAAGTAACACGGTATCCGTCACTGAATACCTCTTCGGTGCAGGCAGAACGGACATAGACATCATAGTCCATATCTGGAATAAGACCTGTGATGGTGTAGGTGGGCGTAGTGACTCTGATATCAGTGCCCGTACCTTGGTCAAATCCGGAATATCCGTAGCTGACCACCCATGCCGACTCTTCTCCACCAGGAGTCCATGACACCATGGCGGAGCTGCTGGAAATCTGGCTCACCTGCACTTCGGTGACAGCCTGACAGGCAGGTGTGTTGAATGCAACGGGCTCAGACCAGTCGCTATAAGTGGTGGCAGAGCACATAGCCTGTACACGGACATTATAGGCAACATCAGGATAGAGACCTGTGATGGTGACATGGCTGCTATAGACCGTGTCGTGGCTGCTAAGCGCACTATTGTAGACATTGACCACGTAGGCGACAGCGTGAGCAGTGACATCTGCCCGCCATGAGAGAGTGACAGACTGGAAATCGACATCGTCGACAACAACACCTTCGGGGACATAGCAGGTGAGGGTGTCGGTGACACAGTTGCTGGTAGTCCAGAACGAGATGGCGGTGTCGCTGCAGAGGCTGCGCACACGGTAGTTGTAGGTGGTGTTGGGCTCGAGGTTGGTGAAGGTGTAGCTATGGGCGTTCACCAGCGTGGGAGCCGGCCATGCATTGGTGCTGGCGGGCTTGATGGCCACCTCGTAGTTGCTGGCAGGGCCTACCCATGTGGCAGCGATAGAAGTGGCACCCACATTGACATTGGCGAAGGTGGGTCGTGTACACGATTCAGTGCCATAGACTACGATGCTGTCGAGCAGCACACCCTGGCCGAAACCAGAATGAGCCATGAAAGCGACCTGATAGGTAGCCGAGGCGTTGGGCAGCATGACGGTGTCGACCTGCCAAGAGGTAATGCTCTGATTCCACGAAGCGACATAATGCCAAGCGGAGTCGGGATGCGTGCGATAGAGGACGGCCAGAGTGTCTTGGTCGCTGCCCCAAGCAGGCTGTGCATGGTAGAAAGTCATCATCACATCGTCTTCAGTGGGGATATTGAGCATGGGGGTGATGAGATAGGTGGTATAGCCATCATAGCTGTTGCAGGTGAAACGGGCGTTGTACTGGCCCGTGGCAGCACCCGAGAGACCACCGTATGCGTTGCCGCCACGACCTGTGGTCCATTCCACGGTACCTCTCTGGTGATACTGCTGCCAGCAGGCAATACCGTTCTCAAAGTCCTCCACCCAGGGGAAATCGTTGATTACGCTGTCGCAGCCGGTAAGGCAGGTAGTGTGGGCAACAAAGCCTGTATCAGTAGACGAGCAGACAGGACGGACATAGATATCATAAGAGGTGACAGGGGCAAGACTGTTGAGGGTAACGCTGTTAGTGGTAGTACCGACAAAGGTTCCCAACCCAGGAGTAAAGCCACTGACACCATATTCGACGATCCAGCTAGAAGCGACACCTGCATCCCAATGGGCATCGATAGAATGCGACGAGGTGGCGGTGGCAACCAGATTCTCAGGAGCCGGGCAGGTGAGCAAGGCAAAGTGGATGTTGTCAATAGCGGCAGGGGGATTGCTACCCATGGCACCATCGTTAATCCAAACAATAGTTAGGTAGTAATTGCCCGCCGTCAGCTGCACTGCGTTGGCATCGCTCTGCCAGGTGTTGCGTAGATTGCGCTTGCCACCGTCGAGGGCTATCCAGCCAGTGGGCAGGGTGTTGCTGTAGCGGTTGATGGAGGTGAAGGAATTGGCGAAATCGTAGTCTTCGGGTACCAACGCAAGGCGCATGAGGTCGTAACTGCCCTCACCCTGACAACGCCAATCGTAGCTGATGGCATAGGAGCTGTCATAGGGTATTTGCAGGTATGTCATGGCGAAGGAGATAGACTGGTTGCTGTTGGTATAGGCGTTGCTGACGCCAGCATCGTTGGTGACATACATGGCATGGCTACCACCATGATTGACGGCAGTGCCCGTGTACCATGTGTTGGAGCCCGAACGCTGATAGACCGAGAACGTGTTGGTGGTATCCTCGAAATCGTTGTAATAGGGCAAGTAGTGAGGATCGGCACCCAAGGTAGTAGTACTGGCGGATATGGGGTCGCTCATGCCGCTGGCACAATTGGCATAAACCCACACATAGTAGGTGGTCAAGCCCGTGAGGCCTGTAAAGGTATAGTTGGTGGCAGTGGTGGTGAACGTGTTGAGGGCGGCAGCAGGATTGTTGCTGGTGCCAATCTTGACGGTGTAGCTACCACGTGAGGCGGTGTCGGTCCAATGGAAAGCGATACGCGACATACCGACAGAGTCGAACACGATGCTAGTTACTGAGTCGCAGGGATTGGGAACATAGACACTAAAATCGTCTAGGAACACCGTATAGTTGCTACCCGTGGCACGGAAGGCGATTTGGGTGCCTGTGCCATTGTAGTGTATACGGATGCTATAGGGATAATAGGTATAATAACCCGAAAAGTCGAGGTCGATAGTGTCGAGAACCACAAACACCGAGTCACCTTCCCAAACGCCCACTTCGAATGCGTTGGGTGCATTGTAGCTATAGCCTGCGGCATAGAAGCTGACCTCCAAACCGTCGATTGTGTCGATGGCTGGCAGGGTGAAAATCTCGTCTTGCAAGGAGCTGCTCTCCATCTCGAAATAGACGTTGCCACCATGGGCATTGTAGCTATAATTGTAACATGAGGGGAAGATACCACTGCCGCTGGTGCCCGTCATGGGAGCACTCCAGCAATTGGGCACTGCGCCAGTTATATAGCCCTCGAAATCCTCGGTAAGAGGTAGCGAGCTGCGACTCATCACTGCACAGGCAGTGCGGGCAGATGTTTGGCTATACGCCGTGTTGGTGGCACATAGGCTGCCCACACGGAAGTAGTACAACGTGTTGGCATAAAGGCCCGTCACCGTGTAGGTCTGAGCAGTAGTGCTGAACAAGGCGACATGCCATATCGTGTCGCTAGCAAGGCGGTATTCCACCGTCCAGGATGTTTCGTTTAGACCGGGCACCCAGTTGATAGTAACACTATTGGATGCAATGGCACCCACGCTGACATTTGGCGGTACACAGCTGGCATCGCCGCAGGGGGCGACAAAGATGATATTAGGACGGGTGGATGTGCTGGAAAGGCTTGAGGGAGTAGTGGTGGGGTCATAGTTGGTACCATCACCATAGGAATACAGCGTCTTGCCGCTCATCCCGTCGGTGGCCTGCCAGTTGGTAGTGCTGGACCAACTGCCAGTATTATCGTCAAAAGTCACGACAACATTATTAGTCGTGGAGGGACGCACCCAGGGGGTGATAAAGGTGAACTCGTTCCAACCATTATGGAAAGTGACGGAGCCGTTAAACACCATCTTAGACGAATCCATCGGGATATAGTCGCTGGTGCTATTGATAGCCGCCACACTGGTAGTATCGAGATAGATGGTGACGTTGCGCGTAGTGTTAGGACCCGAAATCTGATACAACTTGATGCCATAGATGGTGTCCAAAAGCGAAGCCATCTCGTTGTTGTCAAACAGGGTTTGGCAAATGGTATAGTTGTAATAAGAATTAATTGGGTAGTAACCGATGCTGGCAGTGCCATTGCCCACCTGTATCTCGCCACCCACATAGCACATGGTAGTGAAATAGGCACCCGCCGCATCGCTCATGTCGTTGAGGCCGCAGTTGGCTATCACTGACACATAGTAGGTGGTAGTTTGGCTGAGACCACCCACCAACATCGAGCGCACCGTGTCGGCCACAGTATAGCTAGTGAGAGTGCCTGCAAGCGTATCGTACACGTTGACCGTGAAGCTCTGAGGAGTACTGCTGGTGCCATAATCCCAGCTGACAGTGGCCGACGAGCCGGCAATGTCACTCACCACCACATCGTAGGGAGCGTTGCAGGATGCCAAGGGCGAGCAGCTGACAGTCAGCAAATAGCCCGAAGCTGAATAGTAATCGCTGTAGCCTGAGGAGGCAAAGCGGATGGTGACTGCACCTTCAAGCGAGGAGACACGGAGCGTGTCGGTGCCATAAAACGAACCCAGCAGACGACCACTGGTACCCACACCCTCGTAGATTCTCAACTCGCCATAGGTTGTCGACGAGGAGGAGTAAGTATTATAGCTGCCCGAAATGGTAATGGTCTGAGTGTTGTCGGTGGGGTATACAATCAGAGTCGATGTTTGCGAATAAGAATAGTTGCCCGACAGGCCACCGTCGTCGCAGATAGTGCCACCGCACATATAGACCGTGTCGGTCTGATTGGCACTCATCACATACAGGTTGGGGCGTGCGTTGACGGGACCCTGCCAGTAGCTGCTCACCCCACCACAAAGCGAACGCACATAGAAGTCATAGGTTGTGCCGTTGTCCAATCCGGTCACTGTGGCAGTATCGGTATTGAAGATGACGGTATTGGTCGTAACTGTGTCGGGATCCATACCCGTGGGACCATAGACCACTTCCCACGACGAACCCAACGTATCGGTCCAGGCAAGGCTCATCTGTCCTGAAGCGGTGCCTGTGGTGTGGAACGCTTGGGGCATTGCGCAGCTGCTTACCTCGCGGATGGTGATGTCGTCGATATACATAGTGCCGTAGCCACCTCCCAGTTTGCGGTATACCAAATAGCCTGTAGAGGTTGCGCCTGTCCCCGCAAACGAAACGGTGTATTCCTCCCAGTTGGTGGTAAGGGTAATCGTATCCACCCACACGGCACCATTGGCCACCGAGTCGAGGTTGGTCACATAGCCCACTGCCAAGTTGAAGGTGTAGTACGTGCTGGACCCCCTACCCCACACCTTGGTCTCGACGGTATTGATAGGCTGCTCAATACGGGGAGAGGCAAAGGACAGGTTGTCGCTGTAAGAATACATATATACTCCGTAGCCGCTATGTCCCGCCGAAGTGGAAAGGTAGGGATAGCTTCCGCTCAACTCAGTGATACGCCAACAACTGGGGAAGGAGCCGCCATAGGAGTCGAAATTCTCAACTAGCGGCAATACAGTGGTTCCGCAATCGGTGCGGAAGCTGAAAGGCACCGCTTCGCTGGTGTCGCTGCCAGTGCAGTTGTTGTAGAGGTAGCCGCTGTACGGTGTGTTGGCGTTGAGACCCGTGAAGGTATAGCTGTTCGTATAGGAGTAATGCCAACTGCTGTCGTTGTTCAGATAGAGCATATAGCCCGCCGACACCGTGGCGTTGGCCCACGTCAGCGTGGCGCTATTCGAGTCGACCGTTGCCGACGGCGTACCCGGCATATAGGAGCAGCTGGGTGCCGTGGTGATGGTCATGTCGTCCAAGAAGAGTGTCATTTGGCCCGTGCCACTCTTATAGGCACGGAAGGCGATGCGATGGCCGTCACCCGCATAATCCACCAGATAGACGCGGTAGTGGTAGTAGGACGACGAACTGAACGAACCCGCGTTGGTCAGCGTCACTGTGTCCACAGGCACAAAGACGGAGTCTTCCATCACACCCACCTCAAACAGCGTGGGCGCATACGAGGCGATAGTCGAAGCATAGAAGTCAACCATCAGACTGCTGGGGTCGGCAAACTCGCAGGTGGCAGCCGTCAGCGTGCGCACGCTGGAACCCGACGAGAACTCAAACTCATAATACACACTGCCGTTGCGGGCGTTGCCCGACCAGTTGTATGCACAAGGAAAGGTGGCAAGGCTCGTCGTGGTGCCTTCCACTGCTATCCAACCCGCAGGCTGGTCGCCCGTGCTCAATCCTTCAAACCCTGTGAAATAGGGAACCGACTGATAGCTCTGCGCTCCAGCCGCCAGACAAACTAAAACGTATAGGATAAAAAGTGAAAAATATTTCTTCATATCGCAACCCTCCATAATCATTTAACAAAGAATTTGCGGGTGGTGTCGATTTGCTCGTTGTACAAACGTACCACATAGCTGCCCTTGGCCAGACCCTCTACGTCAAGCACCATTTCGCAATCAGCCGGGCAGTCCTTTACATAGCTCCGCACCTTGCGGCCTTCAACGCTGATGATGTCGACATTCACACGCCCTTCAATACCTTTCACCGCTATGGTAGTAGTGGTGGTAGCGGGGTTGGGGTAGATAGCGACATCCATACCGTCAGCAGCATTAATGTCCTGATGGTTCCCCGAAAGGGTGGTGAACGTCACTGAACTATACTCACTGTAGCGACCATCCTCACACATCGAACGTACTTTGGCAACATAGCTTGTGGCAGAGTCAAGGCCGGTGACGACCACATGCGGCGTACCGTCAACCGACAATCTGCCAAGCTCATTACCATCGTGAAATCCCGGATGGCCCCAAACTACCTCCCAATGCTCGTTCAAATCATCACCCATCGACCAATCAATGGCCGCCTCGGTATACGAGGGCTCCGCCGTCACATTCCTAACATTTAAACAGTTGCTAGTGGTAATCATAATCGTGTCGGTCCAATCCGACGCATTGCTGGCATCACACATCGAGCGCACTGCCACGCGGTAATTGGTGCCATGAGATAGTCCCGTCACTGTGTAGCTGTTGTCCGTAGCCGTGAACACACGGTTGTACGAGCTGTTGAACACATGCAGCTCCCACTGCGAGGCGGTGCCTGCGGGAGTCCACGCAAACGAGGCAAAAGTGTTGCCCACATCACTAAGGACAAGGTTATTAGGCATACGGCAGCGCACCGTGTCGGTAGTGAAATAGACGGTGTCCGACCAGTCGGAATAGCCGTTTGAGGATAGCGAACAATCCTGGCGTATACGGGCCATATACTGGGTGTTGGGTAACAGCACATTGTTCAGGGAGTACTGCTGGCCTGTCACGCCTACCGATGCCCAAGTCGTATCAGCAACGCGCTTATACTCGAAATCAATGTGGTTGCTGCTATACTGTCCCCACTGGAACACGGCAGACATATCTGTCACATTCCCCACTATCAACCTCTGTGGCACCATACAATGGTCGTTGAAACTGAACACGATGCTGTCGATAGCCAAGAAGTTGATACCGCTCGACAATAACGGTTTGGTCAGAAAGCAGAAGTAGCGTCCTGTGTCATTGTAGGCGGCAAAGTCCACCGTGAAACGCGCCATCGTGTCGGGCGAGCAATACGGGATAGCCAACACCGTGTCAAGCGGTGTGAAATTGCCCACGGGGTTCGTCGGGTTCTTGCATACGCCGATAATCAGGTCAGAATTGAGTGCGGCATCATTGCGGCTCTTACCCGCACTGAACGTCACCTGCAGGTGGTTCACCGTCAGCGAGGTGTCGAACGGGTTCTGCAACACTGCCCACGTCTCGCCCGTGCTGTAGAGGTCGAGCACACACGTCAGGTAGCCCCCGTTAATGTTATATGAGCCAATCGAAGGCTCGTTTGTACCTTGGAAATGCCAACAGAAAGGCTCCGTAGGAGGCGTAGTGTTATGGGGATACGCCTGAAAGTCCTCCCACCACGGCATAAAGGCGATAGGGTCACAGGGCTTGTCCTGTGCCATCGACACCAACGGCAGCATCCCAAAGCAGACCGCCAGTGCAAAAAAACATACTTTTTTTCTCATTTTTAATCAATATTTATATATAATATATTACTTAGTCGAACCTTAATTCACTACCAGTCAGCACGTCTTCTACTCCTCACCACAACCACATTCATCGACAAAAATACAACTTTTTATACAATAACTAGAAAAACACCCAAATAAACTGTTTGAATTTGATTGATGAGTTTTATAGTTCATCCGACTAACGGGTAAGTGAGGTTGAGGGGTGTTTCATTCCTTTTTGGATGCACTTTACCTCCACTTCAGGAGCGAAGGCAGAGTGGAGGCACAGCGAAGGCAGAGCGAAGGCATCGTGTGTGCCGACCTTCTATTATTATACCCCAAAAGCCCAAAAACAGGGTGCCACTTTTGAGAAAAAAAAGTGGCACTTGATGACAATTACAATTACAATAAGTATGAGCCACTGTTCACACCCCATTTCACAAATTGTACGGCAAACACAATGACCGACAGCTATATACGTTCAAGTGTTCACTGTTCACTGTGAAATGCAATGAATTTTGGTTTTTTTGAGAGGTGTATAATATGGTATTATTAATATAATTAATTAATAATTA
>JAEEGI010020716.1_pt1 | contig 13136 bp, 7 predicted proteins | sample 8958751 | NCBI WGS metagenome assembly JAEEGI01 (sample SAMN16246545, study PRJNA631951) | gut metagenome | biome: gut microbiome; feature: rumen; material: KS-attached | host: Bos | place: Iran: Karaj | collected 2018-10
GGGCGTAGAGTTTTATCACGTCTCCGCCGCTCCCGAACTCACCGACCGCAGCGGCCCCTTCCACGCCTATTCCGTCGCATCCGCCTACCGCACCCTGCGGGAGAAGCATCTGAGCATCCCCTGTTTCGACAGCGCCTGCGACATCTCGACGGCTGACGAAGCAAGACTCGAAGCGCTGCGGGAGGAAATGCGCCTCTGCAGCGATCTGCGCGCGCCTTTCTGCGCCGTCTGGGCTTCCGGCGACAGCACGGAAAAAGCCTCGGAAGTCCTGGCGGGACTGACCCCGCTGGCGGAAGATCTGGGGGTCACGCTGCTGATCAAGACCTGCGGCCTGTTCTCCTCCACCGAGCGCCTCCGCGCCCTGCTGGACGACTTCGCCTGCGACCAGCTGGCGGTGCTCTGGGACGTGCATCATCCCTACCGCGACTGCGGCGAGACGCCGGCCCAGACCATCACGAACCTGGGCGCGTACGTCAAACACGTACACCTGCGCGACAGCAGCGATTCCGACACGTACGAACTGATCGGCGAAGGCAATTTCCCGGTGGACGAAGTCATGGGCGCGCTGGAAAGCGTGGACTACAGCGGTTTCGTCTCCCTGGAGTGGAAGCCCCGCTGGCTGGAGGAACTGACGGACCGGGAGATCATCTTCCCCCATTTCGTCAACTACATGCACCGTTTCGAACGCTCCCGCGTGCGCGAGAAGGGCCTGTACTACAATCACGACGGCACGGGCCGCTACGTCTGGAAGAAGGACGAGCTGATCGACCTCACGTTCCCCCAGGTGCTGGACCGCATGGTCGAGGAATTCCCCGACCAGTACTGTTTTAAATACACGACGCTGAATTATACCCGCACCTACGAGCAGTTCCGCGAGGACGTGGACCGCTTCGCCAGAGCGCTCGTCTCCCTGGGCGTCAAGCCCGGGTATAAGGTGACGGTCTGGTGTACGAATATCCCCGCCTGGTACATCACGTTCTGGGCCTGCTGCCGGATCGGCGCTGTGCTGGTCACCATGAACACCGCCTACAAGATCCACGAGGCGGAATACCTGCTGCGGCAGTCGGATACCCACACCCTGGTCATGATCGACGGCGCGCTGGACAGCGACTACGCCGCGATCATCAACGAGCTGTGTCCGGAGATCGTCAAGAGCAAGTCCGGCTCCCCGCTGCACTGCAAGCGGCTGCCGTTCCTGCGCAACGTCATCACCTGCGGGTTTAAGCAGAGCGGCTGCCTGACGTTCGAAGAAGCCATGGCCCGGGCGGATATGGTCCCCGCGGAGGAGACCGCGCGCCTGGCGTCCCTGGTGCGCCCGGACGACGTGTGCAACATGCAGTACACGTCCGGCACGACGGGATTCCCGAAGGGGGTCATGCTGACCCATTACAACGTGGTGAACAACGGCAAGTGCATCGGCGACCGTATGGGCCTGAGCACGGCGGACCGCATGATGATCCAGGTGCCCATGTTCCACTGCTTCGGCATGGTGCTGAGCATGACGAGCTCCATGACCCACGGCGCCACCATGTGCCCGCTGCCCTATTTCTCCGCGAAATCCTCCCTGGCCTGCATCAACCAGGAGAAGATCACCTGCTTCAACGGCGTGCCAACGATGTTCATCGCCATGTTCAACCACCCCGATTACCGCAAGACGGACTTTTCGTACATGCGGACGGGCATCATGGCGGGGTCGGGCTGCCCGCCCGAACTCATGAAGCGGGCTGCCCAGCCGGACGAGATGAATATGACCGGCATCGTCAGCGTGTACGGGCAGACGGAGACCGCTCCCGGCAACACCATGTCCGCCTGGACGGATCCGCTGGACGTGCGGACGGAGACGGTGGGTTACGACTTCCCGCACGTGCTGTGCAAGGTCGTGGACCCCGAGACCGGCAAGGAAGTGCCTCCCGGCGTCAACGGCGAGTTCTGCGCCAAGGGATATAACCAGATGAAGGGCTACTACAAGATGCCCGAAGCCACGAGGGAGACCATCGACAAAGACGGCTGGCTCCACTCCGGCGATCTGGCCTGCAAGGACGAGAACGGGAACTACCGCATCACCGGCCGCCTGAAGGACATGATCATCCGCGGCGGCGAGAACCTGTACCCCAGGGAGATCGAGGAATTCCTCTACACCCATCCGGCGGTGCAGGACGTCCAGGTCATCGGCGTGCCCGACGAAAAATACGGCGAAGAAGCCATGGCCTGCATCATCCTGAGGGAGGGTGCGAGCGTATCCGAACCGGAGATCCGCCAGTACTGCATCGCGAAGCTCGCGAGACATAAGGTGCCCCGGTACATCCGCTTTGTGGAGTCCTTCCCCATGAACGCCGCAGGCAAGATACTGAAATACAAGATGCGCGAGGAAGCCGCCCGGGAACTCGGGCTCTCGCTGTGAACCGGAAGAAAAGGAAGAAACTATGTCTGAAGAGAAGAAAACAACGCTGGTGACCATGGACGGCAACGAAGCTGCCGCCCGCATCGCCTACAACTTTACGGAGATCGCAGCGATCTACCCGATCACGCCGTCCTCGCCCATGGCGGAGCATACCGACGTGTGGTCCGCGGCCGGCCGGAAGAATCTGTTCGGGCAGCCCGTGCGGCTGCAGGAGATGCAGAGCGAAGCCGGCGCCATCGGCGCGGTGCACGGAGCGCTGCAGACAGGCGCCCTCGCCACGACCTTTACCTCCAGCCAGGGCCTGATGCTGATGATCCCTGTCCTGCACCGCATCGCGGGCGAAAGACTTCCCGCGGTCATGCACGTGGCGGCCCGTACCGTGGGCACCCACGCCATGAGCATCTTCGGCGACCACAGCGACGTGATGGACTGCCGCGCCTGCGGTTTTGCCATGTTCTCCACGGGGAACGTGCAGGAGGTCCTGGACCTGGCCGCCGTGCCTCATCTGGCCGCGCTGGAATGCCGCTTGCCGTTCATGCACTTCTTCGACGGCTTCCGCACGAGCCACGAGCTCGCCACGGTGGAGATGATCGACGAACAGGCGCTGGTGGATATGGTGGACCGGGAGGCGCTGGCCGCTTTCAAGGCCGCCGCCCTGAACCCGGAACACCCCGTGCTGCGCAACACCGTGCAGAATCCGGACGTTTACTTCCAGATCCGCGAAGCCAACAACGGCTTCTACGACGCGGTGCCCGGCGTGGTGGAGAAGTATCTCCAGAAGATCAACGCCCTCACCGGACGGGACTACCATCTGTTCAACTATTACGGTGACCCGGAGGCGACGGACATCGTCATCGCCATGGGTTCCGTCAGCGGCGTGGCGCGCCTCGCGGTCAACTACCTCAACGCCCACGGACGCAAGGTCGGTTTCGTGCAGGTGCACCTGTACCGGCCGTTCTCCGCGGAAAAACTGATGGAGGCGATCCCGGCGAGCGTTCAGCGCATCGCGGTGCTGGACCGCTGCAAGGAAATGGGTTCGGTGGGCGAACCGCTGTTCCAGGACGTCTGCACGGCGGCGATCAAGACGGGGCGGAGTTTCCGCATCATCGGCGGCCGCTACGGCCTCTCCTCCAAGGACACGGACCCGGACCAGCTCCTGGCGGTGTTCGACAATCTGGCTTCCGAAAAGCCTGTGGAAGGCTTTACGATCGGCATCAACGACGACGTCACCCATCTGTCCCTGTCCGCGCCCCACGTCTCCGGCGTTTCCGGCGGAAAGAACTTCCGCTGCAAATTCTGGGGTCTCGGCGGCGACGGCACGGTGGGCGCCAACAAGAATACGGTGCACATCCTGGCCGAGGCGGCAGGCATGTACGCCCAGGCCTACTTCGAATATGACGCCAAGAAATCCTTCGGCATCACGAAATCCCACCTGCGCTTCTCGAAGGAACCCATCATGGGCAGCTATTTCGTCAAGCGGGCGGAATTCGTGGCCTGCCACAACCAGAGCTATATCCGCCAGTACGACATGGTGAGCGAGCTGAAATCTAACGGCATCTTCCTGCTGAACTGCCAGTGGAAGGGCAAGGAGCTGGAAGAGAACCTGCCCAGCGACGTCAAGCGCTACCTGGCCCGCAAGAACATCCGCTTCTACACGATCGACGCCACGGAGATCGCGATGCGTCTGGGTCTGGGCAGCCACACCAATACGGTGCTGCAGGCGGCGTTCTTCGCCATCACGAAGCTGATCCCGCCCGAGGAAGCCTTAAGCCGCATGAAGGAAGCGGCGCAGAAGACCTATTTCGCCAAGGGCGAAGAGGTCGTGGCGAAAAATATCGCGGCTATCGAGGCCGGGGCGCAGGAGATCGTGGAGGTCCCCATCCCGGCGGAATGGGCGGATCTGCCCGACACGCCTAACGCGGCGGTACAGGTGCTGAACGAAGCCGTGGGAGCGGCTGCGCCTGAGAAAGAACTTCCGGACGTGGTGCGCAGGCTGCTGAACCCGATCAACGCCCAGAAGGGCGACGATCTGCCGGTCAGCTCCTTCAAGAACTACGAGAACGGCAACATCGACATGGGTCTGACCGCCTACGAAAAGCGCGGCATCGCCGTGATGGTGCCCCGCTGGAACGCAGAAAAGTGCGTCCAGTGCAACCGCTGCTCGCTCGTCTGTCCCCACGCGGTCATCCGTCCGTTCCTTTTGAACGACGAAGAAAAGGCCAAGGCGCCGGCAGGCGTCGAGACCATCCCGGCGAACGGCGCGGCAAAGGGTCTGCATTTCGCCCTCGCGGTTTCGGACTTCGACTGCACCAGCTGCGGAAGCTGCGCGGAGAGCTGCCCGGCCAAGGCGCTGGACATGGTCCCCGCCGAGCTGACGGAGGACAAGAAGGAAAAGTGGAACTACGTCCTGTCCCTGTCCGACAAGGGCGAGATCTTCGACCGCTGGACGGTAAAAGGCAGCCAGTTCAAGCAGCCGCTGGTGGAATTCTCCGCGGCCTGCGCGGGCTGCGGCGAGACGCCCTACGCGAAGCTGATGACCCAGCTGTTCGGCGAACGGGTCTACTGGGCGAACGGCACGGGCTGCTCCCAGGCCTGGGGCGCGTCCATGCCCGGCATCCCCTATACCGTCGACCGGAGAGGCTTCGGACCCGCATGGACGAACTCCCTGTTCGAAAACAACGCGGAACTTTGCCTCGGCATGCTCCTGTCCGTTAAACAGCAGAGAAATGCGGTCAAGGCGCAGGTGGAGACTTTGGCGGCGAAGGCTTCGCCCGAACTGAAAAAGGCCTGCGAAGACTGGCTGGCGGCGTTCGACGATTTCGACGCTTCCCGCACGACGGCGGACGCGCTGTGCGCGCTGCTGGAAAAGGAGGACGCCCCGGAAGCGAAGGACATCCTGACCCATAAGGATCAGCTGGCCAGAAAGACGTTCTGGATGTACGGCGGCGACGGATGGGCCTACGATATCGGCTTCGGCGGATTGGCGCACGTCATCGCCAGCGGCGAGAATGTGAACGTCTTTGTCATCGATACAGAAGTCTACTCCAACACCGGCGGTCAGAGCAGCAAGGCGACGCCCATCGGCGCGATGGCTCAGTTCGCGTCCAGCGGCAAGAGAAGCCGCAAGATGGATCTGGGCGGCATCATGATGAGCTACGGCAACGTCTACGTGGCCCAGGTGGCCATGGGGGCAGACCCGAACCAGCTCATCAAGGCCATCAAGGAGGCCGAGGCCTTCGACGGACCCAGCGTCATCGTTGCGTACACGCCCTGCACGGCTCACGGCATCCGCCGCGGCATGAGCAAGGTTCAGGAGGAGATGAAGCGGGCTGTGGAGTCCGGCTACTGGCTGCTCTACCGCTACGATCCGCGCCTGAGCCAGCCCCTGCACGTGGATTCCAAGGAGCCGAAGATGTCCTACGAGGACTTCCTCGACGGCGAGACCCGCTACAGCGCCCTGAAGCTGACGTTCCCGCAAAACGCGGAGGAACTGTTCGCCATCGGCAGCAAGGAGGCCGCCGACCGGTACGCCCAGTACAAGCAGAGGGAAGAAACGCAGCACACAGAGGGCTAGCCCTGAAGCGCTGCAGTCAAAGCATAAAAAGAGAGAGGCCTTTCGCCTCTCTCTTCTTTCTTTGGATCAAGCTGTCGGTACGGCGGCTTTCTCTTCTTTCTTTTCTTCTTTCTTGCCTTCGCCTTCCGCGGCCTTCCGGCCCTCAGGTCTGGGTTCTTCCTTGGCGTTGGCATTCTTCTCTTCCAGCGCTTTCCGGACCATAGCGGTCGTTTTATGCGCCAGATTCCTTCTTGCCTTTTCCTGCTCCGTTACGGTTTGGCTCTTGCGGAATGCATCCGCTGCTTCGTTCAGATCGAGGCCTGCCAGATTGAGGCGGACCTGCTCGATATTGTTCACGGAAGCGCCGAATTTCTCACTCGCCGCAAATGCCTCCGCGTCACGGTTATGCTCGATGATATCGAGGCTGTATCGCTCAATTTTGGACCTTCTGACGCCCACAGAAATACCATTCGCCGTTTAATAGATAAATCATTACAAAAGGCACGGAGACATTTGCTTTATCGTCGTGCAGTAACTGTGGCTGCAGTTATCGTTATTCTATTCAGTACAATTATGGCGACGAATGTACATGCCCGCGAAACAGTTGTGCACTGGTTGCGTCAGATTTTCCCGGAATTCGTTTTTTATCAGTTTTGGGGTGAAACGCTGGAGGAATCACGTCAGTACATAATAGGCTGGATTCCAAATGACTTTGAGTCTGTGGATTACGGAAAAGTCGAAGGCGAGGAGTATTACGTTTTTGCAAATGGCGAGAAAGGCGTAATAATTAGCTTTCTCGATATGGGACATTTAGATGAACTAACATTATCGGGATATACGGATTATACTTTGACGGATACAACGCTAAATGGATGTGAGGCTGTTATTTATCAAGATAATGATAGCTCAAAGATGGATATAGTAATTTTTGATACGGCCCATATACTTTCCTTTAAGAAGAAAGTATATGTATCTTTCTCTATTAGTAGTTAATCTTTATAACATATAATTATTAGATTTCACATATTTATAAGAAAAGCAATACGGAAAGCAAATGCTGGCGCTTTTTAATTCGCGGGTGTTGCCTTGTTCATATAAAGTTTATAGGTTTCGATCACATCATCAACCAAGTAATTGAGAGAAGTCATAGTTTCAGGATTACCGTTTCGAGCGTAATATGAATAATCACAATTACCATCCTCATCAATTTCAAACTGTATTAAAGCTGATGCTGGCGAATTGTCATAAAGGAAATCGCCTGTAAACTCGACTACTTGAACAAGATTGTCTGAACCTTCACGCGTTCCCTCGAAATATTTCCAATTCGCTTTATCAAAGAAATAGTCGAAGGCATCACCGAAATGAATTGTAGGTTCTTTCACGAGGTAAAGACCTCGAGCATACATTATATGAAGTTCTTCGTTAAGAACCTCGTTTTGTTTCTCTTTGGGGAGATTATAGACCATTCTCTTTAACAGACGATTGGTATAATCATTCTTAAACCATTCAACCTCCGCCATTTCCTCATCAGAAGTTGCAGGATACTCGCTGAAGAAATCATCAAGATATTCTAAGAACTCGGCCTTTTTATCTACCTTAGGGGTTTCAACAGGGGGATTATCGGCAGTTTGATTATTTGTATTGGAACTGTTTTGAGAGCAAGCCAAGAGGGTAAATAAAAGGCTAACGCTTAAAAGTCCAAGTATGATTGTTTTTATTGCCTTTTTCATTTGATACCTCACTCTTAACAGATGCGGAACAACTCTGATTTGAGAAACAGATTATGTTAGCACTCATTATACTATAGTTTTCATTTCTTGAAACGGTTAGTATTACAGACTATAATTCCAATTAAACAAGGCTCGGCACAAAGGGATAAATCAAATGGGTATGCTCACATCACTTGTAGAAACCATATTCGGGTTTAACTCTCCTGATTTTATCGGTAAAGCAGGCGAAAGCGCAACCGCAAGAAAACTCGGTTGGGTTAGTTTGTTTGGGAGAGATGGAAAACTACTTCAAAATGTCTATATTCCAAAGCCTGATGGTACAACCACGGAAATAGACCTTCTTTACATTACCGTGAAAGGCATTTTTGTAATTGAGAGCAAGAACTATTCGGGTTATATATTCGGAGATGACAGATCGCGTTATTGGACGGCAACACTCTATGCAGGCAAGGATTGGATAGGTCGAAAGAAAGTCGAGAAGAACAAGTTTTATAATCCGATTTGGCAGAACCAAACACATATCAATTACTTAAAACAGTTTTTAAGAGCAGATATTCAAACAATATCGTTAATAGTGTTTTCGGATCGCTGCGAATTGAAATCGATTTCTTATAATCAAAACGATTTTGGTATTTGCAATAGAAAGATGCTGCCGCGCATTATGAAGCAAGCGTGGAACTCATATCCTGATACGCTAATGCAAGAGCAGATCGAAGAAATCTATTTATGCTTGTTGCCCCTTACAAATGTCGATGAAGAAACAAAGCAGCAGCATATCCAAGATATTAACACTATGGTTAATGGTGTGGGGGTATGCCCTCGGTGTGGTGGCAAACTTGTTTTAAGGCTTGCGAAATCCGGTGCTAATGCAGGCAAGTATTTCTTTGGATGCTCTAATTATCCCAAGTGCAGATATACCAAGAACATAGAGGAATAGATATACAAACTCTTTTATATCTCGTCTGTACTCGTATGCGTTACCGCGACCCTCTCTAAATACCCCTGTCCCTGCGGGGTATATCCCCTTAAAAGTGTCAAAAGCGGCCATCGTCTTGGTATTTTGATGGCCCATACGGAACACAAAACCCTTGGAATCGTTGAAATTGCAAGGGTTTTTTGTTGGTCCGAGCGGCGGGATCTTGCACTCCCCGTTCGCTGCGCAGCACAAGATATGATACAATAAAAAAAGAAATAGTGAATTATCCAATGCTCACAGTATGTTCGCGGAAACGGAGGATAAAAATGGCTAAACGTTGTTTGTTAATCCTGCTGGTTCTGGCCCTTTGCCTGGCCGGCATACCGGCTGCTGCCTTTGCAGACGAAAGCAGTCCGGCGGAGGAGACCTCTCCCGAATTTCCTTTTACCGACGTAAAGCCGGGCGACTGGCATTACGAGTATATCAGGAGTGCGTTCCTCCACGGCATCGTTACCGGGATGACCGCAACGACCTTTGTCCCGGAAGGGAAGCTGACCCATGCGCAGGTCATGGTGATGGCAGCGAATCTGCATAGCATGCAGAAAAAGGACAATTACGATTTCCAGGCCGGCAAAAAGGCCGGCGATCCGTGGTATCAGGTCTTCAAAGACTATTGCAAGGCGGAAGGCATTATCGACGGCCGCTTTGATGGCAAAGAAAACGAAGAAGTGACCCGGGCCGAAATGTCTTACTATTTCGCCCATACGATGACACCGGATTCGTATCAGGAACGCAAGGCCGTCAGTCTGAGCGACATCGGAAGCGATCCGTACAAGGCGGAGATCGAAAAGCTTGCGCTGGCGGACATCGTCGGCGGATTCACGGACGGTACGTTCCGTCCGGATGATCCAGTGACCCGCGCTCAGTCAGCGGTTTATGTCCGCAACACGGTCGACACGATCGAAGAACTGGAAGAAGCTGTTCCGGAAGAGACGCCGGCAGGTGGTTCTGCGCATAAAGAAGAGAACGTCAGTGCGCCGGTGATCACGACGCAGCCTCAGAATGCGACAGTCGACGAGGGCAGCAGCGCCGAGTTCACCGTGGCGGCGAGCGGCACAAGGCTCACATATCAGTGGGAGGTCAGCGCGGACGGTACGGCCTGGGCTAACGCAGCAGACGAGGGCAGCACGACCAACACCCTCACGGTAACAGCTGCAGCAAGCAACAACGGCTATCAGTACCGCTGCGTCGTATCCAACGCTGCGGGCAGCGTGACGAGCGAGGCCGCAACCCTGAGCGTTACGTCGAAAGGCGTCAAAATCGACAGCGTCAACTTCCCGGACGAGACCTTCCGCGAGGACCATGTGCGCAGCTTCGATCTGGACGGCAACGGCTACCTTTCCGACGCTGAGATTGCCGCCGTGAAGGGGATCAACTGCACCAGCAAGGGAATCGCCACGCTGCAGGGCGTGGAGTTCTTCACCGCGCTGAAGAATCTGAACTGCAGCGGCAGCAGTCTGACGAGCCTCAATGTCAGCGGCAACAGTCTGACGAGCCTCGACGTCAGCGACTGCACCGCGCTGGAGAATCTGAACTGCAGCGGCAACAGTCTGTGGAGCCTCAACGTCAGCGGCTGCACCGTACTGGACACGCTGGACTGCCACAGCAACGATCTGCAGAGCCTCGATGTCAGCACCTGTACCGCGCTGGAGAATCTGAACTGCAGCGGCAACAGTCTGTGGAGCCTCAACGTCAGCGGCTGCACCGCATTGGCTGACGCGATCGTGGCCGGCAACCGCAGCGACCGCGACTCATATTGGGAATATGCCAAGGACAGCGCGCTGCTCCGGGTCGGCAAGGACGTCGTCCTCACCCCGGCGGACCGGCGGCCCTATGTGGAAATCAACGAGGATCACTTCCCGGACGAGAACTTCCGCAGGGTCGTGAGTGGATTCGACTCGGACAGCGACGGCTGGCTCTCGCAAGCCGATCTAGTCGCCGCCACCGTGATGGACTGCTCTTCCGAGAATATCGCAAACATTGACGGCATTGCGTTCTTTACTGCGCTGACGACGCTGGACTGCAGCAACAACCAGCTGATGGAACTTGACGTCAGCAGCAGCAAGAGGCTGACGTCACTGAACTGCAGCGGTAACATGCTCTCGAGCCTCGATCTCAATGGAAACCCTGCGCTGACGACGCTGGACTGCAACTGGAACGCGCTGGAGAGCCTTAACGTCAGCAGCTGTTCCGCGCTGACGACGCTGGACTGCTATGCGAACCGTATGGAGGAGCTCGATCTCAGCGGCTGCACCGCGCTCACGGAGCTGGTGTGCCGCAGCGCCCATCTGAAGAGCCTTACGATCAGCGGCAAAACGGCGTTGACGACGCTGGACTGCCGCAACAATGAGATCACAACCCTTTCCGTTACAAACTGCCCCGCTCTGACAAGCGTGCTCTTCACCGGCAACGATCTGAAAAGCCTGGACCTGAGCGGCTGCACCGCCCTGACCGGGGTGAATTTCGGCAGCAGCGAAACCGGCGGCGCTCTGGAGACGGCAGATCTCAGCGGCTGCACCGCCCTGACCGGGGTAAGCTGTACCGACAGAAATCTCGTAAGCCTCGATCTCAGCGGCTGCTCTTCGCTGAAGACCGTTTCCTGCTTCAACAATAAGATGACGAGTCTCGATGTCAGCGGCTGCACCGCCCTGACAGATTTAGACTGCAGCATCAACAGCATATCGACTCTGGATGTCAGCGGTTCTCCCGCCTTGTGCGATGCGATCACGCTGGGCGCGAAATCGGGGACAGACATCGTTACCTACAGCTACAACGGTGCCACGCTCAAGGTAAATAGCACCGTCTCCCTGACGCCGTCAGATCCGAATCAGTAAGATGGACGCCTTTGAACAGCAGATATCGTCAAACGGCATCATGAAGCCTCACACAGCCTTTGCTGTGTAAATGCCTGTACAGGCCTGATGAAAAACAAAAACCCTTGCAATTATTGAAATTGCAAGGGTTTTTTGTTGGTCCGAGCGGCGGGATTTGAACCCACCAGAAATCTTGAAATTTCAACTATTTACGGCATATGAGTCATACTTTAGAGTCATATTGACCGTGCGATCAAATCAAAATGGTCATCAATTGTTTAGAACAATCTGTTTTCTTTCATAAACGGAGCAATGTTATAGTGCTCAATACCACCTCGGTGCTGGATCAAATCGTTTCTCGTCAAAAGGTACTTTGGGTAATTGTCTTTGATTTTCTCTAACGGACGATATTCCCGGTCCTCGGTTTGGATATCGTTCATGATCGTCATGGCAACCTGCACATAGGAATAATCGATACGGTTCCGTTCCAGTATAAAATCGCATTCCAGTTTTCCGATCCGGCCAACACTAACGCTGTAGCCCTTAGATTTAGCGTAAAGATAGACGACATTCTCCAGGACAGGCCCATAGTTGATTCGTTTGTCTGTGTTCATGGCGTAATAAAAACCAAGGTCTGCAAGATAGTACTTCTGCTCTCCGGAAATGGACTTTCGGGATTTCAGATCGAACCGGTAGCATGGATATATGATCTTTGCTTCTTCCAGAATCGTCAGATATCGCTTCAGTGTTTCTCGCTTAATGGGGCAGCCTGCCTTTTTCAGGTCATTCAAAATATTGGTGAGGCTTAAGGTCGCACCAAAGTTGTTTATGATATAACGCTGAACGATTTCAAATACAGAGGTCTTTTGGATCTTGGCACGCTTTTTAATATCCTTTTGAAAGATTTCCGTTACGATTCCCCGGATATATGCCTGCTTATCGGAGCCTTCGTATTGCAACGCTTTTGGGAATCCTCCCTCTGCGATATAAGAATCAAATTCGGCAAAGAGGTCAGGATTTACCTCTTTACCAAGGAATGCTTTCATCTCGAGATACTCTTCAAAACTCAAGGTATAAAGCTCGAATTCGAGATATCGTCCGGTGAGCTTTGTGGCCAATTCTCCACTCAAAAGGTAAGAGTTCGATCCCGTGATAAAGATCGAATAATCTTCTTCTTCGCGGAAACCGTTGATCACTTCTTCAAAGCCTTTTACGTTCTGGATCTCGTCTATAAAGAGGTACTTCGTTCCTGTCGCAGTCGCTTTTGATGCGATAAGAGTATCCAGTTGATCTGCTGTTTTGATGTTGCGATATCCTCGTTTATCCAGGTTAAGGTAAATGATGTTTTCAGCAGGCACACCGGATTCTTTTATTTCATTTGCTACAGTTTCCATCAGACAAGATTTACCGCAGCGGCGAACCCCGGTTATTACTTTGATCAGGCCTGTATCATGATAGAATCCCCGGATCTTCTGCAGATAGTTTTCCCGTTTGTACAGTCTCATCAATGATTACCTCCTCGCGTTTCGCAGTCTGCAGAATTAGTATACTTTGTCCACTCGTTATTTTCAAGTTAAGCGGGTATATTTTGATATAAATTGAAAATTTACCCCCTTAACTGCGGAATAACTAATATGCAAAGAGGGACTAGCATTATTCATAA
>JAEEGI010020718.1_pt1 | contig 13135 bp, 11 predicted proteins | sample 8958751 | NCBI WGS metagenome assembly JAEEGI01 (sample SAMN16246545, study PRJNA631951) | gut metagenome | biome: gut microbiome; feature: rumen; material: KS-attached | host: Bos | place: Iran: Karaj | collected 2018-10
AGCGTTAGCCAACACCTGGGCGCCACCGCAGGAGTGTCCGGCAGCAGCAATCTTTGTCTCATCTATCTTGTCGTAGTAAGGAGATTCTGGTGTGGTGGCTTGTTTGCTGATCCAGTCAAGAGCCTTCGCGACCATCGATGACGGCGTATGCTGGTCCTTGTCATGCTGCGCAAGCATCTGCAGTTCTCCGATAGCCACTACCACATAGCCGTATGAAGCGATGTCGGTAAGCATGTTCTCATAGCCGATACTGGTATCCATACAGCCACCATTGGCAAAGACAAGCACGGGCAACTTCCCTTTATTGCGGGCGACGGCATTGTCCATGTTCACGGGACGATAGACCACGTAGTCCGTCAACGACTTCTCACGGACAGCGATGGCCTTATAGGGTCCGCTACCGCCGTATTCAACTACTTTCATCTGTTCGAAGCTCACAGTCGGATCTTCGTGTTTCAGGTACCGTGCGAAGAAGGCATCCATTGCGGGACGGGTATACTCCAATGCCTGGTCGTAGGCCACACTGTGCGGTCCATGTACTTTCACATAGTCCACCTGTGCCCCCGCCTTTTGCATCTTCGTCACCCAGTCCTCTGTCAGCTCAGGTTTCACGATAGGGTCCTCTCCGCCTTGCAGAACAATGAAGGGAGTCTTGCATTGTCCGATGTAGCCGATGGGCCACCACTCAGTTTTTTCAGCCAATGCTCCCCGGCGGCCAATCTCCGTGGGCGGCGCTCCGCCGGCTGCACAGGCCACGTCACATGTATATTCTTTCCATGGGTCGGTGGCATCATTGAACGCCTTGCTATCGACAGCCACACCAGCCATGAGCGACAGATGCCCACCGGCTGAATGGCCGTAGGTGCCAATGCGCTCAGGGTCGATGCCCAGTTTGTCGGCATTCGCCTTCATCCAGCGGATAGCACACCGCACGTCTTCGATGCAGGCAGGAAATGGAGCCTCCCGCGTAAGGCGGTAGTTCATGTTGGCCACCACGTAGCCCTTCATGGCATAATCCACCATCAGAGCGCGATAAACGATATCATTCTTTGACCCTGCATTCCATCCGCCGCCATGGATGATGAGGATGGCAGGTCTGTTCTTTTGAGGACCGAACTGGGGTGTGGCCATGTCGAGCACGGTGCTCGGCCCCACGTCGGTACGGTAAGCGATGTTCTCGGTCACGGTGATGCTTTGCTGTGCCGTCTGTGCTATTGATGACAGTGACAGAAGAAGCAGAAGGGAAAGGATAGTTGTTCTCATATTGTTGGTATTATTGTCCGATTGAAAATTGGGTCATCAACTTGTTTGCCACTATGATTTGCAAAGATAATCAAATATATGGAGATTAACAACAAGTCATTAGTTGAATCGAAGCAAATGTAAAGAAGGTATGGATGACACTATCAAACAACCTGGTACTGCGGAATACGACACCACCCCAATTACATGCTACAAATTATCTTTTCTACTTAACTGAGTCTCATAAATCGTTTTGCCCCGGAATTCTCTGTAGTCCACATCAGTCAATACCATCGACAAGGGAGGCATTGAAAATGATTTAGCCAAGCTTTTGAGTTCTGGAAACTGTATATTGAAATCCTTTAACCTGCCGAGAGTGACATGCAACATAAAGTCAGATAGGATCACACAGCCAGCTGATTTCATATCGCCACGGATGGATTCTATCAATGCAAGAAAAGTATCTGGCACATCTGTGGCTGTAAGATGTATGATGTGCATCCCTGAGCTAACAGCAAAAACGTCCAACTGATCAAAAGTCAACACCGGTGCCTGTGCTGTTGCCAAATGTTTTTTCAATAAAGTACACAGGTCTATGCCCTTTGGGGTGTCATTGACAAACACCAACGTAATATGGTAAAAGTCTTTCTGCCATCTGACAGGAATGCCAGCAAAATGGCTCCTCAGTTCTTCAAACCAAGGATCATCATAGTTGATGGGAACTTTTATTTCCAGATAGGTCTTCATGTGTAGGTCAACAATTATAGATAAACAAGCATAAACAGAAATGGTATCAGTAAATTACGATATAGAGTGCACAGAGAACCAAAGCAATGGAAGAAACGACATCCACTTGACGGCCATACTTGTTGAAGAACCGTCGCAAATAGCTGCCTGCAAGCAACCACACAAGATTGCCTCCTGGCCCGGCTATCAACAGCCATGCACTGACCTCCAACAGATGGACAAGACTATTGGAATAAGGCAAGACAAAAGTGCTGAAAGCCGTCAGATCAAAGAGCAGCATCTTTGCATTGGTCATTTGAACCAACATACCGCTCAGAAAAGTGCAGTCACCTTGCTTTTCCTTCCCTTGTTTGCTGCTTCTCCATATTTTGTAGGCAAGATATACGATATATGCGGCACCCACATATTTCAGATACCCCACGTATTGGCCGAAAGCCATACCGATGAAATGAGTGAGCACAGCCATTATGGTAACGGCTATCGAGAACCCTGTCAAGAGTCCCAGCCACATCACCATAGACTGTTTCCTGCCATGCCTAAGCGACACGGCTAGGGAATAGATGTTGGCAGGGCCCGGCGTATAGCCTACTACCAATATCTGAAGCAGGAGCGTTGGCAACAGTGAATATGGCATGGCGTGACGTGATGGCGCAAAGGTACTAAAAAAACTATCAAATACCTATTATCTATCATATATATGAGAGAGAAGAAAAGTAAAATGATTATATTTGCAACTGCGTAGTAAAAACATGGTGTGTCTATGCAATGGCACATATCAAAAATAGATTTATAGCTGCGTGGAAAATCCATATCCATAAAAAACATAATATGAAACAGTTGGAGCCCAACGGAGGAATACCACGACACATCTTAATGATGATGGCCGTGCTGGCAGGGTTCACTGTGGCCAATCTTTACTACAACCAAGCATTGCTCGAGTTGATTAGCCAGGGTGTCGGCATCACGCAGTCCGAAGCCAACCTCATCACGGTCATCACACAGGTCGGTTATGCGTTGGGATTGCTGTTCATCGTCCCTATGGCAGATATGGTATCAGTACGTCGCATCACCACGTTGGCGATGAGCGTGGCGGCAGCATCGGCGTTGTCGATAGCTTATGCCAACAATGTATGGTTGATATGGGGTGCTTCGCTGACGTTAGGTCTCTGTTCCATCATGCCGCAGCTGTACATCCCAATGGCAACACTCTATTCACGGCCCGAGAACAAGTCACGCAACATGGGTTACGTGGCATCAGGTCTTTTGACAGGCATCCTGTCTGCCAGAGTCATCAGCGGGTATGTAGGTGAATGGCTTGGATGGCGTGCCATGTTCATCATAGTGGCGGTGTTCATGCTCCTTGGCCTTGTTGTCACGCTCGTGATGATGCCACAAATGCGACCTCTGTTCCAAGGCACTTATAAGCAACTGATGCGAAGTGTCGGCAGTATATTCGTAAGCCATCCTCGCATTAGACTTTATTCTTTACGTCCTGCTTTGGGTTTCGGTAGTGTGCTCTCCGTCTGGTCATGTTTGGCCTTTCACCTTGCAGAGCCACCCTTCGAAGCCGGGAGTGGCATGGTGGGGATGCTTGCTCTATGTGGAATTGTGGGAGCCGTGGCCGCCAGTGGTGTGGGCAAATATGTGCCCAAGGTAGGCATCTTGCGCATGTCTATCATCGGTGCAAGCTGTCAGTTGTCAGCATGGATTGCTGCATACATTTTCGGAGATTCGTATGGGGGTATCATCGCAGCCATCATCCTTGCCGACATTGGTGCGCAGTGCCAGCAAATCAGCAACCAAAGCGGCAGCTTACAGGAACTGCCCGAAGCCACCAACCGCGTGAACACCATTTTTATGACCACCCTTTTCATCGGAGGCAGTCTCGGTACCCTGCTGTCAGGCATCGGATGGAGCCATAACGGATGGACGGGGGTTTGTTTCGTAGGTGCCTCCTTCGCTATCTTATCGCTTCTACTTTCAGGATATGACAAGATGAAGTATGGTCATTCCAAAAGGAAATAAAAGAAGGGCACCAGAATTCATTATCCAATACCCAGGTATTGGAAGAACTTTTCTGGCCAGTAATTTATGATGAGTTCATCGGGAAATCCGACTTCCTCCACAAGCGGCATGATGTGGCTAATGTCCGCTATCTGGAAAGAAATATGCGCATCGCTGCTGAATATCAAGGGGACATCATACTTCTTGCAAAGCCGAAGGATTTCCAGATTGTTTGTAATAGCGATTGTTTTCTTCCTTTGAGGCGCAAGAGAATGGTTGTTGATTTCCAACAGTGTGTGGAATCTTTTGAAGCCAGAACTAATTGTTCAAAATCCATCTCAGCCGTTCCGTCACCCGGATGGCTGATGATGTGTATTTTGGGATTACGCATGACAGCCAGCATACCCTCTGTATTTTGTTTTTTATCACCATCCTTCCAACAAATGCCATGGATGCCGGCGATGGCAATGTCCAGACGGTCGAGATACTCGTCATTTAAATCCAGATTTCCTTTCGTATCAAGGATGTTGACTTCACATCACACCAGTAGGCGTATGCCATAGATCTACCGTGGCATCACAAATATATTTCTGAAATACACCAAATGACATGTTCAAGGATACTTGGTACATACTCTGCGATGTCCAACACTTGTAGTCCTTTATCAACTGCAGCTATAGTCATTTCCTGCAAACTGCTGTAGACACGACCAGATGCAACAGTGTGCGTATGTACGTCTAATATTATTATCTTTTCCATTAATGCAAACATGAATATTTTTTATATTTGCTAAGATAGATATGCGATTTGTGGCAAAAAAACGCTACCTTTGCAGCCGTATCAAACTATTATGCCCTTCAACGTTGACATTAGCGAAAACGACATCTTCCAACGATACCCTGAAGCCATGGAAAAGCTGTTGGAAGACCACACCACCCACAAGAACATCTTTTGGGCTACTGACAGCTACGCCGACAAAGGTAAGGGCTATCAGTTCCATGATTCCATCACCATAGACAAAATCACAGGTGAAAACGGTATGCTGATACGTCCTCGCGCCCTCAAAACCAAGGAGGAGCAAATAGGGCGCACAAAAGATATGGCAGAGGTGTTCACGCCATCATGGGTATGCAACGCCCAGAACAACCTTGTAGATGAAGCATGGTTCGGTAGGAAGGACGTTTTCAATATTGAGTATCCTTCTACAAAAACTTGGAAGTCAACAACCAATCCAATAGTATTCCCAGAGGGAAAAACGTGGAAGAACTATGTCCGTGCCACCCGAATGGAGATAACCTGCGGTGAGGCACCGTATATCGTAAGTCGCTACGATACGACAACAGGCGACTTCATTCCTATGCAAGAACGTATAGGGATGCTTGACAGGAAGCTCCGTGTCATCAGTGAGAACACGGAAACAAGCAGCGAATGGCTGGAGATGGCCCAGGATGCATATAAAAATATCTACGCTTTTGAATGGCAAGGCGACAACCTGCTCCTTGCCCGTGAAGCAATGCTGATAAGCTTTATTGAATACTATCAGGCAAAGTTCGGCAAGGAACCCTTACCCAAGTCCATCCTCTATATTGCATACATCATTTCATGGAATGTATGGCAGATGGATGGATTGAAAGGCGTGGTGCCGGACAGTTGCAAGAACGGTGTAAAAGTGGTGACACATGATTTGTTTGGTGACGTGGAAGAGATCGTTTTCTGTGATGGATGCAAAAAAGAAACTTTCACTGGCCACAATGGAATCTACTGTCTTATACGTGATTGGGGACTCAAAGACCCCAAGACTGGTGAGAATAACCGGAAAATCAGATTTATTGACCTAATCAAGAAATAACATACTATGGCAACATTTGAGTCTTCCTTAAAGCCTCGGTTGATTTATGTCTTTGCCATCAACGATGACTGGCATAAAGACTGCCTGAAAATCGGCGAGACAACATTGGACGAAGAGGATGGTGACCTACTCTTGCCACCAAATAGTGAGTCGCTCAACAAGTCTGCGCACAAGCGTATCGACCAATACACCAAGACAGCAGGGATTGCCTATTCACTACTGCACACAGAGATGACCCTGTTCATAAAAGGCAATACCATATGCTCGTTCAACGACAAGCAAGTTCATAGTGTCCTTGAACGCTCTGGAGTGAAGAAGAAAGTATTCGATACGGTAAAGGGGGCAAATGAATGGTATTGCTGTGACCTTGAAACAGTCAAGAAAGCCATATCAGCAGTCAAGCATGGTCAGACGAGTCTTCATCCAGGCGATGTGAGCCAGACACAAACCCCCATCATCCTTCGACCAGAACAGGCTGCAGCCGTGGAGAAGACGAAGAAACAGTTCCGTCGCCACAACAAAATGCTATGGAATGCTAAGATGCGTTTTGGCAAGACCCTTTGCGCTCTCCGTGTTGCCAAGGATATGGAAATGAAACGCACCATCATCATCACCCACCGTCCTGTGGTTGATGAAGGCTGGTTTGAGGATTTTGGAAAAATTTTCTTCGACCGCCCCGACTATCATTATGGCTCAAGGACAAAAGGAGAGGATTTTGAGTCGCTTGAACGTTCAGCCAAGAAAGGTGATAAGTATGTTTATTTTGCCTCCATGCAGGATATGCGTGGCTCAGAAAAGGTGGGAGGAAAGTTCGATAAGAATAACGAAGTGTTTTCCACCACATGGGACTACCTCATAGTCGATGAAGCGCATGAGGGCACGCAAACGGAATTGGGAAAGGCGGTAATCGAGGAATTGACAGGTGAGAACACCAAGGTACTGCAGTTGTCAGGAACGCCTTTCAACTTGCTTGATGATTATTCTGAGGATGATATTTTCACATGGGACTATGTGATGGAGCAGAAGGCAAAAACGGAATGGGACATTTTGCACATGGGTGATCCCAATCCTTACGAATCATTGCCAGCCATCAACATCTATACATACGACCTCGGAGCTTTGATGAGTGACTATTCGGATGACGAAAAGGCATTCAACTTCCGTGAGTTCTTCCGCACAAGAGAGGACGGAACTTTCATCCATGACAAGGATGTTGACAACTTCCTGACCCTTCTTTGCAAGGATGACAAGGACAGTCTATATCCTTATTCCAATGATGAGTACAGGAAGATTTTCCGTCACACGCTTTGGGTTCTTCCCGGTGTGAAGTCAGCCCGTGCTTTAAGTGCCAAGTTGAAAGATCATCCTGTTTTTGGCAACTTTGATATTGTAAATGTGGCTGGCGACGGCGATGCGGATGAAGAAAACGCCGACGCCCTTCAGATGGTCAACAAGGCCATCGGTCCCGATTCTGACCTAACATATACCATCACCTTGTCATGTGGCAGATTGACCACAGGAGTTAGCATAAAGCCGTGGACTGCCGTGTTTATGATGGCAGGGTCATACAGCACATCTGCGGCTCAATATATGCAGACCATCTTCCGTGTGCAGACACCATACACACATAAGGGAAGAATGAAGGAACAGTGCTACGCTTTTGACTTCGCACCAGACCGCACCCTTCGCGTCCTTGCTGAAGCGGCAAAGGTATCGGCCAAAGTAGGCAAGGCTACCGATGAAGACCGCCGTGTGCTCGGTGACTTCCTGAACTTCTGCCCGATCATCTCTATTGAGGGTAGCAAGATGAAGCCATACGACGTGAAAACCATGATGGGGCAGCTGAAAAAAGCCCAGATTGAAAGAGTCGTGCAATGTGGTTTTGAGGACGGGGCGTTGTATAATGACGAACTGCTTAAACTCACAGACATTGACCTCGCCGCATTCAAAGACCTCAAAGGCAAGATTGGCAAGACCAAGGCGATGGCAAAGTCTGGTGACATTGACATCAACAAGCAAGGCTTCACCAATGAAGAATACGAAGAGAAGGAACGTTTGGAGAAGAAGCCCAAACGTGAGCGCACACCTGAGGAACAGGCTCGATATGAGGAACTGAAACAACGAACCAACCAAAGAAAGGAGGCCATCAGCATACTTCGTGGCATATCCATTAGAATGCCACTGCTGATATTCGGTGCCGACCTCACCAACGAGGAAGAGGAAATCACGCTTGATAACTTCGCAACGCTTATTGATGACCAATCATGGGAGGAGTTCATGCCAAAGGGCGTGACAAAGCAAGACTTTGAGAATTTCAAGCGTTTCTATGAGCCGGATGTTTTCCGTGAAGCAGGAAAGCGCATACGTGCCATGGCTCGCGCCGCCGACAAGTTCACCATAGAGCAGCGTATTGAGCGTATTGCCGGCATCTTCAACACCTTCCGCAACCCGGACAAGGAAACGGTTCTTACACCGTGGCGTGTAGTCAACATGCACATGAGCGACTGTTTGGGTGGTTACTGCTTCTATGACGAAGAATTCAAGCACGTTCTCGACGTTCCACGCTATGTGGATCGTGGAGAAGTGACAAAGAATGTGTTCCGTCCCGATAGTCACATTCTTGAAATCAACTCAAAGAGCGGTCTTTATCCGTTGTATGTGGCATACAACGTTTATCGCTCCAGGGTGGAAGCTGCCAGAGCCAAGTATGGTGAGATTGGTCACGCTTTTGCCATGCAACTATGGGACTTGACCATCGAGAACAACATTCTTGTCATCTGTAAGACCCCAATGGCTCGTAGTATAACGCGACGGACATTGGCTGGCTTCCGTGACACAACTGTCAATGCTAAGTATTATAGGAATTTAATTGAAAACATAACCCAAAAACCAGCCCTTGTGGTCAACACCTTCAAAGATGGCAAGCGTTTCTGGGGAATCAACCAAAGTAGCAATATGACCATAGACGCTATTATCGGAAATCCACCATACCAAATGATGGATGGTGGTAATGGAGCAAGTGCGACACCTGTTTATAATGTCTTTGTTGATGTTTCAGTGAGTATGTCTCCAAAGTATCTCTCACTTATAATGCCATCTCGTTGGCTGACAGGAGGAAGAGGGCTTGATGATTTCAGGGATAGAATGCTACATGATGATAGAATTAGAATCTTGCATGATTATCATAACGCCAACGATTGCTTTCCTAATGTAGAAATTAAGGGGGGTGTTTGCTATTTCCTTTGGGATAAGATTTTCCATAATTATTGTAACATTGTTTCTCATTTTAATGGGATGATGAATGAGACAAGAAGGCCTTTATTGGAAGAAGGAGTTGATACATTTATTCGTAGTGATGAACAAATATCAATTCTATACAAAGTAAAAGAGAAAAACGAACCTCTATTTTCCAGCTGGTTAAATGCGGGTCGTTTTTACGGGTTTCATACCAAAGTAGAATGGGACGATGAATTACATGGACGCATCCAAACTGCTGACGGAACTGATTTCATACCAATATTATCAAAACCTGTATCAGGCGAAGAAGTTAAAGTATATGTACATGGTGGCGTTTGTTGGATATCTCGTGATAATATACCCAAGAACGCAGATTCTGTTGATAGTTATAAGGTGCTTCTTCCACGTTCAGGGAATCCTGGTTCTATAATAATTGGCAAGCCCAAAATTAGTGAACCAGGTTCTTGTAGCTCAAATACTTATGTTATAGCCTTATGTCCTGAGAGAGAGTTATCTAAAGAAGAAGCCCTTAATATGTTGAACTATATTAAGAGCAAGTTCTTTAGATTTCTTGTTGCTACAAAAACGACAACTCAGAGTATGTCGTTACCAGCTTATACATTTGTACCTCTTCAAGACTTTACTCGCCCTTGGACTGATGCAGATTTATACGAAAAGTACAACCTATCGAAAGATGAGGTTTCATTTATTGAATCTATGATTAAGCCTATGGAGTAAGATTTTTAATCCATAGACTTAATAGTACTTTCGATATAATCAATCTCTTCAGATGAAAGACCATATTTAACATATAATTCTTGGTCATTCCATGACTTTGAAAAATCAAGGAACGGTACATACCTAAAATTACCTTTTGACATGTGTTGAGTAGAGGTAACAATAGCGATTAGAGAACGTACAAAACGCGTTTTTAAATACGCCATGAAATTCTCACATTCCTCCTTGTGGTCAAAAACGCTTAACAACATATACGTTTCTGTACATATTGTACCAGGAGGTAGAATTTCCAAAGTTGATAAAATGCGTTTCTGTCCATTCTTATCGGTCTCTCCAGCATGTTCAGCTGTAAGACATGATGTAATAACTTTCCACTTATCTATTTGATCTTTATTGGATGTTACAGAGTCACGTAAATAATATCCTATTCCTCCGTTATATCGGAGTTGTATATCGCCAGACTGTAAAGGTTTAACATATGTACGAAGGCCAAAAGGCTTTTGGGAGAATACTTGTGCCGATAGAAAGTTTTTTTCAATCGCTTGAATCTTTTCTACAATACCTATCTCGACATTGCTCCGGATTAACACATCTGCATAATCAAGGAATCTTTTCTGTGAATATTGCTTTCCGGATTTACATGAGACAAAGTTGCATAAATTGTCATATTGAGCTTGCCAGAGGAAGTAACATATTCCACCAGCAATATCAACCGTTGGGAAACATTCGTGTGGGTCAACATAGTCAAACAATGACCGAATCCTTCTATCATGAAGCATATCATACCGAAACTGCTCCAATCCACGTCCACCGTTATACCATTTTGCAGGCATAATCATAGATATGTACTTAGGTTTCATGCTTTTCCCCAAATCAACGAATCTATGATATACTGGGATTGCACTCACGCCAGCCCCACCATCCATCATTTGGTATGGTGGATTTCCGATAATAGCGTTTCAGGGAATTCGCCGCAAGTCAAGAAATAGGCTTGATGAACGATTCAATATAGTCTCTCTCTGCTTGGCTCAATCGATATTTCTTGTACAGCTCTTCGTCCGTCCACTCTTTTGTGAAGTCTTGCTCAGGGACGAAGTTAAAACATTCACGTGTTACATTAACTGATGATATGCCTTGCTTCAACAAGTATCGAGCGAATTTGGTGCACAGGTATTTTTTATAATTTTGTGCTTCAAGAAGAGTGTCAAACACAGCGGTATCAATATAGGTTTCAGTATTGATTTCACCAGCATTTATTATTCTTGGGGTTGTCAACACCCTATACCCTTCACCAGGCTTTACATTCAATTCACCATTGCTTGGAACAAATCGGCCAACAATTATTTTATACTTGTCGATATACTCAGTTCCTTTAGTCACTTCGTCCTTGCTCACATAAGCCCATCCTTCGCTTGTGAGAATTCTAATATCACCTTCTTTCCTCTCAGCTCTGCCTCTGAAATAGGTTCTAAAACCAAATGGATTGATAGAAAGAACCTTGGTATTGAGATATTTGGTAGATATAGACGTTACTTTCTTCAATATTGATATTGCTTTGTTGGAACGAACAAAAACATCAAAGTCATCCAAAGGACGTTCAACCATGTCTCTGCTTATTGCGTTTACATTGTAGATTTGGCAGAATCCCTTATGATTGATATTCCAAAGCAAATAACAAAGACCTCCAGCTATATCCACTGTTGGGAATATGTCTTTACTGGTTTCATAATCATATAGCATCTGGATTCGCTTGTCCGAAAGCATGTCAGATCTGAAATCATCAAGACCACGGCCTCCTGCATACCATCTTGCAGGCATAATCATAGACATATATGACGGCTTTATCTTCTTGGCAATATCAACAAACTTCTGATAAACAGGAACAGCACCTCTATCTGTTCCACCATCCATAACCTGATATGGAGGATTGCCAATAATTGCATCTATTTTCATTTTTTCCGATTCTTTGATAGCCCAAAATCTCTTACCATCACGGAATGTATTTACAACAAGGTCTGGACGTTGGGATATATTCTCAATAATGTTCCGATAGTACTTATTGGGGAAGCATAGAATCTACAATAAAGTAATCAGGCCATGATTATAATAGAGACAAATGACATATTAAACAAGGAAAGAATCATGGTTGAAAAATTCAAAGATTTTCTCGTGCAATCAAATATGTCCGAGAACACAGTTAAAGCGTACATCTACGCTATTAATGACTTCAAATCCCAATATAAGGATTTGACTAAGAAGAACCTACTGCTTTACAAGACGTATCTCATTGAAACGTTCAAACCCAAGACCGTCAATCTGCGGATCCAGGCATTAAACAAATACTTGGATTACATTCGCAAACCACAGTTGCGTCTGAAATCGGTGAAGGTGCAGCAGCGCAGCTATCTGGAGAATGTCATCAGCAATGCCGACTACACTTTCCTAAAGAACAAATTGAAGAAAGAGGATAATCAGGAATGGTACTTCGTGGTGCGCTTCCTCGCTGCGACAGGTGCCAGAGTGAGCGAACTGGTGCAACTGAAAGTGGAACATGTTAACGTGGGATACTACGACATCTATACAAAAGGCGGCAAGATTCGCCGCCTTTTCATCCCCAAAAAATTGAAAGATGAAGCCATAGTGTGGTTAAACGCAATCAAAAGGGAAAGTGGATATTTATTTCTGAACCGATTTGGTGAGCGCATTACCACAAGGGGTATCGCCCAGCAACTAAAGAACTATGCCGTGAAATATGGTCTCAATCCAAAGGTGGTCTATCCCCATTCCTTCCGGCATCGCTATGCCAAAAACTTCTTGGAGAAGTTCAACGACATAGCGCTACTTGCTGACCTGATGGGACATGAGAGTATCGAGACCACCCGTATCTACCTCCGTCGAACAGCAAGCGAGCAACAGGCCATAGTAGATAAAATCATCACATGGTAATGCTCATCCTCAAAACTGCGACAAAGTGTCGCAGTTTTTATGTGTCGTTCGGTTGAATCTTCGATTTCCAATACTTTCCTCCTTAGATTATGAAGACATCCGGAAATTCTATGAAAACTGAATTATGCTCGACCCTAATCCGTTGGTTGTGAACGACGAATTGGCAAATTCGACCATATAAAATGCTAAAACAACACCCTCCAATTCGTCAAGTGTACTTGTCGAATTTAATAGCATTAAAAATCAAGACTTTAGTAATTCGGCAACTATAATTGCTGAATTAACAGACTATTAGATTGATGTTTATCAAACCATACAAATTCTTGAAATAAGAGGTTACCCTATTGAAGTTATTTTCAGGATAACATTAAA
>JAEEGI010020721.1_pt1 | contig 13134 bp, 10 predicted proteins | sample 8958751 | NCBI WGS metagenome assembly JAEEGI01 (sample SAMN16246545, study PRJNA631951) | gut metagenome | biome: gut microbiome; feature: rumen; material: KS-attached | host: Bos | place: Iran: Karaj | collected 2018-10
CCTGACCGACCGCCACAGGTCTATAGAACCGCTGTTCAATATCTAACAGAACCGATAAAGCAGTTTGGGTGAATCATTGACGAAGTCAGGAAATAAAATTATTCATGAATCATTCGTGGACATTCGTGCTTTTTAAATGGGGGCGGTTGCCGTGTCAGAAAAAAGCGATGCCGACGGGCATGATGGTTTCGGCCGACGGCACCGCTGCTTGATCAGTGATGAATCCTAATCTATACTATTTTTCCCTATGGGGTATCGTTGCTGCTTGTTTGGGGCCATTCGTCAGGGTATTGAAGGGGCAGTTCCTGCTCCTGGTAGCTGCGGTCGATGAGCTCGGTGCAGCGGTGGATCAGGATGTGCATTCCGTCGTAGTAGCTATGAAGGTCATGAACCAATACACTATCCTCGCTAAAGTCGTGCACGTACCGGCTCCCCATGATCTCATAAAGCAGGGCACGGTCCAGCGGGAGCATACCCTGGGTGCGGAAGCGGGGAGGAACGATGATGCAGTAATCGACATGATGCTCGTTGAGCATCGCGGCAATCTCACGCAACAGCTCCTCAGCGTCTCCCGTGATAACCAGCGGCATGGGGTTGGGCAGCGCCTGCATCTCCACCAGCCACGGCATGGTGCTGAAATAGGTATCGGGGTCGGCCAGGATGAGTGAATCCTTCGCGTCGTTGCGGTCCTCGTTGGACAGCTCGTCATGGCCGCTGACGGGGACGGGCTGCATCTTGCCGTCGGGGACAAGTTTGTCGGCCACCAGTTCAGGGCACAGGCTGTAGAGGAACAGCTCGGGGTCGCGGTAGGCGTTGAAGTGTACCATGTGGAAGTCGAGCCAGCTGACCTCGGGAGAGACCTCATAATGCGGCACATAGGGCAGCTCGCTGTAGCGTTTCGGGCGCCTGTACATCTCTTCCTCCATCACCAGCAGCACGTGCCTGACGTCCTGGCCACGGTCAAACAGGTAACGCAGCTCGTCACGGATGCCCTCCAGGGGTTCCGCACCCGCCGTGAAGTGGTAGATGTGGGCACTGTCGGGCAGGTGACGGCCCCACTGGCGCGCGGTGAAGTTGGTGGACAGCGAGGAGCCGAAGATGAACGAGTCATAGTGCTGCTCCAGGCCGTGGTACTTGAGGCCCTCGACGGCGACATAGCGCTTGTTGGGGATGCGTTCCAGCGAATCTCCGGCCTCTACCGACACGCCGTCATAACGGTGCACCACCCCGAAGGGATCGAGCACCACGTACAGCGCCAGGAACAGCGCCAGCGGCGAGGCCGCCAGCAGCACGCGCAGGATGAATTGCTTGATTCCTTTACGTTTCATGCCTTATCGTTTTTCAGAACTGGAAATAGATGAACTGCATGTCCCTGTCAAGGCTGTAGACCGAGATGCCGACGGTGAGCAGCCAGTAGATGAGCCAACGGACGGCAGCGGGGAACGGCATGCGTTCCAGCGGGAACTCCTGGCGGCGGCCCAGCCACTCGATGATGAAGAACGGCACCATGTAGAAGATGGGCTGGCCGAAGGTGGGGCGGACAAGCCAGCTGGTGTTCAGCATCACGTCGAGGATCTCGCCCAGGTGGGCGACGTTGGCCGCGCGGAAGGCGATGGCACTCAGCGCGAACAGCAGGAACGTCACCACGATGCGCGGCAGGTCACGCAACCCGGCGTGTTCGCTCAGGCGGCGCTTCGGCAGGAAAACGAACGGCAGCACCAGCAGTCCGTTGACCACGCCCCAGATGACAAACGTCCAGTCGGCACCGTGCCACAGGCCCGACAGCAGGAACAGCACCATCACGTTCAGTGCTGTGCGCCACCTGCCGCGGCGCGAGCCGCCCATCGGGAAATACACGTAGTGGCGGAACCACGAGATCAGCGAGATGTGCCAACGCTGCCACAACTCACGCATGTTGCGCGAGAAGAAGGGGTAGCGGAAGTTGGGCTGCAGGCGGATGTTGAACAGCCGGGCAGAGCCGATGGCGATGTCGCTGTAGCCCGAGAAGTCGGCATAGATCTGTACCACGAACAGCACGCCTGCCCACAGCATGCTAGCGGCCGTGAAGTGGTAGGGGTTATACAGCAGGTAATCCACATAGTAGCCGATGCTGTCGGCGATGATCACCTTCTTGGCAAGGCCCCACAGGATCTGGCGCACGCCCACCACGGCAGTGTCGTAGTCGAACACCTTGCGGCGCAGGAACTGCGGCAGCAGGTTGGACGCGCGCTCGATGGGGCCGGCAACCAGCTGCGGGAAGAACGCGATAAACACGCAGAAGGCGACAGCATCGCGCGTCGGTTTGACATCGCCGCGGTACACGTCCACCGTGTAGCTGATCGCCTGGAAGGTATAGAACGAGATGCCCACGGGAAGCAGGATGTGCAACGTGGGCCAGTCAGGGTGGAGGCCGAACAGTCCCAGGAAGTCCACCAGGCTGTCGCGCAGGAAGCCCAGGTACTTGAACACCGCCAGCACACCCAGGTTGAGCGACACGTTGGCAGCCACCCAACAGCGGTCATGGCGCGAGCGATCACCGCGCATCATCAACGCCGAGCCGTAGGTCGTCAGCGACGTCAGCACGATCAGGCACAGCATGCGCCAGTCCCACCAGCCGTAAAACACATAGCTCGCGGCAAGAAGAAACAGGTTCTGGAGCCTCAACCGCCCTTTCAACCTCCAATAAACCAGAAACACCAGAGGAAGGAACAACGCGTATGTATAACTGTCGAACTGCATGGTTAACGCAAAACAACCATATCTTCAATCGGATGAAATTATCGTGATGGTAGATTTCATCTTTTTTATATAACAACTTGAAAATGATTGTTGCAGCTAGGATGTTCAGTGAGATAACAGATAATCAATCAGTTGTGTCACGTCGCCGATATCAAGTTTACCGTTAGCGTTCATGTCAAGGCGGTAAAGCGAACCTTTCTCTCCGCCTTTTAGCAGCAGATTAATCAAAGCAGTCACGTCACCGATGGTTACCTTGCCGTCACCATTGATATCTCCCTTCAAACCATACACCTTATCAGGGTTGAAGCGCATACCCTTGTAAATAATTTCTCCGTCCTTAATGACGTGGCTCAGGCCGCAATATTCTTGATAATCGGCATCGGCTCCAGGCTGGCGCGTAAACGGCGTCAACAAGTCACCCATGTTACGACTATCAAAACCAATACCCTCAACCAGATAGCAGATCGGTTCACCTTGTGCATCAACATAGGCCCAACGCTGGCATTCGTGACCTTCCACGAGAATCGGATCAACCTGTTTGAAATTCTCTCTATTAAGTGTTGATGGTTTCTCCTGGCACATATTTTGACGGATGATATTTCCTGCCACAAAACCTGGCACCAGATTTCGGCCTATCATATACAACTGCGTGTTCAAATCTCCTTCATGAGAGTCAAATTGGAGCATGTTACGTCCTTCTGATACGACCTTTTGTAATGCCAGATTACTTCCACAGAAGACACTTACATCAAAGGGGTCTTCCATAAGGAAGCTAATGATGCTGTCATTGTCATGGTTAATCTTTTCACCAGTATAGTAGTGGCACTTTTTGGCATTAAAGCCATCAGTAGGTATCACACCTCTGATTTCATAGGTGTAATAGTATCTTGTTGTATCACCATTGTTGATGATGACTTTTTCGTTGACCCACTGGACGCCATCTCGAACGATAGGCATTCGGCCATCTGTAGGTGCCACTTCTCCATAATTAACGCTTTTATAGACGATTTCACCATTTTCCACCACATGGCTAAGATAATAAGCTGGCTCGAGAATTGGGTTGACGTCCGTATGAAGATAGCTCAATGGGTAACCGGCACGATAACCGTCAACACCTATGCCTTCTATCACATAATAATCAAAGGTATCACGGATGCGGAACTTGTGACGTTTGGCCTTCTGTTCACCCAAGTCAAGTTCATCTATACCAAGGGACTCAAAGCCGTAGTCATTGAAGTGGTTGCAAATATTCCTGTAAAAGGTTTCTGGATCATTGAAGTTGAGCAGAATGAATTCCTCGCCTGCCTTTAGGAGTTCTTCAACGTTGGAAGAATGTAAGGGACCATAACTGATCCAAAAATCTGGAAAGGTTTTCTCCTGACCACCGGGAACGATGCCGTACACAATCTTGTTCTCTTCACGCAAATAGACTAGCACAGTATCATTAACACTGTTGATGGAGTCACCACAGTATTTGTGCATCGCCTTGTAAAGAAGCCCATTGATGACGCTGTCCCCTTTAATCTCAAGTGTGAAATAATTCTTCCCTGGCTGGAAAAATTGGTCCCTCCATTGAGGATAATATGTTCCCCTGTTCTCGTAAAAGCAGATCCATTGCACTCCTTCACGGACGAAGGGGACATATCCATTCTCCTGCGCTAATGACTGGATCACACCCAGCAGCGCCAAAATCACAATAATTAAATACTTCTTCATAATACTTTTCTTTAAACATTATTATTTGATGAGAAATCTATCTGTATCCCCCTTTTTCATCGGAGAAAAACGGTCATGTTCTCTTTGCAAAATTACGATGAAAACAAGATTGAACTACAAAAAACCAGTTAACATTATATATAGATAATTTGCTGAATAACAACGTGTTGCAAAACTAAAAAATCATCACAGATAAATATGTCGAAAAGAGGGCCGAATCTGGACGATTCGACCCTCTTTTCATGCACTGGGAACGACTTATAATCACTCCCCTACGAATATTTCTCAACTTCATTCAAGTTCCTGAAGTGCGAAACACTTCAGAACTTGAAGGTTCATGGTTAAAACTTAGTGATGAATTCTATAAGTGATTGCGAGTATTGTCAGCTTTATCTCAACTCTTAACCCTAACATCTAATCCTCAATCTCCAAATCCAAAATGAGGTGTCTTTTTATCGTAATAGATGTAGATGTTTTTCACATATGTGTTTCTCAATGGCGTGAAAATGAATATTGTATAGTAACCTTCTTGAAAAGAAGATACGTCTATCGTGGCAAATGAGCCATTGACGGTAATCGAATATGGATGTAGCATATCATTCTCATAATATATCTTCAAGCGGTAATAACCCACATCTCCTGTACCGGTGATGGTAATCGTTTGACTCACATTATCATACTCAATACAAGGCTCATCATTGATGATGTGCAAATCGTGATTGTCACTTTGAGTAGTATGCTCAATATATATCTGTCCTTTGTTGTTGCTTTGTCCATTTACATTAAGCGACAACACTAAGAAAAATAATAAAAGACACTTTTTCATATGACGTATTTGTTCTTGTTTCGAGTTGCAAAAATACTTCAAAATAGAATCACCAACAAAAAAATCAATTCACATTTTAACACCTTAATTAACTGATTATCATGCTTTTAAAAAATCAATAAATTAACATGGTATTTTATGAGATGATTTGATGGACTCTTGAAGCCTATTCTCCATAAACATTTGGATGAATTCTTCAAATTTTGCATCAATACCGATTTTTTTCTTTATCAATCGGTTCTTGTAGTTGCTAACCGTCACAGCACTTGTGTAGTTCATACACAATTTAATGATTTGCGGTGAAATGTTAGCGCACAACAGATTAAAGAGTTTAAGATCACTGTCTGATAGTTGCGGATAGTTTTTCTCAACAAATGTGGCAATGCCATTGAATTCACCATCTACCGATAATTTGATTCTCTCCCAGAAGGAATTGCTCAGTTTGAGGTTTAAAATCTCGTGGCGCTCATTCATCGTCTTGAAGAGGCTTGACAATGGTACGATATGCTTAACTTTGCTCTCATCCCGGGTTTTCACCCTGATACTCTGGAAAAGCTCATTAAGGGCTGACATCCGGTAGCCGACAAGCTGAGAAATGTTGACATCACTCTTCTCGTTGAGCTGTTGTTTCAACATTTCGAGTTGTGATGTCAATTCCTGTTTTGTGGATGTGATTTCTTTGCGATAGTTAGCCAACGAGTGTTGTAGCCTATAGACAATCCACAACAGAAGAAGAAGCAGTAAGAAAACAAAAATCAGACTATTCATCAGGTTTTTGTTTTTCTTGTGAGTGATGACATTGTCTTTCGATTCCTGTATCAGGTTAAACTCTACTTCTGCTTTGCCAAGTTCTGTCTCCTTGGAGGATTTCAGGATCTGCGTGGCTATCTCGTATGACTGCTCAGTTGTGAATGTATCATTTATGCCAAATTTCTCTGCTTGTGCTATTTCAGTCATCACATCATATCGTCCCATTGAGTCAATAGGATCAACAGGAGGTGGCATCATCTGAAACACATGTTTTGCCGAGTCAATGCGCCCCAACTTGGCATAGGCAAGAGCAGCGTATGTGTAGAATTGTGATTCCTTGCAGAACTCTTTGCCATTCCTTAAGACATACATGGCCAATTCCTTCGCATTGAGATAATCATTTTTATGGAAATAGTAGAATCCGGCAAGTTTTGATATGTAGGTATATTGCTTAGACGGTTTGTATTGCTGGGCCAATTGAATTGCCCGCACAAGGTATTGCTCGGTTGAGTCAGGATAAGTTAAGCCACAGATGGCACCTAAATCTCCATAGCAGGAAATAAGATAATTGGTGTCCTTGAGTGCCTCAAAATAGTAAATGGCTTCCTTGAGGCGAATGATGGCGGCACTGTCCTGGGAATACTCATTCTTATATAAAGAAGCTATACGCATTTTACTGTAGCCCAGATTGTAATAGTCATCAGGGTCGGCGGTTGTCTCAGCTGTTTTAAAATAGAGCAAAGCACTGTCTGGATGACCTAGTTCTTCCATGACAGCACCTTTGTAGATATTAGCGCGGGTAAGTTTTTCTTTTTCTTTGGGATGTTGCTTGTAGTAGGCAAGGGCGTAGTTAATATCACTATCACTGGTTGCAGTGACGTAAGCCTTATAGCGTGCTTGGACCAGCAGCAGGTCACGATAGGCGCGGTCGCCGTCGGTTGCCAAGTCATTGGAAGATAGTGCCTCAAGCAACGCCATCGCGCTGTCGGCATGGTCATGGATCAGGCTGTCCGCCGCCATGAGGCGGTTGTCGTAGCGCGGCGCATCACTGCAGCCCGGGATCATCGCCCCCAGCACCAACGTTGTCACAATCATCGCCATCAACTTTCTCATGGGAACTACTTTTATCGTGCGATTAGGGTTATTCGTGCTTCTTCACATTAATAAACGCACATTTCCGATATTTTATTGTTTTGTATCAACCTTCAATATCCAGCAAAGTGCCAAATAAAAACGACAACTCAAGCAACTTCAACAATTGATTTTTCAACAACTGAATAGTCTGATTTTTCTGAGGGCAAAATAACATAAATGCCCATGAATGGACCATAAATAAAAATATTCATGAATCATTCGTGGCCATTCGTGTTATTTAAATGGTGGCGGATGATGTCGGGTATTTTTTAGGATTCTGCTGATTTTTGGCGGGCTAGGGAGGCGGCGAGATTGCGGGCGGGTTTGCCGTTAGGGGTCATGGGTAATTCTGACACGGCAAAGTAGCGCTTGGGACGGGAGAACTTGGGGAGAACTGCCTCGCTGGCAACCTTAGCGGCCGCAATATCGTCCTCATTGCCTTGCACGAGCATGACCACCACTTCGCCGAACTTGGGATCAGGACATTTTGTGATAAGGAAGGGGCAGGAGATGTGCGGAGCCAATGCTTGCTCCACTTGCTCAATGTGGACCTTAATGCCGCCTGTGATGATGACATTGTCAATACGTCCCAATACCTTGAAGCGCTGTGTGCCCTGCTCCATCTCAACGACATCGCGCGTGACCAGTCGCTCAGGGCAAAGGTGGGGAGCGTCAATAACGAGGCATTGATCCTCATTGACTGATAAGGTGACACCCAGTAATGGAGTAAACCACGACGACGCGTCACTTCCGCTCACGCGGCGCAGGGCGATGTGGGACAATGTCTCGGTCATGCCATAGCTGTGCCAGATGGCATTCTTAAAGCCTCGCAACTCACTCTCCAACGACGTATCCAACGGTCCTCCACCAATGATGATGTGACGAATATTGCCCAGTATCTCACGTTCGCGCGGTACCTGCAAACTGCTATACACCTGCATCGGCACCATAGCGGCAAAATCCAGTTTTCTGCCCATTTCATCGGTGAAATCGGGCATGGCAAGGGGGTGGCTTGAGGGCTTTACTGTCATCAAGCGCAAGCCTCGCTCCATGGCACGCACCACCATCATCTTGCCCGCGATAAAGTCCACGCTCATGCACAGCAAGGCCGTATCTCCTGACTTGAGTCCAAGGAAATCGCAGGTCATGCGCGCACTGGCCAGCATACGACGCTTCTCGACAAGCATCACCTTAGGGGTGCCTGTCGAGCCGCTGGTGTGCACCTCCACGGTGTCACTACCGTCGTGCCATTGTGCTATGAACTCATCAACAGTCATTTTTTTCAGTGAGGAGTTAGAAGTTAGAAGTTAGGAGTGATTATCACCGTTCTGACAACTAAAAATTAGACTCTATACCAACGTGAGTTTGACGAAAATAAGTTGTTGATAATCAACTCCTCCCCTTGGTTAAGAGGGAACACCTCCCCCGCCTGGGGGGAGGTGGCACGAAGTGCCAGAGGAGGGGGAGAGGGCGGAGGAGTATGATTTATCCTCAAAGCACTTTCTCTTGGGGTATCAACGCCCCCCAACCCCCCTCTAATCTTAGAGGGGGAGCTATCAACGAACTGATTTACAGTAGATATTTCCATCTAACTGAAGACTAAAATCTGTACCACAGTTTGTCGCCATGGATGGCGATAGGCAAATCAATATTGTCTGTGAACAGTTGGCCCGTACCTAGACCCTGCGGCATGGTGATAGCGGGGCCATAGACCTCGGCAGCAAGGTGGGCAATGGCATTGAGACCGACGTTGCTCTCCAGGGCACTGGTAATCCAGGAGCCGATGCCGCGTTCCCGCGCCAATGCAATCCACTCACGGCAACCTGCCATGCCGCCGTGCAGCGATGGCTTGAGAATGATATACTGGGGACGGATGGTATCGAGCAACTGGCGTTTGCGCTCCAGCGTGTTCACGCCGATGAGTTCCTCGTCCAGGGCGATAGACAACGGCGAGACCTCGCACAGGCGTGCCATCTCCTGCCACTGGCCCGCCATGATGGGCTGCTCAATGGAATGAATGTCACAAGCTGCCAACTGCTGCAACCTGTCCATCGCCTCAACAGGCGAAAAAGCACCATTGGCATCCACGCGCAACTCAATGCGGTCACTGCCATAACGGTCGCGCAGACGACGGATTAGCGCCATTTCATCGGAGAAATCAATGGCTCCAATCTTGATTTTCACACAGGAGAAACCTTGGTCAAGTTTCTGTTCCAGGCGTGCTGCCATCGTCTCAAAGTCACCCATCCATACCAGTCCGTTGATGGGGATTCCCTCCTCTCCACGCGCAAAGGGGGTACCGGACAATGCAGTGCTGCCGCTACAATGCAACTGTAGCCACGCCGTCTCCAGTCCGAATAGCATCGACGGAACATCACGCAGGGCATCTACATCAATACCGCCACGGGCACACACGTCATCACAATGGCGTCGCAGCACAGTGTCATAGTCAGGCAAGTCGTCGCAACTCAGCTTGGGCAATGGGGCACACTCGCCGACCCCGACGATGCCGGGAAGGTCATCACTGGTGAGGTGCACAAAGCGGCTCACGCGCGTGTGATAAACGCCACGCGAGGTGCCCGCCGGCTCCTTGAAATGAAACGTGCGGGTGGTGATGTCAATGTGGTAACGGCTCATCAGGGCAGATAAGGATACTGGTCAAAGTCAGGCTTGCGCTTCTCAAGGAAAGCCTTGCCACCCTCCTGAGCCTCATCCATGCAGTAATACAGCATGGTGCAGTCACCCGCCAACTGCTGGATGCCAGCCTGGCCGTCGAGTTCGGCATTGAGACCCATCTTGATCATGCGCAGGGCGAGCGGTGAGCGTTCCATCATCGTCTGTGCCCACTCGACGCATTCGTCCTCAAGCCGTTCCAGGGGCACCACCTTGTTGACCATGCCCATCTGCTCGGCTTCACGGGCGGTATATTGACGGCAGAGGAACCAGATTTCGCGCGCCTTTTTCTGACCCACGATGCGGGCGAGATAGGACGAGCCAAAGCCCGCATCAAAGGAACCCACCTTGGGACCTGTCTGTCCGAAGATGGCGTTCTCGCTGGCAATTGTGAGGTCGCAGACCACATGCAGCACATGACCACCACCGATGGCATAGCCGTTAACCATTGCTATGACGGGCTTGGGTAAGCGGCGTATCTGCATCTGTACGTCAAGCACGCTCAGGCGGGGCACGCCCTCACTATCCACATAGCCGCCACGTCCCTTGACGTGCATGTCACCACCGGCACAGAAGGCCTTATCTCCCGCGCCAGTCAACAGCACGACGCGAATGTCGGACGCCTCACGGCAATGGTTGAAGGCCTGGGACATCTCAAGGGTTGTCAACGGCGTGAAGGCGTTGCGGTAACGCTCACGGTTAATGGTAATCTTGGCGATGCGGTCATATTGTTCAAACAGGATTTCCTTAAAGTCAAATCCCTCAATCTTTTTCCATTCTCTCTTTGCCATATTAGTTTTGTGTTTAGAGTTTAATGTTTAAAGGTTAATGTTTAGAAGTTATATTTTGGCATTTAATGCTTCACTTGCTTGTTGCCAGACGTGGCGGTCGCGGGCAACATCAGTGACTACTTCGAGCAGGCGCGGGCGGTCACTGTTGTCCTGGATGAGCCAGGTGATGCCGCTGTACAGGTCCTCGCTGCCGTATGCGGCCCTATACTCCACGGCATGCTGGGCACAGCAACCCTCAGCATGGGTCCGATGACTAGCGGCAATCATCGTGTCACGGGCAGGTGAAGCTTCCAAGCCATGCAGTTGTGCAAAGATGCCACCACCACCGTTGTTGAGTAACAGGATGCGCAGGTTGCCACGCAGATTGCTGTTCCACAACGCGTTCTGGTCATAGAAGAAACTAAGGTCACCTGTCACACACAATACCCTGTCATCGGTTGCTGTGGCACAGCCTGCAGCAGCCGAGGTCGATCCCTCAATGCCGTTCACGCCACGGTTGCAGCGAACATGCTGACCTGCAAACAGATTGGCAAGACGAACAGGCTGGCTATTGGCGAAATGCAACACAAAGGGGTCACCGTATTCCTGAACCGATTGTAAAGCGAGTTTAACCGCTAGCATCTGGGAAAAATCAGGCCGTAATGCGTCAAAATGCGCCTGAGTTTTGCCCAATGCCTCATTCCAGAGGACAGCAAACGGATGAGAAGGCACACCGTCAAACAGTTTCCCTAAAGCCTTCAAGGCTTGATACTCATCGCACCTGATTATTTGAGTCAAGTGGCCGAAAGTATCGTGGATTTCACCATCCTCACTGACTTGGATCATGGGCACGTTTTCTAAACGGCGCAGATAGGACTTGATGCGCTTGCTCACCAGAGTGCCTCCCATGTAAATGATGTAATCAGGATTATAGTCAGTATCCTGATCTATGACGGGCAACAGTTCGTCGAATGGCACACCGCCATCGTCGGCACCCAATGACTCAGCCAGGACAGCGATATGCGATTTTATACTTTCCAAACATTCACGGGTGGCAATACCATGCGGCAGCTGACCAATGATCAGCATGGGTTTTTCGGCCAATTTTACGGGCTTCAGTAACTCAAAAACGGCCATTTCATCGGGAGAAATCGCCCCTGTTTGGATGATACGCTCTTGCGGCAATGAATCTACTGTGAAGTAGAACAGCGGCTCGTCGTAGGGTACATTGATGTGTACAGGACCACCCTGTTTGGCGGCAATCATGGCCCCATTGGCAAGACGGTTACAATGCCAACGTGTAAGTTCATCATGTGGCTCAATAAGGTTCACATCCTTGAGCGTGAACCGTGACAGGGCTCCTGGCTGGTCTATGGTCTGTCCCATCTGCTGACCGATGTGCGCCATGGGGCGGTCGGCACTGATAACTATCAGTGGCAGGTGGCGATGAAGCGCCTCGGCCACCGCAGGAGCCAAGTCAAGCAAGGCCGTACCCGAAGTGACACACACCACCACGGGTTCTCCCAGCTGCTCGGCCATACCAAGGGCAAAGAAGCCGGCACTGCGCTCATCAGTCACAGGATAGCATGTGATCTGCGGGCACTCGTTGAGGTTATGCACGATGGGCGCATTGCGTGACCCAGGACACACCACAGCACGGGTAATGCCATGACCCTGCATCACTGCACACAAGATATTGATATTTTCCTTATCACTATAACTCATAATTTTCAATTAATTAGAGATAGCATGGCTTGCATTTTGGCGGCTGTTTCGTTCCATTCCATCTCCTCGTCGCTTTGGGACAAAATTCCACCGCCGGCATAGAGACGATAGTGGTCGTCATAGATGCGCATACAACGCAACGAGACAAACATCGCCGTGCTGCCATCCAAATTCAACGGTCCTGAGAAGCCACTGTAATAGCTGCGGTCAAGAGACTCATTTTCAAGGATAAAACGATGTGCTTCCTGCTTGGGCAGACCGCACACGGCAGGCGTGGGATGCAGGTCTTCCAGCAGATGGCCCACAGATGCATCGGGACGCAGCGTGAACGAGAAATCGGTGCGCAAGTGCACCAATTTGCCAGCACGGGTGGTATAAGGACCTCTTGATGTCACCTCATCGCTATAGTGGTCAAGACATTCCTTAATATAGTGAGCCACATAGGCCTGTTCCTGTATATTCTTATCGCTCCATGACGGCAAGTCATCGCTGTAAGGCATGGTGCCAGCCAGTGCCATCGTGTGCCACCTGTCCGTCACGGTCAACCAACACCTCGGGGGTGGCAATCAACCAAGTTCCACATTGCGGAGCCGAGAACAAGGCCACAAAAGCTTCGGGATAGCGCTCACAAGCCATTGTGAACAGGTTACCCTTCACTATGCCTTCGTGACTGATATCGGCACATCGCGCAAGCACCAATTTTTGGATGCCAGTTGCCGAAAAAGCCCGATGAAATCGGGAAAATATGTCATGATACTGCTCACGGGATGCGGGGCTGGAAGACAATTCATTCACTTCTGA
>JAEEGI010020724.1_pt1 | contig 13132 bp, 12 predicted proteins | sample 8958751 | NCBI WGS metagenome assembly JAEEGI01 (sample SAMN16246545, study PRJNA631951) | gut metagenome | biome: gut microbiome; feature: rumen; material: KS-attached | host: Bos | place: Iran: Karaj | collected 2018-10
CGTCGAATTGTTTGGCATTCTGTTGAATCCTCCCCAAGTAATAATACGCCTTGGCACGTCGGTCCAGGGACTTGTGACGGGAGTAGTACGTCACTGCCGGCATCACCACACCGACATCGGTCGTATCGATCCAGTTTTTGTCGAGGGCCATGGCATGGAGGAGGGCGTAGTGTGCCTTGAGGGCGCGGGTTGTCAGGGTTGTGGTGTCGATGGCCCGGAGGGTTGCCAGGGCGCTGTCCGGGCGCGAAGCGATATAGCTTTCAACATCATTCAGCGTCGCAGCTGTCCGGCGGTTCGAACAGGAAGCAAGCAAGGCGATGGCGCCCAGGATAAGAACTACAAGGTGGAAACTGGGGAAATGTTTCATGACGGCGACGTCGGTTTTTACAAATATACGGATTATTCAAAAACAAGAGAAAACTTGATGGTTACACAAACAAGGGAAACCTTCGTTTGCGTCCTGACCTGGGAAAGGCTGGGCAAAACAGCTTCCCGCTAACCCGACAATCATCTTCCACATGCCGACCCATCACGTTGCCGTGAGAGGCCTTTGCCCGTGGAAGATGCTCCCGATCCGGGATGACCTTTCACACTAAGACGCGTCTGGCCGCTTATAACAAGGGTTCGTGTGGAAGGTGATTTTTAGGTTGACCCAAGTGCCTGTCTGTCCAGCCGTGGTTTGCCGTTTTTGGGCCACGACAGGACGCTCCTACGCTATGGCATCCTGTCGCGGCAGGAAAAACGGTCAATTCACTGGAAACGCGGCCGAGACAGGACTGAACAGGCAGCTACAATCCTGTCGCGGCAGAGAATTTGTGTCGCTCGGTCCGCGGCATTCCGACATGGCCCAAAAACAGTTACCTAACACGATGATTATAAACGGATTGCTATCATCTTTCTATCCCCGCCGGGACAGAAAGACGGGAAGGGGCGGAAGGGACGAAAAGGGACGAGGGGAGAAACCCTATGTTAATCTAATTTCAGCACCGCCATGAACGCCGACTGCGGCACTTCCACCTGCCCGATCTGCCGCATGCGCTTCTTGCCTTGTTTCTGCTTTTCGAGCAGTTTCCGCTTGCGGGTGATGTCGCCGCCGTAACATTTGGCGGTGACGTCCTTGCGGACCTGGCGCACCGTCTCGCGGGCAATGATCTTCGCCCCGATGGCAGCCTGGATGGCGATGTCGAACTGCTGGCGCGGAATGAGTTCCTTGAGCTTCTCGCAGATCTTGCGGCCGAAATCGTAGGCGTGGTCCTGGTGGATGAGCGTCGAGAGGGCGTCGGCCGGCTCGCCATTCAAAAGGATGTCGAGTTTCACGAGCTTGGCCGGACGGAAACCGATGACATGGTAGTCGAACGAGGCGTAGCCCTTCGAAATGCTCTTGAGCTTGTCGTAAAAGTCGAAGACAATTTCGGAAAGCGGCATCTCGTAGGTCAGTTCCACGCGGTCGGCCGTCAGGTAATGTTCGCTCTTGAGGATGCCGCGCTTGTCGAGGCAGAGCTTCATGATCGGACCGTAGAATTCACTTTTGCTGATGACCTGGGCCTGGATGAACGGTTCTTCGATATGGTCGATGAGGGTCGGAGCCGGCAGTCCGGAAGGATTGTGGACGTCGATAACGGCCCCCTGTGTGGTATAGACTTTATAGGAGACGTTCGGGACCGTGGTCACGACGTCCATGTCGAATTCGCGGAAGAGACGTTCCTGCACGATCTCCATATGGAGCAGCCCCAGGAAGCCGCAGCGGAAGCCGAAGCCCAGGGCCAGCGAACTCTCGGGCTCAAAGACGAGCGACGCGTCGTTGAGCTGGAATTTCTCGAGCGAGGCGCGCAGGTCTTCGTACTGGTCGGCCGTCACGGGGAACATGCCGGCATAAAGCATAGGCTTCACATCCTCAAAACCGGCGATGGCTTCGCTGCACGGGTTGGCCACGTGCGTGATGGTATCACCCACCTTTACCTCAACGGCCGTCTTGATGCCGGAAATGATATAACCCACCGAGCCGCAGGGGATTTCGCCCGTGGGGCAGAGTTTCATCTTGAGCACGCCCACCTCGTCGGCCGTGTATTCTTTGCCCGTGTTGACGAACTTCACGCGGTCGCCCGTGCGAATCGAGCCGTTCTTGACTTTGAAATAGGCGATGATGCCGCGGAACGAGTTGAACACCGAGTCAAAAATCAGGGCCTGGAGCGGAGCCTCGGGATTGCCCTTCGGCGCGGGGATGCGGTCCACGATGGCATCGAGGATGGCATCCACGCCCTCGCCCGTCCGGGCCGAGGCCAGCAGCACGTCGTCCGGATCGCAACCCAGCAGGTCCACCACCTGGTCGCGGACCACATCCACCATGGCGGCATCCATGTCGATCTTGTTGAGGACAGGGACGATCTCCAGGTCGTGCTCAATGGCCAGATAGAGATTCGAGATGGTCTGCGCCTGGATGCCCTGCGTGGCATCGACCACCAGCAGCGCTCCCTCGCACGAAGCGATGGCCCGCGAGACTTCGTAGGAGAAATCCACGTGGCCGGGGGTGTCAATCAGGTTGAGGATATATTTCTCACCGCCGCGGCTGTATTCCATCTGGATGGCGTGGCTCTTGATGGTGATGCCCTTCTCGCGTTCCAGGTCCATCGAGTCGAGTACCTGGTTCTCCATGTCCCGCTGGTCGAGCGTATGCGTCCGCTCAAGCATGCGGTCCGCCAACGTACTCTTGCCGTGGTCGATATGCGCGATGATGCAGAAATTCCGGATGTTCTTCATAATGCCGCAAAGATAGGAAGATTTGCCGATTCTTCATCCGTTTTTGATTTTCTCAAAATATTTTGAAAAATTTGGTACTTTGTGATACAAGGTACTAAAATTTTTATATATCTTTGCATCGTCAAAACTAAACACTGTATGCTAATCGAACTCAAAGGAGTCCACAAGACTTACGACAACGGGCAGCCGCTCCACGTGCTGAAGGGGATCGACCTGGCGATCGAGAAGGGTGAATTCGTGTCGATCATGGGTGCGTCAGGTTCGGGGAAATCGACGTTGCTCAACATCCTGGGCATCCTCGACAACTATGATGAAGGGACGTATCATCTGGCAGGCAAGCTGATCAAGAACCTGAGTGAACGCGAAAGTGCGACCTATCGCAACCAGATGATCGGTTTCGTGTTCCAGAGCTTCAACCTGATCGGCTTCAAGACCGCTGTCGAGAATGTGGAACTTCCTTTGTTTTATCAGGGGGTCAACCGCCATCGCCGTCATGAGGCGGCGATGGCTTACCTCGAAAAGATGGGCCTTACCGACTGGGCTTCGCACTATCCGAATGAGATGTCCGGCGGGCAGAAGCAGCGTGTGGCGATCGCCCGGGCGTTGATCACACATCCCGAGATCATCCTGGCTGACGAACCGACCGGTGCCCTGGATTCGAAAACGTCCGTCGAAGTGATGGAACTGCTGACCCGCCTCAACCGTGAAGACGGTGTGACCATCATCGTGGTCACCCACGAAAGCGGCGTGGCCAACTGCGCCGACAAGATCGTCCACATCAAGGACGGCCTGATTGAAAAAGTAGAAGACAACCGGCTGCACCACGCTTCGCAGTTCGGTACCGATACCATTATGAAATAAGCGATGCGAGACCTCTTCATAGAAATCTGGGAGTCCATCCGGCGCAACAAGGTGCGCACCTGCCTGACGGGTCTGGCCGTGGCATGGGGCATCTTCATGCTGATTGTACTGCTCGGCGCCGGGAACGGTCTGCTCAACGCGTTCATGGGCGATACCGACGATTTCGCCGCCAATACGATGAATGTGTTTCCCGGCGTGACCTCCAAGCCTTATGACGGGCTGAAGCAAGGCCGTCGCATCCGGTTGACCGAACAGGATATGGAAATGTTGCGGCAGCCTGCTTTCGCCGATCATGTGGAAACGGTTTCCACGCAGGCGAATCAGGGCGGCTACACGATGACCTATGGCCGCCGCTATTTCCAGAACATCGTGCTGACCGGCTGCATGCCGGATGTCGAAAAGACCGACCGGATCCAGATGCACGCCGGCCGTTTCATCAACGAAAAAGACATGAAAGCCCAGCGGAAGGTTGCCGTCATCACGCATCTTCACGCCAAGAACTTCCTCTCCGGCGGAACGGACTATGACCGGCTTCTGGGCAAACGGATCAAAGTAGGTAATCTTTCCTTCATCATCGTCGGTATCCGCCACGGTGCCGAAAACGAAGACGACCGCGCGGTTTACATTCCCTATTCTACCTACAAGCATCTGTTCAGCCTGGGCAACCGGATTGACGAACTCAACATCTCGTTCAAGGGGCTGGAGACCGAAGCCGAAGCCCAGGCCTTTGAGGACGAAGTCCGGGCGGCGCTGCACGCGGCGCATCGGGTCGCTCCCGATGACAACCGGGCTTTCTGGATCTGGAACCGTTTCACGCAGAGCATCCAGATGGCGAAGGGGCGGTCGCTGCTGCTCACGGCCTTGTGGATCATCGGTTTGTTCACGCTGGTGAGCGGTATCGTGGGTGTCAGCAACATCATGCTGATCACCGTGAAGGAACGGACCCACGAATTCGGCATCCGTAAGGCGCTCGGTGCCCGTCCGGGCAGCATCCTGAAACTGATCGTCACCGAAAGTGTGCTGATCACGGCTTTCTTCGGCTACATCGGCATGCTGTTGGGCATGATTGCCTGCCAGATCCTGGACATGACCGTCGGACAGTCGAAGATGGAGATTTTCGGCGAGAGTTTCAAGATGCTTGAGAATCCGACGGTCGGCCTGAGTACCGCGATCGGCGCCACGATCGTCCTGATTATCGCCGGCACCGTCGCCGGCATCTTCCCGGCCATGAAAGCCGCCAAAGTCAAACCCATCGAAGCATTGAGGGCCGAGTAAGATGAGACACCGTTTCGATATCGACACACTCCGCGAGATTGGCGATTCGCTCTTCCGCAACAAACGGCGGACGATCCTGACCGGCTTCGGCATCTTCTGGGGCCTCTTCATGCTCCTGTTCCTGGTGGGCGGCGGCCAGGGCCTCAAGCAGATGCTTGCGATGAATTTCGAGGGCTTCGCCACCAATACGATGGTGATGATCTCTTCCAATACCTCGAAACCTTACAAAGGAATGAAGGAGGGCCGCTATTGGAGCATGACGACCCGGGACGTGCGGCGCCTGAAAGCCTTGGTCCCCGAGCTGGAAGTCGTGGCCCCGATTGTGAGCATGTGGAATCAAACCGCCTATTATCAAGGAAATACCGCTGCACCCAATGTGAAGGGCGTGGCCGGCGATTATCATAAGATTGAGGAACCGATCCTCAAGTACGGCCGTACCATCAGCGATGCGGATGTGGAACAGGTCCGCAAGGTCTGTGTGCTGGGCAAGCGCATCTATAACGACCTCTTCCCGCAGGGCGGCAATCCGTGCGGCGAATTCATCCAGGTCGGATCGGTCTTCCTGCAAGTGATCGGCGTGGACGTATCAAGTGGCAACATGAACATCAACGGCCAGTCTTCCGATGCCGTGCTGGTCCCTTACTCGCTGGCCGCGCAGCTCTATCATCGCGGCCAGAACGTCGACCTGATCTGTATGTCCGGCAAACCGGGCGTGAAGATGAGTTCGCTGGAAAGCCGGGTGCGGAGCATCATGGCCCGCGAGCACCAGTTCGACCCGACCGACAACCTGGCGATGCCGCTCATCAATACCGAACAGATCTTCGGCATCATCGACCGGCTCTTCCGGGGCGTGAACTTCCTGATCTGGCTGGTGGGTATCGGCACGCTGCTGGCCGGTGCGGTGGGTGTGAGCAACATCATGATGGTGACGGTGCGCGAGCGGACCGTGGAGATCGGCATCCGCCGGGCCATCGGTGCCGTGCCGCGCGACATCCTTTCCCAGATCATTTGGGAGAGCGTGGCGCTGACCCTGGCCGCCGGCAGTGCGGGCATCGTCTTCTCGGTGCTGATCCTCAATGTGGTGGAGGCCCTGGCCAAGCACCAGGCCGTGTTCCAGATCAGTTTCTGGACGGCCATCATCTCGGCGCCGCTGCTGAGTGTGCTGGGCGTGCTGGCCGGACTGGCGCCTGCCCTGCGGGCCATGAAGATCAAACCGGTCGATGCCATGCGAGACGAATAAAAAATAGTAACAAACGATATGAAACGCATTTTCAAGTACATTTTGGTCGCGCTGATCGCGATCGTGTTCCTCGGAACCTTTATCTTCCTGTTCTGGAATTCGAAACCGAAGGAGTTGCAGTATCAGGAAGTCACTGTGGCCCGCACCGACATCCAGCGGAGCGCCGTAGTCACGGGCAAGATCGTGCCGCGCAACGAGGTGAACATCAAGCCGCAGATCAACGGCATCATCGCCGAACTCTACAAGGAGGCGGGCCAGCCGGTGCAGCAGAACGAGGTGATTGCCAAATTGAAGGTGATTCCGGATATGAACTCGCTGAGTTCCGCCCAGAGCCGCGTGCGCCTGGCCGAGATCAATCTCAAGCAGGCCCAGACCAATCTGGACCGCGAAAAGGCCCTTTATGAGAAGAATCTGGTCAGTGCTGAGGAGTACGACAAGGTGGAGCAGCAGTTCAACCAGGCCAAGGAAGAAAGAGCCGCCGCCCAGGACGCCCTGGAAGTGATCCGGGACGGCGTGTCGAAAGCCAACGCCAAGTCGAGTTCCACGCTGGTGCGTTCCACCGTGACCGGCCTGATTCTCGATATTCCCGTGAAAGTGGGCAACTCCGTGATCCAGGCCAATACGATGAACGACGGTACGACTGTGGCCACCGTGGCCGACATGAACGACCTGATCTTCGACGGCCAGATCGACGAGACCGAGGTAGGGGCCCTGTCGGAAGGAATGCCGGTGGTTATCACGATCGGCGCCCTGCAGGACTACTCGTTCGACGCCACGCTGGAGTATATTTCGCCGAAGGCGGTGGAAAGCAACGGAACCAACCAGTTTGAGATCAAAGCCGCCGTGCGGACGGATTCTGGCAAAACCATCCGCTCGGGCTACAGCGCCAATGCGGAAATCGTGCTGCAGCGGGTCGAACAGGCCCTGTCCGTGTCGGAAAGCGCACTGGAGTTCTCCGGTGACTCGACCTTCGTGTGGCTGAAAGGCGCTGACGGCAAGTTCACCCGCACTCCTGTCACGACCGGCATCAGCGACGGCCTCAACATCGAAATCACGAGCGGCCTGAAAGAAGGCGATACCGTCCGTGGCAACCAGATCATCGAGGAGAAGTAACATGAAAAGAATCATACTGTTCGCAGCCTTGCTTTGCGTCGCATGGACGGCCGGCGCCCAGGAAAAGCCCTGGACCCTGCAGGATTGCATCGGCTATGCGATCGACCACAACCTGAACGTGCAGCGGAGCGCCCTGCAGGTCCTGCAGCGCGAGATCGATGTCAATACGGCGGAGAACGACCGGCTTCCGGGCGTGCGGGGCAGCGCGTCGCAGAACTTCTCGTTCGGCCGTGGCCTGACCGCTGACAACACTTACGCCAATACGAATACGACCAACACGTCGTTCAGCCTGGGTGCCGACATGACCCTGTTCAACGGATTCCGTCTGCGCAACAACATTTTGCTGAGCAAATTGAATCTTGAAGCGGCGACGGTCGATCTGGAAAAGGCGAAAGATGATATCCGCGTGGCCGTGGCCAAGGCCTACGTGCAGATTCTCTACAACCGGGAGATCCTGGCCGTGGCGCAGCGCCAGATCGAGATTGATTCGATGCAGGTGGTCCGGCTGGAGACCCTGAAGGCCAACGGGAAATCGACGGCGGCCGAGGTGGCCGCGCAGCAGGCCTCGCTGGCACAGAGCCGTCTGACCTGCGTGCAGGCTGACAACAATCTCCGCCTGGCCCGGCTCGACTTGGCCCAGTTGCTGGAACTTCCTTCGCCCGAAGGATTCGACGTGGTGGTTCCGGATGAAGACGTGCTGGCCATCCCGATGCCTGCCGGACCGGAGACGATCTATGAGGAAGCCGTCGGCATCAAGCCCGCCGTGCGGGCCGAAGAGACCCGGCTGGCCTATGCGGAACGCAACATCGACCTGGCCCGCAGCGGCTACATGCCTTCCCTTTCGCTCAACGGCGGTATCGGAACGAACTATTATACTAGTTCGGGTTATCCGTCGAAGACCTTCTTCGAGCAGTTGGGCAACAACTTCAGCCAGTATGTCGGCCTTTCGCTCAACGTGCCGATCTTCTCGCGCATGGCCAACCGCAACCAGGTGAAGAGCGCGCGCATCAGTTACGACAATCAGCAGCTGCAGCTCGAAACGGCGAAGAAACAACTCTACAAGGAGATCCAGCAGGCCTGGTACAACGCCCTGGCCGCGCAGAGCAAGTTCGAAAGCGGCACGCAGGCCGCCGCCGCCGCGGGCGAGAGCTTCGCCCTCACCCAGGCGAAATACGAGAACGGCAAAGCCTCGATCACCGAATTCAACGAATCCAAAAACCAATATCTCAAAGCCTGCTCCGACCTGGCACAGGCCCGTTACGAATTCCTTTATCAAACCCGCCTGCTCGATTTCTACCGGGGACGGGAACTGACGCTATGAAAAAGACCCTCAACATCGCCATCGGCGGCAAGAGCTTCATCATCGATGAAGATGCGCACGAGCGCCTCAAGAACTACCTCGACACTTTTCGCTCGCGTCTCACGGACGAGCAGGGCAGCGAGGTGATGAACGACATCGAAGCCCGCATCGCGGAGCTTATGCTCTCGAATCTGGGTTCCGGCCAGCAATCCGTGAGCCTGGCCCTGGTGAACCAGATTACTGCACAGCTGGGCATGCCCGACGGCAAGCCCGAATTTGAAAATGAAAACGACAAAAACGAGGAGGAACAAACCATGAGCAACCCTGTCAAAAAACTCTATCTCGACGTGGAAGACCGCAAACTCTGCGGCGTGTGCAGCGGCCTGGCCGCCTATTTCGACATCGACGTGACCCTGATCCGCATCCTTTTCCTGGCCGCGTTCTTCTGCGGCGGTTTCGGCTTCTGGCTCTACATCATCATCTGGATCGTCGCGCCCCGGGCGCTGACGCCCGCGCAGAAGTGCGAACTCCGCGGCTGGGAGACCAGCGCCGAGAACCTGGCCAAATTCACCGACAGCAGCAAAAAATAAGACCATGGACATCAATTCCGAAAACGTACGTTCCCAGATGCGGAAAGGCTTGCTGGAATACTGCATCCTGAGCATCCTGGACAAGAAGGAATCCTACGCTTCGGCCATCCTCTCCGACCTCAAGGAGTCGGGGATGCTCGTGGTGGAGGGGACCCTCTATCCGCTGCTCATCCGTCTCAAGAATCAAGGGTCGCTGACCTACCGCTGGGAAGAATCCCCGCAGGGGCCTCCCCGGAAATACTACTGCATTACCGAGGACGGCCGCAGCCTGCTCACTGAAATGGACCTTTCGTGGAACGAACTGGTCGAAACCATCAAAACCCTGAAGTCATGACCGAAGTTGAGAAAGTAAGCATCGGCGGCTACGCCTTCACCCTGGAAGTGGAGGCCTACGCCATGGTCAAGCAATATCTTGACGAACTGAATCAGTTCTATTCGCAGCGCGAAGGCGGTGCGGAAGTAATGGAAGGCTTCGAGGAACGGATGGCGGAGCTCCTCTACGAGAAATGCGCCGACGACGGCGTGGCCACGGTGGCCGAAGTCCGCGAGATCATCGCCGTCCTCGGCAAACCCTCAGCCATCGAGGCCGAAGACGGCCCGGAGCCGAAACGGGCGGCGAATCCGGAGCAGGCCGACAAGCCCAAGGAGAAGAAGCGCCTGTTCCGCGACCCGACCAACAAGATGATCGGCGGCGTGTGCAGCGGCCTGGCGGCGTACTTCAAGTGCGACGTGGTGCTGATCCGTCTGATTTTCCTGGGCCTGTTCGTCGCGTCCTTTGCCGTCGGCTGCCACATCGGACACGATGGCGGCTGGACCGTCAATTTGCCGATGGTGGTGCTCTATCTTATTCTCTGGATCGCGATGCCGGAAGCCAAAACCGTGCAGCAGCGCTGGCAGATGGGCGTCACCAATCCGCCGGCCGCTTCAACGGCGACGCGGCGAACCGAACCCGTCGGCTCCGGCCTCGGCCGCGTCCTGCGCGTGGTCATCGGCCTGTGCCTCCTGCTGATCGCCGTCGTCGGCCTGACGGCCGGCGTGGCCGCTCTGTTCGGACATACGCTTTTTGGCTGGAACCTGACGGATGCCGGTTTGTTCGACGGTTGGTGGAGAGACTCCGTGACCGAGCATGCCCCGCTGATGCTGCCGGTGCTCACGTCGGTCTTCTTCAAGGTCTCCTTGCTGCTGACCTGTTTCCTGCCTTTCGTGGGAATGCTCTACGGGGGCATCATGATGCTCTTCGACCTGCGATCGCCCTCGTGGCGCCCCGGCCTGATGATCTTCCTCTTATGGATCATCGCCCTGACAGCCCTGACGGTCCTGACCTTGATGGGGCTCTTCAACGCAGATGTCTTTTAAATAAAAAAAGCGCCGTTTGAAGCGGCGCTTTTTTTTTGTGTCTGATTCGATTATTCTTCAACCGGGGTCACCGGGATTTCCGGAGTGCCTTCTACGGGAACCGTCTGTTCGATCTGGTTCTTGATGTTGGAGTGGCGCGAGCTCCGCTGCGGGATGACGAAGGTGGCCACGACGCAAAGGACGATGATCGTGGCAGCCAGCGTCCAGGTGGCTTTCTCGAGGAAGTCGGCCGTCTGACGGACGCCGAAGGTCGTATTGCCGGAGGCAAAGTTGGCCGCCAGGCCGCCGCCCTTGGAGTTCTGGAGAAGCACGACGATGGTCAGGAGAATACTCGCAATCACGATGACGATGGAGAGTGTGATGTATGCTGCTTGCATGGTTATGATTGTTTTTTATCTTTTACTTTTTCAATAAGAGACGCAAAGTAAGCACTTTTTTCCGGATATAACAAAATAAGTTTTTTGTAAATCTCAATAGCACGGGGATAAAGCTCCTGTTCCACGTAGATTCCGGCGAGGGTTTCGCTGACCAGCGTGCGGTCGGCGTCGACTTCTTCGACTTTCGCCGGGGGGACGTCCACGCTTCCTGCGCGGGCGCCGAAGACCGGCGTGGTCACCGAAAAACCTTCCTGCTCCAGGCGTTCGAAATCGGCCTGTCCGAAATAGTCGCCGCCCACCACGTAGTACTGCGGCTTGGACGGCCGTTCCGGGGCGGGCGCTTCCGGCTCCCGCGTCTTGCCGGTGAGCAGCCGGATCACCTGGTCGCGCGAGAGGAAGAAGACGGCGTCGCGGGCCACGGCCCGGCGCAGCGCCGCTTCGTCGTCGCCCTGCCGCGAGAGGGCTTCCCGCCGGGCCACGGTGAACCAGGGGTGGTCTTCCAGCACCTGCTGGAGCTCCTGGGAGGAGAGATTCCGGAGTTCTACCATTGGGCGACGGTCGCGTTGAAGATGTCGTCGACGATTTTCTGGATGATGGCATCGCAGAGCTGGCTCTCCACCATGTCGAGCGAGTTGTTGGAGTCGTAGTCTTCGTAGCCGGCGAACGACTGCTCCAGGTTGTCTTCGGGATGGAGGGTGTTGGTGAAGACGACCTTGCAGGTGACCGTGAGCCGGTTCATGGCCGCGACATCGCCGGCCGTCACCGCCGTGGCGCGGACGTCGTAGGAGTCGATGGTGACCAGCAGGTTGAGGTCGCCGGCGTCGGGCACCTGTTCCAGCTTCGTGAGTTTGCGGAATTTGTCGTTGAGCGATTCGGTGAGCTGATTGGCCAGCGCCGGGTTCACTTTCGTGGCCTTGTTGATCACGGGCTCGATGCAGATGGTCTTGACGTCGGGCTGGATGGACGTGCCGCTGAAGGAATAGATGCCGCAGCCGCCGGTCAGGAAGAAGGCGGCGAGCAGGGCCAGGCAGAGACGGAGATGGGGGATCCGGTTCATCGGATGTCGAGTTCTTTGATTTTACGGTAAAGCGTGCGTTCGGAGATGCCGAGCTCCTCGGCGGCGGGTTTGCGCCGGCCGCCGTTGCGTTCCAGCGCCTTGCGGATGAGTTCGGCGCTGACGTCCTGGATCGAAACGGGCTCTTCGAGATGGGCGGCGGTTTCGTGGACCGGGGTGGTGGAGTGGACGTCCTCGGGGCTGATGATCAGCCCGGTGGCGTGCTCCGGGGTCTCGTTTTCATGGATGGCGCCGTCGTAGCCCTGGAGGGCGTCGAGGCGCTGGTTCAGCCCGTCGATTTCCTTGCGCAGCTGGTAGAGGATCTTGTAGATGATGTCGCGGTCGCTCAGGTAGTCGGCGCCGGCTTCGCCGGTTCCGGTGCGCACGGGCAGGGCCGACGACCCTTCGGCCGGCAGGTAGCGGGCCAGGACTTCCGCCGTGACGGTGCGGTTCGTCTCCAGCACGGAGAGGCGGGCGACCACGCTCTGGAGCTGCCGGACGTTGCCGGGCCAGCGGTAGTTGCGCAGCAACTCCTGCGCGTCGGGCGTGAGCCGCACGGGCGGGACCATGTTCTGGTCGGAGAAGTCGAGGGCGAATTTCCGGAACAGCAGGTGGATGTCGCCCTTGCGCTCGCGCAGCGGGGGCATGGTGATGGGCACGGTGCAGAGCCGGTAATACAGGTCTTCGCGGAACTTGCCGTCACGGATGGCGCCGAGCAGGTTGACGTTGGTGGCGGCCACCACGCGGACGTTGGTTTTCTGGACTTTGGCCGAGCCCACCTTGATGAACTCGCCGGTCTGCAGGACGCGGAGCAGGCGGACCTGGGTGGAAAGCGGCAGTTCGGCGACCTCGTCGAGGAAGAGGGTGCCGCCGTCGGCCTCTTCGAAGTAACCCTTGCGGGTTTCGATGGCGCCGGTGAAGGAGCCCTTCTCGTGGCCGAACAGTTCGGAGTCGATGGTGCCTTCCGGAATGCCGCCGCAGTTGAGGGCCAGGTAGACGTTATGTTTGCGCGCGCTGTACTGGTGGATGATCTGGGGAATGACTTCCTTGCCCGTGCCGCTCTCGCCCGTGACCAGCACGGACAAGTTGGTGGGCGCCACCTGCCAGGCAATTTCCAGGGCCCTGTCGAGCTCGGAATCGTTGCCGATGATGCCGAAGCGCTGCTTGATCTGATTCAATTCCATATTTGCAAAGTTACAAAAAAATGCA